>Ga0265798_10000232_pt1 | contig 101139 bp, 88 predicted proteins | sample P3T30metagenome_FD_192430 | JGI IMG/M metagenome (GOLD analysis project Ga0265798, IMG submission 192430) | Plant litter microbial communities from East Loma Ridge, Irvine, California - P3 T30 | ecosystem: Environmental > Terrestrial > Plant litter > Unclassified | place: USA: California... | reverse complement strand
CAATAGCTTATAGCTTATTATCTAGCTAGAAGTAGTATTGTTATACTAAGACTCTATTATCCTCTAGATTAACTATATAACAAACTTACTCACTTTCGATCTTTAGCTCAATAGTACTAATCAGGTTTAAGCTATAAGCTTTAGATCTCTATTTTGTTTTCCCTACTGTTTTGCTTCCTTTATAACTAGTAAAGTTATCTATCAGTTGTTAATAGCAAGGTAAGTCACAAGTGTTCTCCAAGTTAGACTAAGTTATAAGTAAGCTAGCTAGATCCAAATTTGTATAACTCATAGAGAGCACATAAGTTAGATAGTTAAAATAGCTATATTCAATTATTCAAGCTAATGTTCGTTAAATTAATTATATTTGGTTACTAACTTACACAAGTTAATTGTTAGTTACAAAATGACCATTAAGTTATATGTACATCATCATCTACAAAGCCAAACTTATCCGACTAGAGGTTACAGATCAAGATAGACAGAAGTCAAACAGTCAACCGAAACAATATCAGCAGTCGAAAACAGCGCCATCCGCTTTAGATCGAGTCCCATAAACAGTGACTTGATGATACACAAGGTCAACGACTATGATTGATTTCAAATCCATGATCCAGGACATAATCTAGCTTTCCCAAGCCAATGGAGCTTACAACTATCTTATAGCTAGGACAGGCTTGTGCTTTGGACGAAGGACATGCACGCAAATCATGATGTTCAGCTATCAAAATGCCATGCCGGAACCGTTGGCCGTCACCGACATGTGGCCGACTGAAACATGGACTCAGGCGGCAGTAAAGCGATTCCATTCGAGACACAGCCAAAGGGTTGGGCCGTTCAATCGAGCAGTGGAGTCCACCGAGTTGGTAGGCGCTGGTATCTGCAGGTTGTCACGCATACCGCCAAGAGAAATACGAGAGGTGAATGTTGAACAACGGCCGCATGGGGGAGCCACAGTCTTATCGTCCGTGTTTGAGCGAGCTGTACCACCGTCTCGCTAAGTAGAATTTAGGAGGTGGTTGACTATTTGTGGGTTAGCAGTGAGTTCAACAACATTCACGATCCAACTATTCGGAGTCGGCGTCCGGGTCTGCATCGCTGAATGAGGCAGTTGCAGCGTCATTCCCGAAACGCACGGACGAATGCTGTAAGTGAAGGCGGCGCATGACGATCCACGTGACCTTAGAAGTCGATCAGAGTCGTGCCTCGGGAAGTACCTACAAGTCAAAAGGCCAAACATGCATCAGCGTCTTTTCTTGCATGCAACTCGACCCTGCCATTAAACCTGCCGAATCAGCCGTGTATAATCCCTTATACTACGAGCAAGCTAAAGTTAGCGGTGGCCAGGCGTTCGGTCACTCTCTCGGCTCGACTGCAGGTCGAAGATCCTTTCACGCTTGAGCTTCAAAAGGCTGGCGCGACCGGCTCCACAGCAGAGCAGTTACAGATCTCGAGCTTCCCTCCACTTGCAGTCCCCAAACTCGTACGCGTGCGCCCACGTTTGGCTGGAGTAAGGTGGTAGTGCCCAGGCAAAAACTGCTCGACAAGTATTGGCTCGGCACAGTCCCGTGAGCTGCGCTGCCTGTATCGTCCGAGAGCATGGAGGGACGTGTTCGCGCATCCTCGGCCGTCGACGTCGACGAGCAGCCCAGCGGCGAGCCTTCGCTGAAGCGCGCCCGTTCCGAGACCGAAACTGCAGCGACAACTGCGGCAACGAACAATGCAACGACAACCACTGCTTCGCCCGGCGATGGTCCCACAGCGCCGCCACAGCAGAAGGAATCCCAGCCGGAAACACAGCAAGCCGCCGGCGCGCAACCCACTGCTGCTGCTCGTTTGTATACGTGTGGCAAGTGCTCCAAGAGCTATGCCCGCCTCGATCACTTGAGCCGTCACGTGCGCATGCACACACAGGAGAAGCCCTATCAATGTCAGGTCTGCTCAAAGGCGTTCGCTCGAGCCGACTTGTTGAAACGCCACACCCTGGGTCATAACAAGGATGACCCTCAGTCAAAGCCGGCAATCATCCAGCACAGTCGCGTCTCACAGGCATGTGAGGCATGTGCCGGTCTGCATCTGAAATGCGAGGAGGAGAAGCCATGCAAGCGTTGTTCCAAGAAGGGTATTCAGTGCAACTACTCACCAACCTTCTCCCCTGGTTCGATGGAGCAGGCACAGCAAAACACACAAGATGGAGCGATGCAATCGCCGCAGCAGCAGCAGCAGCAACAACAACAACAACAACAACAACAACAACAACAACAACAGTCACAACACTATCAGCCTCATCCACAAGCCCAGCAGCAGCAGCAACCCTTTGGTAATGGTCTAGCGATACAGAATTTGCAACAGCATACGCCACCCAACGCACAAATGCACCACATGCAACAACTCTCACAAATGCAACACAACAGGCCTCACGCGCATCGAAACCCCTCGATGGCCTCCATTCATTCGCAAGTGCCGGCGCATCTACCAGCTATGCAATTCAATGAGATGTCGGATCATCAACACCAGCAGCAGCAGCATCACCATCAACAGCAACAACACCATCACAATCAGCAACACCATCATCAGCACCAGCAGCAACTGCCTTCGATGAGTATGGCGGGCGGTATGATGCCACCTGGCACACCGGATAACACGATGTTCGACTATCTTCGGGACAAGATGATGCCCGCAAGTTCCCAACATCAACAGCAACTGCAAATGTTCAACGAGTACCAGGCAGGTCCATGGACGCCACGTGAACTCTTCGACTTTGGTGTTGACACCAACATGGAGCTCAATGAATTGGATTTGACTTTCATGGACACCTACAATAATGCCAATCCCTTTGATCTACGCACACCAAGCATCGGATTCCCGACCACTGGCTCAGACATCATGCCGAGCTTCACGTCAGCACCCTTGCCTCCACTGGACACAGGAGCTCTGCCCAAACAGTCTGTGTGGCGATTTAGGCCGTTGGCGAAGGATTCAGGATCTGCCGAGCAAACTAACCTATCATTACCAACCCCCACCAGCTTAGACATCGATCGTAGAGTCAACTGCGAGCCTCTGTCTCAGACCTCACGTGATAAGATTCTGGCTATGATTTTGAGCACTTGCAAACCGAATAACATCCCGCGATCTGTGGCGTGCTTCCCATCAATAAGCCTCCTGGACAGTCTTTTCCAGTTCTCCATAACATCGCCAGGCTCGCACGCTAAGCATTGGATACATGCTCAGACCCTTTTGGCTGGTCAGACTAGGCCCGAAGTTCTTGCTGCCATCATTGCTGCTGGTGCCGTGCTCACTCCAGATACTGCCATCCGCAAGGTCGGTTATGCCATTCAGGAAGCATTGCGCACCGCCGTTCAGGTTCAAGTCGAAGATGACAACACTCTAATGCGCGATCTGCAAATCATGCAGGCTTCACTACTTCAGCTCAAGATTGGACTGTGGAGTGGTGACAGTCGTAAGATGGAGCTCGCTGAAGGCTTCCAACAGGTGCTGGTCACCATGGCTAGGAGAGGTGGTCTTTTCCGCCGTGGTACCTACGAACGTATCGTGCCCTACGCTGAGGACACAGGAGATGTTCTCCAGAAGAAGTGGCGCATGTGGGCAAGGCAGGAATCACGAAAGCGATTCGCGCTGCATCTCTTCCGGCACGATCTCGAAGCTTCTGCTTCATTGTTGTCAAGTCCGCTCATCTCATACGCTGAGCTGTATCTTCCTTTGCCCGAGTCGGAAGTCCTCTGGCATGCTGGATCCGCCGAGCAGTGGAAGGCCGCATACATGAAGAGTTCCGGTCCCCGCCACGATCGCCAGCCATCTCTTGTCGACTGCATCCAGGATCTGGACATATTGGCTACGAAAGACATATTTGTTGATGGCAGGCAGGCTTCAATGGCCGTTCTCGGTGCAGCCTGGCGCATGATCTGGGAATATCGCCAGCTCGAATCTTCAATGAAAGATCGACCCAGCCAGTGGTGTAATGGGAACCTTCTCATGGCGTCGAGACATTCAGAGCTTACAAAGCTCCTTCAGTGCTTCCGTATTTCCAGTGTCGAGGATGCTAAGGTCACCCTCATCCTGGAGCTTCTGCTGATGCATCTTCATCTCTCCCTCGATGATGTACATCTTTTCGCTGGGGTCGAAGGAGAGGAGGAAGCTCGCCGCGTCTATCCTTCTCTTGTCCAATGGACAAAGACAGCCACATCACGTCAAGCCCTCTGGCACGCTGGTCAGGTCATCCGTTCGGCGCGCAATCTTCGGCCAGGTCTGATCTGTGATTTTGCCGCCATCGCAGTCTATCAGGCATCACTCGCGTTCTGGGCTTATGGTATCATAACACGCGCCTCTGAGCCCAGTCCCTTAAGTGGCCAAAACATCACCGCCTGGCTAGATGGGCCCGACGATACTGGCGCACAGCGCTGGATCATCAATGGCAAGGGCAACGCTGCTATTCGTAGTTTGCCGCAACCTGGAGTAACAAGTACGGTCGGTGAACCGTCAGCCCTCGTCAGCAACCCCGATGATGTTGTGATCGCCGTTGTCGCTGCGATGCGACGCAACCACGCAGAGGCGAGGAGCCCACCTTTGGTCGACAACTTGATCAACATGATGGAGGGACTCCGTAAGGCTTCCAAGACTTGAGCGCGTTTGACTGTGGGCGAATGAGGACTTGGGGCTACAGAGTTGAACTCTAAAACTTAAAGCCGATGTCGGCGAAACTTCTCGTGCCACCAGCAATGGTCTCAGCATCATGCGGGTCCCGCTGAAAACGAAACTAGCTCGCTGGGGAATAAGATGCCATTGCTGGCATATCTTTGATACATCCCGTGGGCGCTATGATACAAAGAGTATTGTTGAAAGAACAAGCTTTGCTGGCAGTGTGACACCATCAATCTGTCAGCCATCGAGGCACGACCAACCAGCAGTGAGGTAATACAAAGGAGGAGAAGATCCGATCACGACGTCTCACAAATCTATAACACGTGGAGAGGAAGTAAGGAACGCGCGGAATGACATCTCTGGTATTGTCCCGGGCGTTTGTTTCTATTCCTCGTGCTCGAAACGTACACATCTTAGCCGGACACACCCACTCTTGCACATACGACAATGACTTCTCATGTGTACAGCGCAGCAGGAACTCGGTTGGACTGGATAGTCAGGATCATGGTAATAGTAGTGAACGACAAACAATAGTAATGATATACATTTTTCCACCAAACCCGAATCATCTCATCTCGCCTTACCACATCTCTTGTATTTCCTTGCATATGCACACATTGATTCGATGATGTGTATCACGATCCCAAGAACCAGATGCCAGGTCAGACCTGGCGTTGCCTTAAGACATACCAGATAACTGTTCAGCGACACATGGTGTGTTTCCCAGCCTGCTGACAACCCTGAGAACCAGAAGACCGGGTGCAAAGCAGCATAGCTGTACCACACATCCATCACGGCGGCCTCTAAAAGCCCAAGTGAAAACATGCACAGTGGATTGCCGAAGCTTGGACACCTTCTCTTCATATCAAGAGGGTTAGGGTTGGGGTTGACCAAGACAGCTGTCTCCTGTGGTGAAAGCGACTCTAAAGCCTTGCATCGAGCAAAACACAAGCCGAGCACATATGTGTACTTATGAGCGACATTTCGTTATTACCTTGGCACCACAGCGGCACTGGGGCTCCTGTTGAACCACAGAACACATTCGAGAGCACACGAGCCGGTAACGCATGTGGCTGAAATCAAGGCAGCATGCATTTGGCCTCCTTCTAACTACTGTTCCATCATTCATGACTTACAATTCAAGATATACACCGTCTCCACTCGAGACAGCTTTTCCAGAAGGCTCATTGAAAGTCAAGACGAAGATACAAGCGACTGTCTAGGGTTGTCTATAGCCTGTACGACATAACCACCACTTGCTGAACGAAAACGTCAAATCGTAAGGATGAAGGACCGCTTAGTGGTGCAGTGCAACTTCAGAGTCTCGGTCAAGAGACCCTCAAAACAAAGAGGAAGGGGGATGAGGGACCGCAAGCTAGTACAGTCAACCTTAGAGTTTCGGAGAGGAGACCCTCGATAGTAAAGGAGAGGTTTCCATGTTGTTGCAATGACCATTGATCGAGAGCAACACCAGGGAGCAGGGTATCTCAAAGCCGAGCCCTCATGCTGAACCTGTTTGGAACGGCATGTGTTCAAGTACTTGAGCTACCCAGTGCTCGATGGCACTCTACGCTGGCGGAGCGCCTCCGGACGAGCCGTTGTTGCGCAAGTTTTGCAGCACACGAGCAACTTCGTGCTCGTTGACGTCGAAGCCGGCGGCGGAATTCTGCGACGGATAGGCATGGAAAGTGCCAGGGAACAGCTCTGAAATTGAGGGCATGCGCGGGTTGGTGCGGTCGAAGAGCTTGGAGCAAGACACGTACTCTGCCGGCGGAGAAATTGAGTCATGGCGCCTCTCGGTACCACTGTTGGCAGTGGTGGATTGCTCCGGACGTTGGGTGACCTCTGCTCTCTCGGCGAGGGCTTTGCAGCGGGCGGCACGCTCAGGGTCGGCAATGCAAGCATCACAGCCACCGGGGGCGAGAGTAGGCTTGGGCTTTCTGGACTTCTCCTCGCGACAAGGGCAAGGACCGGAATCATTGCAGAAGCCGCAATCGCCGCCTATTGCCTTGTCGATGTCCATGTTCGAGTCAATCCAGTCGACTTGGTTGTTGCTGGTGTTGAGGCCCTTGTTGAACGTTCCGTTGCTCCACTGTGCGGTGATGTCGATCTCGTGCTCAGCATAGGGGTCGGGGGCCTGGTTGACGTGGCCGTGGGGCATACTGGTGTTCATTGTGGTTGAGATCGGAGGCAGGGCTGCGCTTGTGCCGGCAGTCTGCACTATAGAGTTGGGGAAGCCCATTTGCTTGCTTACGGAATGAGCGTGCAGGTCGCGTTCGGCAGCCAGGCGAGCTGTCTTCTCTTCGTTGAATTTGCGTTCGAATGACGCAGCGCGGTCGTTGGAGACTCTCAGGTCTTCGAGAATCTTGTTGATGCGTTCCTGCATGATGTGCTGCATGTTGGCCAACGCATTTTCAGCTTCTTGCCTTTTTTCCTTTTCAATCACAAGAGCGTCGTTCAGGTCGGAGACCTTCTGTGCACGCTTGTCACGAAAATTGCGTTGTGCCTGGCGGTTCTGCACTTTGCGTCGGTCACTAGCATGGTCCTGGTCCATTGGCTTGCGACCTGGCTTCGCTCGCGGGGGCAATTCTCTGGCTGCGCTGACCGGGCCGCGTGGTCGCGCTGCCTGTGTTGGCTGTGCAGGTTGGACGGCAGGCAGCCGAAGTTGGCCTGCGGGCAAGGCGGCTGATGACGGCGAGGCAGTCTGGCTGGACGTGTCTGAGGGAGGGGTTTCTTCCTGGCCCATCAGATCGAGATTGTTGCCATGTTGGTTGGCCTGGTGTTGCTGGGGCTGGTGTTGCAGCGGCTGTTGCTGAACAATAGGGCGGAAGCCTGTGACATGGTATGGAGAGTTGGCAGGGACTGTGTGTTTAGTGTCAGTGGACAATGCTCGTGATATGGTCACGGTGGCGGTAGCCATCGTCGTAGAGGTCGGAAGCGGGCGGCGAGGGAGTGAAGTGTCGAGAGTGGTGCAAGATGATCAGATTAGATAAATCTCCTCATCGCCTTTGAGAAGTGGCACCATGCACGTGCCCGCCGCTCGGCCGATGTCGGAAAGGTGTCTTGGCGATCATCGCACGAGTAGGTGGGGGGCTCGGTCAGGCAGTCAGGCAGTCAGGCCAGCCATCGAGCAGGGTCTCTGCACGACCTAGCCTTCCTTCCCGACATCCGACTTCATATGTTGAAGATGGTGTTGGTGATGAATGGTGTTGGTGATGAATGGTGTTGGTGATGAATGGCGTCGGTGAGGGAAGAAGGTGATGGAGGAAGAGGAGTGCAAGGACTCAAGAAGAGGAAGAATGTGTGATGAAGTGGAGTGGAGTGGAGTGGATTGGTATGGTCATGCCATCGAACGGTATCAATCGATGACAGGGCAGGCATAAAAGGTGGTAGTAGAGAACAGAAGAGAGAGACACTGACAGTTGTCTAGATTTGGGAACAGCGCCGGTTCGCTCGACTTGGGAGACACGAGGTCCATCTCATCATGTGCTGAAAGACTATCAGTACAGGCACGCGAACGAGAAGGTTTCCTGTGTCGAAGGCGATTCGCAACTTACCTGCAGCATTACTCATTCCGTACATCCCAGTGGTCGGCGTGTCGACGGAGAGTTGTTCAACTCCAGCATTGCGACTTGAGAAACCACCCCAGCCAGCCTGCATTTGCCCTTCCCACGCCGCCATGTTGTGCGGCGAAAGCATACCATGGTGCGGTGGTTGGAGCACCTGCGTCTGGTACTCAGGGTAGACGAGCCCCTGATCGAGGGTGAGGGTTTCGAACCCTGTAAAGTCGGGGTTGGAGAAATGATCAGTGGTGACAGGAGCGGGCTGCACTGGGTCCTGCAAAGCCATAGCGCGAGCCTGATCAGCGGCCTGAGCCTCGCTCTGTAGGGGTAAGATTGGCCTGTATCTGCCTGGCGCCATGGTAAAGGTGTGTGGTCTGCCTGGGGGCATTGCAACGATGCGTGGATAGTAATGGGGGTTGTCAAAGAAGGATGAATAAGCAATGAGGAGGTAATAACGATCTTTCCTTGCTGTGCTGAGTACAAGTCTAGGTAAGGATCAGGATAGGACCTTGAGCGGTCTCTTTAATACCTGCTCACATCGGATCCTCCCTTCTTCTGAGCCTCTGATGGTGGGTTTGGGAAAGCATACGCCTGATGCGGAGGGTACTATGTAGGCAGTACGTGGTTCCTGCAAAAGTCAAAAGACACGAGCCCAGTTGAAGGGAAGAGCTCCGCATGGACAGGAACTCGGGTTGTAACAGCGCTTTTGCACGTGTATTCGACAATCCCGGGGCCGAGATGCTGACCATCACATCCTTCGTGGTGTACTCTACACGCTGCGCACGTACAAGTCACCTTCTCTCACGCGTAAAGTGGCTGCAGATTCAATGGCCCTGAGCTGATAGATTTGCGACAAGTTCTCTCCAGCAGTCCTGGACATCGATCAAGTGCGATACTTTTCGGCGCAGCGTAGTGGAGGGGCGACGATGATATTGCTCCCTCCGAACCTAGATTCTGGATGACAGCTGTAGCCAGAGCGTTCCGCGCCGTCTACCGTGGATGATGTGCAACCTGTTGATTCGAGCTTTGCCTGAACCTTTTCCTGGAGCCACGCAGACGCTGGTACACTCAACTCGCGCACCAATCATTTCACGACAGCATCGTGTGGACCGATGCCACTCTGCCAGTGCAAACCCTGGACGTACCCATCATGCCTGCGTTCACAAGCTCAAGTGCGCCTCTTAGAAGACGCACATCTACCAAGCATGATGCGCAGCCGCGACATAAGTAGAGCAATTGACAATGGAAAATATCGTTTCAGATCAAACTGGGTTCACGGCACAGCGGCGGATTGACCGCTTCCACAATCGTTCGACTCACTGACTTCAGGCATCAACTCCGTAAATCTCCGTCGACATGCAACGATAGGCTATTGTATCTGCACACGTCTTTATGCTTCCTCTCGTCGTTGTACCATCGTTGAGGGTGGGAGCGGATGAATAGTCACGCGATCTTCATGTTATATTATCAGCCACCTCATGTCGAGTAAACGTCGACGTCGTGAATCAATTTCGCGCAATGTGCGCTTGTCAATAGATCATGAACCCTAAAATTACAGCGCCTTCATCTGCACTCATACAGTGTACAGTACATCCCCAACTCATCTTGACACCCTCCGCGTCCGCGTCTTCATCCTCATCGCCCGGGTCAAAATCCCAACGCGACCACGCTACGCAATTCTAGCATCCTTCTCTGCCAGAATCCCCGCCTCTTCCCCCTCGCCATACATTAGGTACTGAGCTCCCAAGTAGAAGTCACAGCAAGCCTGGAACAGGCCGCACAGCTTGAACGCCCAAGGAACTCCACCCTCGCTGAGGAAGAAGTACGTCATCTTGAATACATCACCGACAACCCAATTGATGAGCACGCTAACCCGGAAGCCTTTGCAGCTGCGCGACTTCGAGTTCTCCCAGATTTGCGGCAAAGGTAAAATCGCTTCTACGCTAAGCGCAATGTAGCCCTGGATCGCGGTGTACGTTGCACCTGGGCCGATCAGGAGTTGAGTTATCGTGAGTGCGGCCGTGAAGTACGCCAAGAATTGCCAGTATGGCTTGCGCGATCGCCACTGCCAGAAACTGTAGGGGCGATTGCTCGCGGACTCGGAGTCGGTGCTGGAGCCGGCGAAAGGCTTGCTGACACCAGGAGCCGGGCGATGCAGCAGCGCGACATGTAGGAGGAGCAGTTGCACGAAGACCATGATTCCGGCCTGGATCAACAGCGGCGTATCGTAGCGAGCACCGAACCAGTAGAACAGTCTGATTTTGTCGCGTGAGCACTTGAACGTCTTCTGTTCTTTTCACTCCGATCAAGCCACTCACTTGAGAATACTGGCCACCAGCATGATAAGAGGGATGTCCAGCGAGAAGCCCGCGCTAGACCGCTTCTTGCTGATCGACCAGATCTGATCCGCGTACGAAGTGATGGGTGAGGTCACTAGGAAGACGGGCGCAACATGCGTAACGGCCCACTTGATGAAGCCCATTGTTCTAAATCGAGACGTCAGTGTCACATGTCATTAACTTGTCCATTGGTCATGTGGGTAGTGGAGAGACGTGCGCTTCAGTGTTCGCCTGGCTCCAGGACAAGTCGCCCAATACCGGTATGTGATCCAGATACGAGTGCTCTGCGGCAGGCATATTTTTGCTGCAACGGCCTTTGAGCTCCCGGGTACGTGGTAATTGGCTGGTTGGGGTGTAGGATTGATTTACCTAAAATTTCTCGGCGTCGTATGCACAGAGGATGCAGGGGGGTGGCGGAATCCCGCGGAAGGGGGGAGGTGTCGTGGGGAGCTTCCTTGCTTTTTCCTCACTCTGGCATTGGCTCTCTTGACGTGTTTTGTTAATCGAGACGGAATTTCAAAAGGTCCTGAGAGCAGACGACAGGCATTCCAGACGAACAGCTTCAGGAGACGTCGGCTAGCAAGAATCCCTGTCGTCGCTAGGGTGAGACAGATCGTCAACTAGAAAACGGGCCGCTGCATAACGGCTGTCGCTTGTGGCGTAGGGCTTATCTGCACACGTCTTTGTATCGACGACAGGCATGTATGGGGAAGATTGGTTATCTTGTGCTGATCCAATTCATTCTGTAAGACATAGCATTTGCCACCGGTCTGGAAACAGATAGATAAAAGACAACAAGAAAAGGACAAACATTTCTGCCTACTACAAATTGAGAATACACCTCCGTAGTCCCATCACCAACCAAAGTAACAACAGCAATACCACAACCCGAAATAGCAACACCACCACGCCTGAGCTCAAGATGACAACAACACACGCAGCCTTCTTCTACGGCACGCTAATGGCCCCTCAAGTCTTGCACCGCGTCTGCCACGGCTCAAACTCGCCCTCTAACCCCATTTACGCCACCCACAACTTCAAGACTACACCAGCAATCCTACCCGCCCACCGCCGTCACCGCGTCAAAGACGCAGACTACCCCGCCATCCTCCCCCATGCAGGGAGTAGCGTACGGGGGACGTGCGTGACGGGACTCACGGACGCGGATATATGGCGGCTGGACATCTTCGAGGGGGATGAGTATGAGAGGGTGAAGGTTCGATGTAAGCTGTTGGTCGACGGCAAGGATGACGGAGGTGAGGAGGTGGAGGCTGAGACCTATGTTTGGATTGCGGGCGAGGAGAGACTTGAGGTGCAGGAGTGGGATTTTGAGGAGTTTCGCAGGGAGAAGATGAGATTTTGGGTTGGTCAGGAAGGGGAGGGAGAATTCGCCGGTGAGTAGAAGATGCGGCTTGAAGTTGACTGCCATCGATGGCGGCGTCTACATGTTCAGAGACTGACGATTTTCCTTGTGTCCACAGACGTTGATGAGGCTGTCGCAGAAGCGAGGACTGGTGGTAGAGGCGTCAGTGGCAATGGCTTCATCTCGAGTGCTCTCGCCCAAGAGCACAAGAAGGACGAGACTTCGTAGTTTGGAGTACAATCCTGCATGCATTGTTGCGACCGAAGGAGGCTACGATGGTTGTAGAATCACCTGTGACGTCTCATGAGCGCCGCCTCCACCTTGAACGTTTGTTCGTTCTTGGGTGTAATGGATTTGAATCATCCTTTACCCACGAGTTTCCTACGCTGCACCTTGAGAGTGCGCGTATATGATCCTGCCAAAAAGTTCGATCAGTTCCAGCTGTAAAGCAGGTGATCTTCCGTGCACTGTAACATAAGATCATCTATCTCATTATGTACCCGCTGCCGGCTACCTATGTGTGCAGTATGTGCATGTCCGATTATCGATACTTCCCAGAAAAAGAAAGACGCTTCCTTCACCGGCGAGCGCTTTGGATCCGAACGCGAGTGACATTCCCCAGGCGTGTGCGGCACCATCAATCCTCGTCCGAGATCACCAAAACGTCGCTTCGCCGGGCTGCAAAATGGCTGCGCCGTGGCGCAGTCGTGAGCGCTGCCCCGACAGCCTTGTCTACATAAGGCCTGTAAGGCACAAGCAAATGTGCATCCCTCTTCTTGCTGGAGCGATAGCCAGTCTACGACGACAGCTTCTCGGAACCGGAAGACTTTGCGTGTAAGTTCGGTGGTGCAGCCAGAGGGCCGTCGTTGAGGATAGTGCTCAAACCGTCCAGTTGAGGAGACATGACTTTGCGCATTCCCTTGGATCGATGTTCAGTAGTGTCATCGTCGTGGTTGTCCAGCACTTCGCCATCCTCGGAGTGGGTGTGGGACGTCGCAGGTTTGTTGGCCTTTTTCGGCGATGTCAATGCGCGAGGCACGCTAGTTTCCATCTCATCGTTGTCGCTTGCGTAAGTGTCATCCAATGGCGCACTCCCAGATTGCTGACCTTTAAGTGCCGCATCTGGGGCGGACGCATTTGATGCACGTGACAGTCCGGGTGACCCTCTGGCAGTGGCCGAGGGCGCTTGGGCACTCGGCTCAACAGTGCTTGACTTTTGCGCTGCACGTCCAGGTGAGGAGCGCGTACTGGGGGACGCGACCAAAGTGCTTGCATCGGTGACAGCTGTCGTAGGACTCTTGTTGTTCCTGCTATCCTTCTTTGCCTTCTTTAGCGCCAACCTTTCTGCAGCTTGCTCGTCGTGCAAGCGAAGCAGGTCATCGCGGATTTCATCGCGCTTTTTCGATGGATCGAAGGCGGCAAAATCGTTCTGCCCGTCCAGCTGACGAGTCAGAACCTTGTTGACAAAGCCTTCTGGATCTCTGGCAAATTCGGCCACGTACCCAACCAGGTAGAGGCCACAGTCGCAGAAGTTCTGCTGCAGAGGCACTCCTGTCGCCGTCATACCCTTCATGTCTTCGCGACCGACTTCCATACCTCGCTTCTCCATTGCCTCAGCTGCCACGTAGTCTTTCAAGCTTGCGACTTGGCCTGTGTGGGCCTGGCCGAACGAATCTAACGTAATGATGATGGGCTTGTCGGTGGGGTACTTGGGAAGAGCGGGCGCAGTACGCTTCTTTGATTTCTTGCCGCCCTTCGCTTGCACTGGCCGATCAGGACTGTCGCAGGCAACCTTGCCATCTTCGCCGAATGCGATCACCTCGCTGCCCTCCCGCGAAGGCCTCTCAGATTCAATCGAAAGACTTTCCATCGCTTGCGCATCGGGCTTGTCATCGTTGTCGGCATCTTGAGAGTCTGGAACGACAGGATCTCTGATGGGTGAAGGGCGCGCAGACGCTTGCTGCGAGGTCGACGGCGTTGCAACAGCGTCAGACGTACAATCGTCCAGTGCGACAGACTTCCTTTTGAGGCTCGGCAAGTTGCAAATGATTGCGACATACCAGTGGAAGTTTTCGTTGATTGGAACAACGACATAAGGTATGTCGAAAAGATCCTTTTGCTTTGTCCATTTCTTGACCGACTCGTAATTGAACGTCTTGCGGCCGTTCTTCGATGTCAAGGAGGTGAAGAAGTAGGAGTTGAAGAAGTGCACCTTGCTCTTGTGCTCGGGCGCCATGCTCTCCTCGATGCGGCGCAACGCGTAGCCGACAATGTTGTCATTGAGGAACTCGCCTTCATCCAGTCTCTCGAGATCTTGGAAATCCACTGTGATCCTACGCGCACCTGTCGCGGGATACATGACGGACTGGTGCCAGGGAGTCTGCGGATTTGTCTGCGTCCATCGTTCAGTAACTGGGTCAGGCGAAGGGGATCTCTCAACAACGACTTTCGACTGACGCGTCGACTTCCTGGGCTGATGATCGTGGCTTGAGAAATACGGAGACGCTGTATCAGAGCGCATCAGGTGCTGCCGCACAGAGGCATGATTGCTGCTCTCGCCGTCAGGCTGCTCATGGGTTATTCGGTCTTCGCTGCTCGGTCGGTGTTCTTTGTCCTGCTTCATTTTGGCCTCGTCAAGGACTCTTATAGCATATTTCCCGGCATCGGCCTCCACAACCTTGGCTTGCGTCTCAAACAACTTGTCCATTCTTCCCGCATCTTCATGCTTTATCTTCATCGTATTTTTGGAGGCTTCCGCAAGCCAATCCAAACACGCATCCCTGGAACTCACATCCGGAAACTGAAGCAGAATGCACCCGTTGCTCCGGGCTACACTCCTCGAGCCATGTAGTATGACTTTGGTAGACTCTTGGGACCATTGCAAGCTTTGAGCTTCATACTTGCCGATCGACATGATCTCGTCTCTGCCTAATACTTTCGAGATGCATCCGTTCTTCTCAACCTCGAAGTGTTTCTCGTCTTCGCGCCATACAAGTTCGACTGGATGGCCTTCGGTTGATGCGAGAGGGCATCCTCTGCAGTAGATCTGGGTCACGGGAATGCGAGTCGGTAAATCGTCGATATGTTGAGATGGCTTCTGAGCATGGATTGACGGTTGTAGCACGCTGGTGGATTTTGTCGTCCCTGAGGTGAACTTTGTGGGTCTGGTGTCAGTAGGCGAGTGCTGACGAGGTGACTGTCGGGTAATTGAGACACTTGAGCGCTTATCGGCCAGCCTTCTCGAAAGGTTTGGGGAAGTCGAGTGAAGCTGATCGGGACTGTCCTCGAAAGCTTTCGTTCCTCTGTGGCTTGATTCAACTTGCATGGCTTTGGCTCGTGACTGTCGCGGTTGCTGCTGCTGCTGTTGATGATTCTGACGTTGTTGCAGGGTAGGTGCAGGCGGCGAATTTGGAGCTCGATGATATTGGGTGTTCAGCCTCGTATCCTCGCGATGCTCTTCTTCATGCGCTAGTTCCTCAGCAAGTGTCCGCTGCTCTGACCGAGCTCCAGGATGACGCCGGGTGTTCTCAGGAGGGTACATCATGTTCATTGCTCCTTTCAACTCCTTGACGTCGCGGGCTGCCTTGATATCCTTGACACCTGTCCCTCTGCCAAGATCAATCTTAGGGACCCCGGGCTTCCCGTCCTTCTGGCTCCTTGATTCCGTTATCTTTGTGAGGCGGCTTGCAGGGGTATTTAGATCGTCAAATTCGGCAGAACGGGTTGTATGACGAGAACTGGGTCGCATTTGGCTGTACGATCCAGTGTAGGCAGAGCCGTGTGCGCTTGAATCATGACGCCGCTTTCTTTTGGGCGGTGGGTTTGTATGAGAGTGCACGTTGCGCATCTCTGCAGCTCCAAAATAGCCGGTCTTCGGAGGCGAACGTGAAGATCCGACCTCTATGATGGAACTTTGACTGTCGCTCGAGACTCGGTTTCCGTTTACCGCTTCGACCTCGCCCATGGCGACTTCGTCGCCGGTTATATCGATTGTCTTTTTTGCAGTCGGACCATGGGATGCGCCGTTCGTCGCTCTCCTTTTCGATGTTGTCGCTCGTGTGGTATTAAGGCCCTCGAAGCCGTCGCCGATCGACTCGTTGGGTGGTACTCTAATCATGGACCTGGCTACTTGCGTCGTAGGCGGCTTGAACTGCGCGAAGCCACTCTGTCGCGCGCCAATTCGACCCGGCTGCGAGTTGTTGAGGGTGTTCTTAGTCCTGTGAGCACCAGCCGTTGGCTTTGTCGCCCGTACTACCTTTGTAGCTTTCTCTGGTTGTACTGCAATGTCGTCTCCCATTTGCTCATTCGTCGGTACCATGACTTTGAAAGCGTCCCTGGGTATGGGTTCGTTGTATTTGCCAAAGTATTTTCCTTCTTCCTGACTGAACTTCCGCTGCTTCTTGGTGTTCTGCGACTCTTCTTCATGCGCTTCCCTCCCACGTTTCTTCATACTAGGGCTACACTGCTCCACCACGTCGTCCATGTCCTCACTTCGGGCCGCCGCATGTGATCCGTCGCCGTGGTGTTCCGCGTGCTCCGAGGATTGGAAGAGAGACAAACCCATCGAATGGCCCAAATTACTGAAAAAGTTCTTCCCAGGCAGAGGAGGCATCGCAACGTGAACTCCAGTCCAGATCAAGGGCCGCCGCGAGGTAGTGGTAAATTATCGCTGCGTCTCATGCGGTCCGAGGCTTCCTTCATAGCGGGCGCGCCAGGTTCCGGGTCCAGGGAAGTAAAGTGAAGTGAGTGTCCGGGGCAGCGGTGTTCACGGGCGGCGCGAGCAATTATATAATATAGAACCCAAGACGCGTGCGAACGAGCCTGAACAAGTGCTTTGGCAAAGCCGGCCCCGCAGGCAGCTTGCTGACGTCTGAACACGCCTGGCTTTGTCTTGCCATTTAAGCTTGAAGACTAAACGGTCATGCCGTGTGGTATAGTTATCATGTCTAATCACCGAATAGATGTGTAGGTAACTTGAACTGAACAAACGTACGTAGGCAATTTCACAAACAAATATAGGATACATTGCGACATGAGCCAAAATCATCGTCATGAGCACTCTCAATCGGAGGCACCATTCAATGCTCTTCGTTGCCACCAACGAAATGCTTGATAGTCTACAGTAAGAACGAATGCTCGGAAACGAACGCTTGACCGCCCGTGCCAATGTTCCCAAAGACATGCCCCATACGCTAGCAATAGCCCAAGCGAGTCGGGCTCATTCATGATAATACACGCTATTGCAACTTCGAATCTTCCAATCAGGGTTACGGGGATGAAGTTGGATCTTCGTGCTTGTCGCTTCCTCTTCGTGCTGATTGATTTTCGAAATGGGAAAGGCGGTCTACCGGTCTTTTTCTTCTTCCAGTCGCTCTATAACATGGCCGCAGATGGTTCTTAGGCTTCCTAGACTTTGGGCTGTCCTACCAAGGCTCTGCCGGCCAGCTACCAGGCATGGCCCGAAGAAAGTAAGGGTCGACACTCTATGCCTTGCTCTCCTCCTCGGGTCTGTCCTGCTTTTGCGCAGCGGTTGTGTTCCTTCGCGAAGCTCCTTGGGTCTTCTCCTGCCTCGCCTGGTCCACAGCATGGCGCTGCGTGATCGAGTCGTCGTGGCTCTTCCACTGCAGCACTGTGTCGGTCGGCAGTTCCAAGACACGCTTGAGCGTCTCGCGGATCTTAACATTGCGACCGCCATCGTTCTTGGTCCAGATGGAAAAGACGTCCTCGCCGGAGCGCACGCTCACCACCGCACCACAGACTTCCTCGCCAGCCTCGAAGAACTGGTCACCAATGAGCGCGAGCAGCAGGTTCTCCCAGTACCTGTCCGCGATGCCCTTCTTGAGACGCATGATCCACTTGCCTCCGCGCTTGTTCTCTTCATCCTCCCACACGGGACGGATACCCTCCTTGAAGAAGTGGTAGTCGCTGACCGCTGGCAACAGGCTGGGTCGCTTCAGCTTCACGTATACGCTCCAGAACTCCTGCGCAGTGCTTATCCTGCACATCGGCTTGATCGACTTCTCATAGTCAGAGTTCTTGTTGGTGACGGGGCGGTAGTGCATGATCCATGCCGTCTTCAGAGGCCATGGCTGCTGGAAGTCTCTACTCGGCGTCTCTTGCACGGGAGTGGATACCCCAGATTGTGGCTTCCGCGCGGGCGGTCTCCTGCTGCTGTCCCTCTCGGAATCCTTGTCTGGTGTTTGCGTCTCTTTCCGGTCGCCTGCGAGCTTGCTAAAGTCCAGAGCGGAGCCAGGAGTCTTCGGCGTCTTGGTGGCGGAAGCACCAAATGATGCGAAAGCACCACTTCCGAGTCCAAAGGCCGAAGAGCCGGTCGCGGTCGTGGGTGAAGAAACGGACGAAGTCGAGACCTGCCCGATAGGGTTGAAGGAGCTATTTTTCGAGTGGCTGGAGGTGGTGCTGCCAAAGCGTTTGGTAGAAGAGGCTGTGTCGGGGCTGTCTCTGCTGGTCGGTTGTTCGCCCTTGGTTGTAGAAAGACTGAGCTTGCTGTTACTGCAAGGCGCATGCGCGGTTAGTGGTTGGAACATCGGCTCGGCGGCGCAATGGGCATGGACTTACTTTGAGCGACGGGTCCACAGGCTTGACGGGCTGTTGTCGTCCTTCTGAGCCATTGGCCTGGGTGGCGACGAGGTGTAGGTGGATTTTTATCGGGCACGAGCGCAAGGTGCTAAGCGAGCGAGCGAGCGAGATGTGTGCGGGAGGCGTAGAGACTTCCGAGTGAGCGTTGTGGATTGAAGGTGCGCGGAGATGGGTATCGGGGATAGTGATTGGGATAGTGATTGTCGCAGTGTAAGCCGAGGATAGTGAGGTGTAATTGTTTTGGAGGGGCGGGTTGTATGTGGCGGGCGAAAATGTGGTCGTTGTATGAGGATGTCCGGTGGATGCGTGCTGGCTGTCTAACTTAGCAGCAGCAGCAGATGTGAGAAGCCCCAAAGCTCAGATCGAAGAGGACCTCGTCGCCGCGGCCCGCCCGCCGCAAGCAAATTCCGTCTCTAAAGTTCTGCTCGCTCGCCAATAATTTCTTCTTCCTTTCTTCTTCAACCAAGACCACCAACTCAAATCATCGTCCTTGCCTCCCGACTCTTGTAGTCGACTCCCTGGCGCTGGCGACTCCGATGGACCGGTCGAGAGCGACTTACCACTTTTAAAACCGTCGTTGCGAGGGTAGTTTCTTCGGAGACAGCGCCCATGATACGGTGACGACCTACTAGATGGAACATCACAACACCACCATGTACACTGGCATGATGCAGTTGTTTGTAGATCTGGCACTGGCTCAACAGCTGGCTACAACGCCTTCGCTGTCCATCCATTGCTGCTACAAAAGGTAAGATGCTCGGATCTTTTCCCTAATCCTGCCGTACATGATGCACAAATTTCAATCTGGTAAACCAACTACCAGCTCAGCCGCATCAGAACACACTTGCCTCTCTCGAGGTGTGTGCTTCGCAGGTTGAGCATGAGGAGAAAATGGCCCTCGTCTGAACAACCAGCAGCGTCACAGTACATGTCCAATTTGAGTCAGCTTGTGCGATCACGTACACTGACTTGTGAAAATGTAGGTGAGATGCAATGTCGTCTACAGTCCGAGTGTTGTAACTCGTAAGCGCTGTCGAGAATACCGTCGGTAGCTGCAACAATTGCGAACTAGACCATTGTGTTTACCTGGATTATTGATCTCAAAATCGGTCATCAGTCCTTCACACGAAACGGTGGATGGTATTGCCGATCTGATATGCGAGATCACTGGGACTTCGACGGTTTTAGCATCGACAGCTTACGCATTGGTTTCTGGCCGGAGAGCTTGTCATTGTCTCATAAGTGAGAGATACCTTATCCAAGTAAGAGTTCAATCTAGCATTCAGATATATATGTCTTACAGGCACTGCCGTCGTCGGCGTACTACAGTACTGTTATTGTCACCAAGAGCTCTCCAGATGTCCCCAGAATGGACCCCGCAACGCCACCCTTGCAAGCCCTCCAGCTGGGAGGTGCTTAAGCGAGAGCGTGATTACGCGCCCTTGACCTCGCCATCCTCTTCTCTTCCTATACTATCACCGACCACGCTTTTCAATACTCTCCATCATCATGGCTAACGGCGACGACGGCCGCAAATCTCCCTGGTCATCGTGGCTTGCTCCGGGTGACATCCGACACGCTGGAAGTGAATCGCCGTATCAGAGTCTTGACAGCAATGCGAAGCGCCAGCTATCTCAGGAACGTCACGAGCAGAGCTCGCAGCTCGAACGACACAGACAGGATCGCCCAGCAGCATCAGAGGATACATACAACCCTCTCATAGCCTTCAAGCGTTTCGTCGACAACCAGTTCGCTGCCATCACTGAATTCCCCAGCAATGTAACCGAATTGAAACGTGCCTCACGCGAACAAGACGCTGCGGATGAAATCCAGAGACAGGCTCGCAGGAGGTGGACAGGTAGCAGTTGTCATTACGCGGATTCCAAATATATGAGTCGCTTGTTTCCTGAAGGTCCAGAGGAGGCGACTGAATTGGCTGCTATGCTAGTTCGGGAATCCGACCTTCGAAACCGACACGTCCCCTCCGAGAAGATCGTTGCGCTCTTTGAGGACAAAGATTTCAACCCGAATCATGTCATCGAAGCCAACTCACCGTGGCCTTTCTACTACAAGGCTTCTTCGGAACAGAGCCAAGAGAGCGACTCACCCTCAGACACAGTGTCACACCCAATGCCTGCATCTCCTACGCACTGGCTGTCAGTCAACTGGTTCAAGCACAATCCGTACTCTCCTGTGAATCTCGAGGCCGACACGATGCTGTCCCAGTATGACACCAAGTGGCGAAACGCATTCGAGGACCTCCTGGAAGCGTCGCTAGACAAACCCATGACTTCCCGAGACAGAGCAGGATTTCGACCTTTCACAGTAACTGCGATCTCATCATGGCATGGACCAGGTCTCGACTGGATGTTGAGTCTGCAGTGCCGGGGAATACTTCCACCGCAGCTGCCGTCCGTTCATTGGCTCACAAGAAATCACTGGACATTCCCAGCGCAAAGAGGTTTGGGTGTTGAGGCAGCGATTCGCACAGATTTCGATCAGTTGGTCTACGAGATTGCTGCCACTTCCAAGCCATTCCGCATTGAGAAGCCCAGCTCAGTGGATGAGTACAGGGAGATGATTCTTGCAGAGGAGGCCAGGTCTCACCTAGATGAAGCCGACTTCGACTTTGATAAGCGGACTTGCTCGCGACATGCCGACAACCAGTCTTCAGAGGAGTACGCGTATGAAACGAGTCTGGCTGAACGCTACTATCGTGACCAGATGTCGGGTGAGGCAACCCCATCTTCAAACAGGTGTCCGGACGAATTGGGCCACGCAGTCGGGCAGGCAGTCCGCGATTCGGAGACAGAACTTACCGAGCTCGACTTGTATGAGCGCACACCAGAACATTATGCTCAACAGTTTGGACTCGTTGGAGAGCAGAATGCAGAGCCATACAGGGAATGGATGGAAGAGGAGGCTCCCTGTGGCGGCAAAGCTGCTAGCCTGCCGACCGCATATGATGAATATGTTCAGCAATTGAAACTGCTTGAAGAGCAGAATGCCAGGCGACTCATGATGATGAGAAGCGATCGGGAACTCATCATTGGCGAAGCTGCCAGGCAGCAGGCCGCACGAGCTTTTGCCGACGAGGAGAATGGCTTGGGCGAAGATCCTGTCTTTGAACGCCAGCCGCTGAGAGAGCTGCATGACGAGGGGTCGAAAATTATCTCAGCAGCAACAACTAGAGGCTGGGCAATGACGCTTGCCAGTCAAATCAACGACGTGACTGAACAAGTCGAGACACTCGATGAAGAGCAGGATACGCTACGAACCCGTATGGACCGGCTCGTCGTGAACCAGCAGGCCTTGTTGGAAAGACTGGAAGCTCGCGAGCGGGATCAGACGCCACGCGTGCTCGAGCAAGGAGCTCGCGTTGCAGACCAATCCCCCCTCCATCCTCTGGCGACAGACTCCAGTCGACCCCAAGTCCTGTCTACTTTGACAACTACACAGACGACCCGCCTCCCTGACGGGAGCGTCAAGACCACAGTCGTGCTCAAACGCCGGTTCGCGGACGGCGGCGAGGAGACGCAGGAGAGCACGCAGACTTCATTCGAAGAGCCCGCTGGTGCTGGTAATCCGGTTGGCCAGGAGCTGCCGAAAGAGAGAAAGAGCTGGTTCTGGTCTTGAATGTTAAAGACGACGAAGATCTTGATGATGCAACAGTCGCCATTCCAGGTATATGGCGCTCAGTGATTTTGGCAAATTGACACCACATGATGACTATGGCAGTACCTGTTGTAGTATAAAGCAGATATTATTAGCGTAAATTCATTCTCTGTTATCATTCAGTCGTCTCTATTGCAAGTATCAGCTCGTTGGTAGGTGTGTTGCTATTTCTACTCGATCGTGCCTGGTACCGGGACAGAATCTTGGTGTGAGACTTGAACGGCTCTGAGACATAATGATTTTCTATTGGTATATGGGTGTCAAACAGACGTAAAAGTCTCACAAATTATCTTGAACAACACAGAATCTACTGCCTGAACATCATCAGACCTGCCTCCTCGTCTGCTGCGTCCTTGTCGTCCTCGGCCATATCCTCGGCGTCCTCATCAAGGTTCTCCGCGAGTCCCAACCTCTGTCCGAACAGACTTCCAAAAAGCTCATCAGTCTGCCTTTCTCCCCACTTTCCTCTCTCTTCTGGTGCCATAAAGTTCTGAAGCTTCTCGTGCACAGCGTACTTCAACTTGCGACCCTTGCTAGCCTTGGTGTCGACGTTGCGCTTGGTCTTCGCCTCTCGTCGCATAGTGTTCATGTTGCTCAGATCAAGATTCGTGGCAGCTGTCAAGCCCTCACTAGAAGCCGATTTGGCTTCGAGCAGTTCCTTCAGGAGCAGACCGTAGAAGTCGGCGTCGTCGTAGATTTTGGGGTCTTCCAAGACTCTGGCGGCAAGCTGTACTGGCGCACATGAGCGAGGTGTGTGTACTCGCTTGAGGAGGCGGTCGGGCGCGTTGAGGTGTTCGTTCAGGACGTCGATGATCGTAGCCTGTGCGGTGTTGTTGAGGCGGCCGGATTGAGGTTGGGCAGTCACGCCGCGGGCTTTAGCAGACCATTTCTGGAGAACCACATTCCTTTGAGGCACGGCCTGCTCCTCTTGTTCCTGAGTGTAAGCCCAAAGCTTATCGGTCGAGGTTTTCGCAGAGAATGCTGGTCTCTTGCGCTTCTCGCCAGTCCGGGCAGTGGTCAACTGATCGCGGAAAGCGGTAAGAGAGGACCAGAGGTTGTATGCAGCGGTCTCAGCAGCGTCGAGGGCATCCTGCGCTTCCGAGATTTGTGATTCGTAGCCTTCGTCCGTAGGAGCGACAAGAGTGTTGGTTGCGATCAAACTCTTCTGCATCTTGATCCTGGTGTTGAGGAGGGAATCGAAAGTAGTGCGCTGCCTCTTGACAGCGCGACCTTTCTCCGCATCTTGCTTATTCGCGGCAGAGATGGATGCTGCAACGGCCTTCTGTTCAGTGGCCATGATCTTGCGCAACTCAGCGCGATCCTCAGGCTCATCCTGAGGAAGAGCTGCCCGTTCATCCTCTTCCTCGTCGCTCATGTCTGTGGCATCGGTTCCATCCTCGAGCTCCTCGTCCTCATCTTCCTCACTGTCTTGGCCATCGTCCTCACTGTCCTCGTCTTCGAAACCCCTCGCGAATGGATCATCCTCATCGTCGTCATTTCCTTCGACCGCATCTCTTGTAACCCGAGATCCACTGTACTGAGGACCCAGAGCAATCTCTTTGGGTTTCCGCAGCTTGCTCTTAGCTACAGGTGCGTAATGCTCGCGCGCGCTGGCACTCTTATCTTCCTGAACATCGTCGTCTCCAGAGGCGTCGCTGTCGGAATCTGGGATATCGGCTTCTGGGTCAAAGTCTGCGAAGATCATCGTTAGTGTCGTTGTCTAGCCATTTAGCAGAGAAAAAAGCTTACCCTGAGGTGCAACTTCAACAAGCTTCTCGAACTCGCTCGCGCGATTGCGACCTTTGTTTGGCGCCATGTGTGTAATTATTTTTGCGAGAATCAAAGCCGAGGCCGAAGATTTCTGGGAAAGTCTTCCAGAGCGCCTTTCTTCGACCACGCTAGTTGCTTGCCTGCAGCGGAATGGGCCGCCCCTCGGTTAGCGCTTGAGCCTGAGGTGGCAATTGGTATCTTGTTCTGGACCTCGAGGCCATTGCTATACCTTACCTATATCGCATATCATATATAACACAGTTCAACTTACTACAGCAGAGTGAGGACGCATCGCAACATCGCCATGTAAGTATGATCCAGACTAGAACTAAACCCAGAATGCAGCCCTAGGACCTCTTTCATCAGTATGCACTCCTCATCAGCATGTAGTCACTCACATCCCATTCAGTAGCCAGTGTATCTATATCTCGGCGGACATCTTCTGAAAATGGCGTCCATTGCCGTAGCCGGGTCTACTGGCCTTGTTGTAAGCCAACCTCATGCTCAGTGAAATCCGGTCCCGTGGAATCCTCCTAACACGATCGAAACCAGGGCTCCCAAGTCATCAGTAACTTGACCGCATCCCCTCAAGTGCACCACATCCATGCTTTTGCTCGCAAAAATCTCACTCTCTCGGAGAAGATCCACCCCATCTCATCGCCAGACTCCAAAACGTGGCCCTCGCTCTACCCTACCAGCAGCCAGGCCCCGTCAATCTTCATCTCAGCACTGGGTACTACGCGTAACCAAGCTGGATCATTCGCCGCCCAAAGAGAGATCGACTATGACTTGAACCTCGCTCTCGCCAAAAGTGCCAAAGCTGCCGGCACGAAGACATATGTGCTCGTGTCGACTGCCTCGGCTAACGCTTCGTCGATGATGGGCTACCTGAAGATGAAGGGCGAGCTCGAGGAAGCCGTCAAAGACATCGGCTTCGAGCGTACCGTTATTGTGCGACCGGGTCTGCTTGTTGGTAGTAGAGAGGACAGCCGTCCGCCTGAGGCTGGGTTGCGCATGCTGGCGAATTTCATGGGAGCGGTCAGTGGTGGCGCGTTGAAGAACTTCTGGGCGCAAGATGCTGAGGTCGTTGCTCGTGCAACGGTTAGTGCAGCTCTGCAAGCTGAGCAGAGGGACGAGAAGGTGTGGGTTGTGGGGCAGAGTGATGTGATCAGGTTGGGCAAAACGGAGTGGAAGGCTTAGGTGGAGTGCTACGTACACGACGGTGATGGCATACGTCGTGGCGAGATCATGCATGTACTCAATATCCACTCGGTCTTTTTTTTTTAGTGTGGCATCTCACCGGTAACGTGGAGTTGGTTCTAGGCGGAAGTGTTAGGGTTTACCATCTCAGATTCGGCTTGCTACTGATATGTACAAACAAAGAAAGGTCTATCTCACTGGTAACGTGGAATTAATCATGAGCCGAAGCGTCAGGTGTTACCGCCTGTGATACGCCTCTCCATCGAGCTGCAAAATGTCTCTCACTGGTAACGTGGAGTCGACTCTAGTCTATTTCTTTTGGAAGATGCCAACAGCGAATTGAATAGCGAGACAGTGCGACGATATTCCTGGATACCATTCAGTCATTGCAGGTAGTGTCACTCCTGTTTTGAAATTCCAGAGATGTTCGAAGAGTACAATTCGATTGTAAAAACAGCATCTTTTGTTATATTATCCGTAAGCGAGTGTGAGATCAGCTTCCCGTCTGGGCAACTGTGGTTTGAACTGATGTGATGGAACCACAACACAGCCCGAACGATTCCCAGACCCGAGTGATGCACTCTCTAAGACGGTCCATCCAAGGTGATGAATGCGGGAATGGCTTTTGCGGCATGGAGGTGTTTCGAGTTTCGCACAACTTTGCCGACTTCAACATGGTAAGTCGCTTCGTCGTCAACATAATACCGCGCGCAACAACGGGCCCAACATCACAAGGGTTGATGTTGTTGGGATGTCAGGCTGCTGTACCTGCCGCTTTGAGGCTCGCATGTGAACAAACGAATATGCGGCAAGCGACGCCATGCAGCCGACCGCCCTTCACGACAGCATTTCCAATAGACCAAACATCGACTGTGCGCAGGCTCACGGTCGTAAACATTCCACCGTCCACTGTCCCTCCACCTCTAGGCAGGATGGAGCCGTAGGCAAGAGGCTTGGTGCAAGCCGTAGCGTATAGTTGAGCGCCTCATCTCGCGGCTCTAAGACAAGAAGCATCAACATAGCGCACGCAAGACGTGAAGAGGCTCGAGAGGCTCGGCGGGATGGGCTTGGAAGCCGGCTCCAAAGGCGGCACGAAACAATATCGCGCATCTTCGTTGAAGCCAGTGCGTGGCACGCGAAGCACGTTGCCAGGACTTGGCACGGTTGGCAGATATGGTCGTGCCTCTGATAGCCGGAAAGTCGCCTGCATGTGGGATGAGATGCGTCTAGCGTTGAGTTTCAATGTTTTGGTTTGATGCGCATGGCGGGGCCGGGGTCTGGAGAAAGAGGGTGCGTGAGGCTAGGACACGAGTGGCTAGAGGTGTTGCCAGTTGGTGTTTGTGGTGTCGTGTGGTCACAAAAGGGCCGATCTCTTCCAAATGTGCGGCTTGGGGATGACCTTCGAGAAGCGCTAGAAGGACGTTAGCGTGGTCTCGAGCAGCGCCCAGTCTCTTGGTGGTCGCGTCAACGCTCCGGTCTTACTGGCAGACACGGTACGAGATCGATCTGTGAGCTTGTGTGCGTCTTTGAGTGCTTGCCGGCGTAGGGCAACACCTTGACGGCTGCTAGGCCATCCTCTGAGCCTCTGACGACAGCCTGCGTATGCGTATCCGGTACATACGGGTACATCAGCATCTTCACGTCCATACCAGCTGGCATGGCCTGCACGGGTCACACCACCGAGAGAACAGAGATGAGGGGCCGTCACCGCATTCGCCGGCGCACTTCTCCATCTGGGGAGAGTAGTCCAGTCTGGAGTATCTCCACGACTCCACAGATGATACTGATGGGGTGAGCATGGACGTTCTGTTGCATGGTCCTGACGTTCAAGAAACGCACCTCATGCGGCTTACGCCGGTATGCGTCAAGTAGTGGAGTCTGCAGCGAGAGGAAATCGCCTGGCCATGCCCCGAATGGATCGTCTTTCCCCGTGGGCATCTCCTCAATGTCGACGGTTCTCCATGGGCAATAGTGGGAATAATTCAGTGGAGACGGCACATGCACAGGCCTGGCCAGTATCTCAGTATTCTCATTGGCTCAAAAGAGTCTGTGCTGAGAGACTTCACTTACTTACCGGACCGATTAGAGTGGCACAACTCCGGCTTTTAGTGCTGGTAGCACCGGCGGGCCAGGACTAGTGCCCGAGTCGATGGCGATGGTCTCAACTCTCTGGTAGGGTGCCAGGCCTGGATGCTGCTAGACGACTTCACCTTGCGCCAGAACGCGACAGGCCTGGCGATGGGGCCAAGGTCGCGGTATGCACCTTCTTACTATAAGATCTTCTTGATCGCCCGTCTGTAACAACGAAATATCCTTCCATCTGCATCAATCTCCAGCATTCTCATCCTCTCACAGCTCGAGCAGTCAATCGTTCGCCCGCAGCAACTTGAGAAGTCGATCGTTCGTCAACACACAACAGCCATCAAACGCACCCTTCCACCACAACACACATCTCCTCGCACCATCAATCATGGGTGGCGGCGGCATTCCCATGAACACTGCCCCCGTTGAGGGTGGCTTCCTTACTGGAAAGAGACTCATCTTTCCCCTCTCTCTGGTCACCTCGCTCTTCTTCCTCTGGGGCTTCTCTTACGGACTTCTCGATGTTCTCAACAAGCACTTCCAAAATGTCCTCGGCATTACAAGGCTAGAGTCCACTGGTCTCCAGGTCATGTACTTTGGTGGCGGTTACTTGCTCTTCTCTCCCATCGCCGCAGAAGTCCTCAAGCGCAAGGGATACAAGTTCACTATTGTTATGGGACTTGCCCTCTACTCTCTTGGAGCTGTATTCTTCTGGCCTGTGGCACACTTCTCAAGCCCTGAGAATTCTACTGCTTCCTTCGGTGGTTTCTTGGCATGCACCCTCGTTATCGCCTGCGGACTCGCAACCCTCGAGACATCAGCCAACTCATACGCTGTGGTCATCGGCGACCCTGCCTGGGCCTCCACTCGTCTTCAGTTCTGTCAATCATGGAACGGCATCGCGTCCTTCGTTGGTCCTCTGATTGCCAGCAAGTTCTTCTTCAGCGGCAAGCATGCCGAGGATTTGACGACCGTCCAGTATGTCTACCTCGCAGTCGCATGCCTCGGGGTTGCAGTCGCTGTGCTCTTCATTTTTACCCGCCTGCCTGAGGTGGCTGAGAACTCTGGTGTACAGAGACGTGGCTCAGTCGTTGACGAATCTACCGTCGAAATGGCTGTTGACGCAAACGGACAAATTATCGGCGCCGGCCCCATTTACAAGCAGTACAACATGATCTTCGGCTTCATCGCACAGTTCTGCTACGTCGGTGCACAGGTTGCATCTGCTGCCTTGTTCGTCAACTACGCCACTGAGAACGGAGGCGTCACTGATGCCGAAGGATCCCAAATGTTGTCCTACGCCCTCATCACCTTCACTGTCGGTCGCTTCGTTGCCACTGGTCTCTCGTCGGTCTTCGAGTCCAACTTCCTTCTCGTTGTCTACGCCATCTGCGCCATTGTCTGCACTGCAGTCGTCTGCTCAATTCAAGGCGTTGCTGGAGTTGCCATGCTTATCATCATCTTCTTCTTCATGGCCCCGATGTACCCTACCCTCTTCACCCTCGGAACTGCCAACCTTGGTCCTCACACTCGCCGCGGTGCCGGCATCCTTGTCATGGGTGTCTCTGGCGGTGCTGTCTTCTCGCCCGTTCAAGCCGCTATCGCTGATGCCGCCAGCACTCGCATTTCCTACATCGTTCCCCTGTTCGGGTTCTGTGTAGTCCTCGCTTATGGTTCATTCCATTGGTTCCGTCATGGAATGCACGTCATGCGCGTCAAGAGCGAGGCTGTTATCGCCACCTCGATCGAGGGTGGAGCTGTCGGTGGTGTCATGGAGACCGTTCACTACGATGAGAAGAGGATGTCGATCTCGGCCGTCGAGAACATCCGCAGGAGCTCCGTCGGTGCTGTCAGTGTCAAGGGTGCCACTGGCGGTGTCAACTTCAGATGATCAACTTCAAACGATCGATCGAAGTGAACCAACAGGACACAACAGAACTTTGGCCTGCATCCGAGCAGGAGAGGGATTTTACTGCATCGAGCGAATGGTCGTTTGGGAGTCATTTCTTAAGCATGGACTACTGTCTCTGGCGTGCATTTACGATTTGAACAGATTTATGATTATTGATTACTGAGACGCCTTGTATATACGCGACCAAATCATCATTTTTACAGTTGAACAAAATTCACGTTGAACAACTTCCTCCTGAACATTACTACATATATTTCTTGTTGCGCATAATATACACGGCAGTGCTGGCTATAACGAGGTTGACAATACTATTTAATGATGGGATCGCTAAGCCAAACCTGTAGAATCGATTGAACAATCTTGCTAGGGCCGCCCTCTTTGTTCACACAAATGGCCAAGCTAGCTGTCAAAACATTATATTACGATAAAGGGCCTATATATAAGCCTGTAACTGTATGTTAGAAATGATACTACATGGATACGACTAGACGCTCAATGAAATTAAATATGATTGCGAAAGTGGTGGTCTCTTCGACCTTCGTGCACCATCATATCGGGCTGAAGTTGACGATCTCGATCGAGCGGTATTGCTCTAGACTTCTCTCTGTGCTGTAGGAACAAGGTCACAAGCGAGTGAATTGGGTAACAATACGAAGAACACCTATACTCTACAGAGGCACGCTATACATGTACTTACTGCGACCTACAAGATGTCTACCGACCGCGATCATTGACGAGACCCTAACCCTGTCTACCCCGAGTGGAGACCATCGAATGATTACATAACGTCGATGACGCTTGAACGGATGTCAGGCGATGAGAATGGTTGCAGTGGTAAGGCCACGGCCTTGAAGGTTCGTTTTTTGGGAGTCGATGTCCACAGTGAAGCGCTCCATCCGTCAGAGAGGTAATATAGAAATGTATCGAAAATACAGACATCCATCGATCGCCAAGAGTACCTAGGTAGCATCTCACGTGCCGTCCATCATAGTGGCTGTTCGGATGATGAAGCGAGCGAGTCGTGAGCGGCTATCGCGACTCCCACCTGTTCGTTCACAGACAATCCGTTAACACATGCCTGGAACATTCACTCCCCTCCCACACCCGCTCCTTCCCTCCCAAACTGCCTTCACTAAGCACAGATAATTATGAGTGATGCGAACTTCCTCGCCTAGGTGTGTACCTACCTTACCTTTAACTTGACCTCCACCGCTGCACCACCACTACCAACACTACCACCACCCAACCCAACCCAACCCACCAAACCACGCCGACCTGCAATACCTTCACACTCCAATTCAATCCACTCCACTACATCCTTCCCTCTGAACCGCTCTCACGAATGTAACCGGCGTCCAGCTTGTCAACTGCGTCATTGCCGCACTGCACATGCCTGTCGCCGGCGCCGCCACTACCAAAACCATCACCGCCCATTACCTAAGCTTCTAATCCGACCGTCGCTTACCAATGTCACAAAGAGTCACTCGCTCGTCCGCAGCGAGGCTCGCCGCAGATAGTTCACCCAACGATCCGCCGACGCACAACCCCACCGACAATACACCCACCGCACCAACCCTCACCCGCAAACGCAAGGCTGCCTCCACCGAACAGTCTCCCGCCGCAACCCATAAAGACCACAGAAGGACCAAGCGCTCGCGGGCCGACGACAACGAAGAACCAGAAGCTCCCGAGCCGACAGAAGCTCCGAAGAAACGCAAGAGAAAGTCAACCGCAGCGGCTATGTCCAGTGCTGGGTACGGCAACAGTCGCAACAAGGGCGAGGACATGACTGATCCCAGTAGGCCGTCATCGAGCACATCTGGAGAGACTTCACCGCAAAATCCCGCCAAAGACAGCTCGAAGCGCAAGAGCCGTAAGAGCGGCAAGGATGGTGAGTCTGGCACAAAAAGCGCGAGCAAGCTGCCCTCGACTGATCGCTCGGCAGACCCCGTGGCTTCAGCATCCGGTACAAGCTCGAGGAAGTCCAAGAGAGGCTCACGCAAGGATCATGACACACTGATGAAGGATGCCGATGAGAAGGCTGGCGGAGAGCCAAAAGAGCACGAGGAAGATGAGGACCAAGAACAAGATACTCAAGAAGGAGCCGATGCGGCGAGTGACGCTAGGAGACGCCAGATGGAAGAGGACATGGAAGCTCTGGATCGCGCCGGCGCAGATCCTTTCAGCTCTAGCGGATTTCTCAGTCGCTTTGGTGGTCCCGGAGGCCCTGGTGGCCTAGCTGGGCTTGGAGGGTTGACGAGTCAACTCAGGGCGATGACACAAATGCTGTCCGGCACTGGCAGTCGTCTCCGTGGTCTTCTGGAGCAACTCAGAGCGAAAGACGACACATCCACCCAGCTTATTGCTTTGACGGAACTTTCTGACCTGCTACTCGTGTCGAACGAGGACAACCTGGCTGGCCATTTCGCACCGGACCAGTTTGTCAAAGAGCTTGTGTCTCTGATGCAGCCGAACGACTTTACTGGCGAGGAGAACCCCGAGATTATGCTTCTCGCCTGCCGATGCATTGCCAACCTCATGGAGGCGCTACCTGCCGCTACTGCAAGCGTGGTCTACGGAGGTGCCGTACCTGTCCTCTGCCAAAAGCTTCTTGAGATTCACTTTATCGACCTCGCCGAGCAGGCTCTCACTACCCTGGAGAAGATCAGTGTGGAGTTCCCATCTTCCATTGTGCGCGAAGGAGGCCTGACTGCCTGCCTCACATACCTCGATTTCTTCGCCACAAGCACTCAACGGACCGCGGTCACCACTGCTGCCAATTGCTGCCGCAACATCCCAGAGGAATCCTTCCCGACAGTCCGTGATGTGATGCCAATTCTCCTGAACACGCTCTCGAGCTCCGACCAACGAGTCGTTGAACAGGCATCGCTATGCGTTTGCCGCGTGGTCGAAAGCTTCAAGTACCACGACACCAAGCTCGAAGAGCTTGTGAGCGTCGACCTGCTAAAGGCAATACTGCGCCTGCTCCTGCCCGGATCGACAAACATGATCAGCCCGAGCATCCACACCCAATTCTTGCGCGTACTTTCGATCAGCGCTCGCGCCTCGCCACGTCTCAGTGCGGAATTACTTAAGATGAATGTCGTCGACACGCTGTACCAAGTACTCACAGGCGTATCACCTCCAAGCTCGACTGAGCAAGATGTTGCCTCCCAGATTGACAAGAACGTCATCATGCAATCCATCATCCGCACTCCCCGCGAGCAGATCTTTGAGACTCTGAACGTGATCTGCGAACTTCTGCCAACTGTATCAAACGAAGGCTTGATGTTCTTGAATGACCTACAAGACGCTGGTTACACCGGCCCGGACAACCTCAGCATGTCTGATCGCAGCAAGATGGCACCCAATGACAAGCGCGTGGAACTCTTGAAGGGATGCCGTCCCGAGGTTAAGCGCTTTGCCATCATTCTGTTCCCAACTCTGATGCATGCATACACTTCTACGGTCAACCTCAGCGTTCGACAAAAGGTCTTGACCGCGCAATTGAAGATGCTCAGCAATCTGGAGACAGACATCCTGGAGGAAGCTCTGCGTGGTGTATCTTACGCCTCACATCTCGCCTCCATTCTCTCGCAACAAGAGAACCCCACACTCGTCACCTTCGCTCTGCAGGAAGCCGAACTGATGCTGAAGCGAATGGAATCAATCTACAGACCGCAGTTCTACCGCGAGGGCGTCATGACCGAGATCGAGAAGCTTGCTAACAGATCTCTCAAATCGGACGAGGAGCCCACTGAGTCTTCTAACATGGAAATCACAGAGGCGAAGAGTGATGTGGCACAGCCTACTGAGCCTGAGAAGCAAGGCGGAGACCTCGATGAGCCAGTTGAGCCGGCTGAGCCGGTTGAACACATCGACATCGATGTTGACATTGACGTCGACGATGTTGAGCATGTCGAGCCCGAAGATGGCGACGAGGAGCACGACGAGGATGACCCTGAGCACGATGAAGACGACGAGGCTTCCGACTCCGAGCCGCCATCTGATGACAGGCCATCGACCCGTGTTGTCCAGGATGTTCAAGACGTCATTACACTCCGCTCAAAGCGCTTCATTGAGGTCCATGGTCATGAAGGTAGCGAGCAGTTGCGTCTAGAGGCAACAACTGTCTTGAATGATCTTCGAACGCTCGCGGACGACTTGAAGGCTTGCTACAGCCACGTTGGAAGCGACGGTGGCTCTGCATTATTCAAGCGATTGGCCAAATACTTCGACGGCGACGCACTGGAGAGTATCACAAGCCATGAGCTCATGACTTCTGGCATCGTCGATGTCCTGCTGCACGTACTCAACGACCCAGATGAGGAGATCCAACTGGAGGCTCGCGGTGACTTCATTGAGGCGTTCATGACTTCAAAGCCGGCTACGACTGTCGCTACTGGGTCCGCCTCGTCTCCTGCGACTTCATTCTCTGTGTTGGTACATAAATTGCAGGAGCTGTTGAGCAGAGCTGAGCACTTTGAGGTGATCACTGTTCACCAAAATGCCATGGAGACGAACCGTAGCAGCGCCGCATCCATGCTCGCCAAGCAACTTCGCCTCAAGCTAACCGCTGACGAAGAGTCTGGAATCCCCAGAGCTTACAGAAACATCATGGTATCCATCCATGCGATCGCCACATTCAAGTCTCTGGACGATCATCTACGCCCTCGCATCAGTATCGCAGACCGCGCAAGACCGTCGCGCTCGGGTCGCGAAGTTGCTGGCATGCCAGGTGCCCTTGCTGCTTATGCTGCGGCCATGGCTGGTCGCGAGCGAAGCTCCGGAGCGACCGGGTCCAGGGCTTCCACACACCACTCCCCGTCCTCTGGTAAGCGATCATCTAAGAGTGAGAACGAGAAGCCGAAGACACCCGAACAGGCCCCAGTCGCCGATAGCGCCGTGCGCAGACCATCCAGAAGGAAGTCCGGGCAAGCGTCTTCTGCAGCTGCACAGCCTTCATCTCACGATGGTGCTGAGGCCGGTGATCCTTCCAAGGCCACGGAAGCAGAGGCCCAAGTTCCTCTCGAGTGTGCTGATGAGGCCCACCTGTCAGAAGAAGACGGCGATGGCGATGATGACGAAGAAGACGACGAAGACATGGAGGCGGAGCTTGATGCTCTTGTTGACGACCTTGAAGAAGAGGGTATGGAACATGATGGGACTGATCCTGACGCGGTCAACATGGAAGTCGGTACTTCCGGAAAAGTTACAGCCCACACCGATGGCGGCGACCGCATCAACACGCCGACCCAGGGAACACCCACTCCCGCCGCGGCTAAAGATCGCATGAGCGCTACTGCTCGTCTTGCTGCTGCTCGGGAGCTTTTGTCAACACCATCGGGTGGGTCCTCATCCAGACCGTCAAGCTATGCAGCTGCTTTGCAACAGACACCCCAAGACTGGCACATCGAGTTCAGCATCAACGGACAGCCCATCGATGACGAGACTACCATTTACAGGGCATGTCACTTCAACCAGGCTGCCGCACAGGATGTTTCAGCACGCAACATTTGGTCCGCGACCCACACAATCTCCTACAAAAAGGTCCAAGGCCCGCCGTCTGAGTCGAAATCTCTCACACCGCCAATTGATGGCGAGGCCGCGTCTGGAGATGGTAGTCTACCACCTTCGCTCGACAAGCACCCTGCCACTGCAAGCATTCTGAGATTGATGAGCATTCTGCACAATCTGAACGCCAACCTTGATGAAGTCATGGCCGAGAACAAGACTGGCTTGAAGCTCAACCCAGAACCGCTGACTCAATTCGTCAACACCAAGCTTACCGCCAAGCTGAACAGGCAACTCGAGGAGCCACTCATTGTCGCCAGCCATTGCTTGCCCAGCTGGAGCGAGGACTTGGCAAGACTGTACCCTTTCCTGTTTCCCTTCGAGACTCGCCACCTTTTCCTGCAATCAACCTCTTTTGGGTACTCGCGTTCCATGGCTCGCTGGACTCTCCAAGAGAACGAGAGCCGCAGTGGCAGGCACAGGGATCACCCGTTGTTCATGGGTAGGCCGCAGCGTCAAAAGGTTCGGATTTCTCGAACTCGTATCTTGGAGTCTGCCATCAAGGTCATGGAGATGTACGGCTCTTCCCCGTCTATGCTGGAAGTCGAATACTTCGAGGAAGTCGGCACAGGTCTGGGCCCGACGCTTGAGTTCTACTCTACCGTGTCAAAGGAGTTCTCGCGCAAGAAGACGAAGCTGTGGCGTGAGAACGAGAGCTCCAGCGGAGGCGACTACGCTTTCGGCCGTCGCGGATTGTTCCCTGCACCAATGAATGAAGAGATCAGCACAACAGAGAACGGCCAGCGTGTGTTGCACCTCTTCAAGGTCCTCGGCAAGTTCATCGCTCGCTCCATGCTCGACGGTCGCATCATCGACGTGAGCATGAACCCGACCTTCTTCCGCGTTGGCGATGGCGGACTGCCTCTCAACTTAGGCGCCGTTGCCACTGTTGACCAGGACCTTGCTAGGTCACTCAAGATGCTCAAGAAGTACGTGGCCGCGAAGCAGCGCCTCGACGAGGATGTCCGCCTGTCTGATGTTCAGAAGGCTGCGAAAATTGACCAGATTCGTATCAACGACGCGAAGATCGAGGACCTGGGTCTTGACTTTACACTGCCTGGATACCCGGACATTGAGCTTACCGAAGGAGGCGCAAACGTCGCTGTCACCATGGACAACATCAATGTCTACATCCGTAAAGTGATTGAGGTGACTCTGTCGTCCGGTGTACAACGCCAGGTCGATGCTTTCCGCGCCGGGTTCAGCCAGGTTTTCCCGTACTCTGCGCTCAAGGCGTTCACACCTGACGAGCTGGTCATGCTTTTCGGTCGCGTCGAAGAGGACTGGAGTCTTGAGACACTCATGGACTCCATCAAAGCCGATCACGGCTACAACCTCGACAGCAAGAGTGTTCGCAACTTGCTCCAAGTGATGAGCGAGCTGTCAGAGGAGGGCAGGAGAGGCTTCTTGCAATTCATCACGGGTAGCCCCAAGTTGCCCATCGGTGGTAAGTCTCCATGTCGTCTTCCATTCTCCACAACAAACACTGACCAATCTTCTTGCAGGTTTCAAATCTCTTACGCCCATGTTCACTGTTGTCTGCAAGCCCGCCGAGGCTCCCTACACCTCGGACGATTTCCTCCCGTCCGTCATGACTTGCGTCAACTACCTCAAGATGCCCGACTACAGCGATCTTGACACCCTACGCGCCAAATTGGACCTTGCCGTCAAGGAGGGCCAAGGCTCCTTCCACCTCTCGTAAACACATCATTCTGAGAGATTCCACCAACTTTCGTTACGAGTTTGTTTTCATGTCCTGGGCGTTTCGGTTTGTGAATTGAGGTTTCGGGAAAGGCTACAAGTTACGATCAGATTGTTGCGCGACGGAAATGATGAAATGGGGAGCTTTAATAGGCATGCATAGCTATAGGCGTTTCTTTTCTGGTACCGTCTTTTACAACACTCAAACTCCCAGATGGAGTTGTGAATGATGGGATGGTTGATACCACGGTCTGCCCTCAACACTGAATGCAGCTCTTAATGAGAATCATGGAAATAGAAATGGCTCGTTTCGTCAATCTCCGTGGCGCTCTGCGACTGAATCGATGCGACGTTGTATGGTAGCACTGCATAAGATTCACGACTCCAGTGAAGATGTCTTCGCTTAATACTTCGCTCTCGGTGGCACTATAGCATCTTAACAAATCGATTGTGTTAGGTAGCACAATAGAGGGAATGGATACATGTAGTAGGTACTGTCACATGCCACACGCCGGATTTCCTTGCGTTTCCCCCGCAGGGTCTAATCGACCTAAACAACACATCCCGGTCACACCTTATCAATTAAGCTTCTTTACTACAGACGACAACATACTCCACCGTAGCGGATGTTTCTGTACCACGCATAGCACGCACGCCAGTACTCGCAGCAAACAACATGGACATTGCCTACGATCACATCCAGGAGGAATCCCTCCCAGCTCACCACGAACGCGACCCCTCAGCACCCACAGCTTCCACCACTTCCACCGCCGACTCTCAAGAACAACAACAGCAACAGAGCCAGCAACAACCCCAGACCGCTCCTCAGACCCTCAACACCGAATTCCAGCAAGCCTTCCAGGCCGTCTCTTCCTCTCCATGGGGTGCGCGTCTAGGCGGCTGGTTCGGCGAGGCGCGCAAGCAGGGCCAGACTTTCTACTCAGAATTGCAGAAAGAGGCTTCAGAAGCCCAGCAGCAAGCTACTAAAGGGCTCGAGGGCCTCAAGGGACAGTTGGCGCAACGCACTGCAGGTCTGAACCTCAATGCTGAGGGAGCGCCGCTTAGTAGCGTTCCCGGAGAAGAGGCCGTACCTATGGCGAGGAGTGGTGAGGAGAAAGGCAAGAGCACGGTGGAAGAGGACCCGGCGAGGCCCGACAACCTGGCGAAAGATATTGTGAAAGAGGCCAGTTCTATGGTGGCCAGCTTCCGGCTCACGGCGACGTCGAAGCTGAAGGACCTGCAACGGGCGGAAGATGCGGCGGACGAGGCGTTGTTGAAGTTTGGCACGAATGTGGCTGATTTTCTGAAGAATTCTGTCATCATCAGTGCGCCGACTGAGGCGGACGCCAGTAAACCTAAGGGCACCGATGCGGCTGGCAATGAAGTTTTGTTTGAGACGACTGATAACGGCACCGGAAGGAAGGTGTTCCACACCACAAGGCTGGACGCGCAGTTGCATGCTGTGCACACGACTGCTTCTTCGTTCACGCAGGATCCCCAAGGTGAGCAGTGGGTCGAATGGGAGAAAGGGTTCGATATCGACAAGCAGACCGAAGCAATCGCAAAGGACCTGGACAAGTTCGAGGACCTCAGGCGGGCGATGGAAAAGCTTGTGCCTGAGAAGGTCGAGTACAGGGCTTTCTGGGTGCGCTACTACTTCATTCGCAAAGCTATCGACGAAGAGGAGAAGAAGCGGAAGGAGGTTCTCAAGGGTACGTTCAATACACTAGTCTCCGATAACGGCATTCCAACTAACGATCGATTCGCTACAGATGCCGCTGCAGACAACGAAGAAGACGTCGCATGGGACGACGATGACGAAGACGAGGACGACACCAAGACCTCAACACCACAGACCACGTCCCACAAGGCTTCCGCCAGCACGACCACCCTCACACAGCCTACACCCAACGACTCACTGAAAGTCAAATCGCCTAGGAGGAGCACCGAAGACGAGTCGAAGAGCGTGGCGGACTCCGACACGAGCTACGACATCGTTTCTGGCGCCACGAGCCGTGCGCCGGGCAGCCCGAAGGATGAGAAGAAGGAGAGCTCGAAGGAAGATAGCGACGACGACTGGGAGTAGAAGGCGCGAGAATTGATATTTCGTTGTTTCTCAGCGGGTAGCGGGAGTTTGATTTGAGGATCAGGAATGGGTGGCCAGATGACGGCCTGTATATTTAGGTAACGTCAACAATGAAGCGTAGTCCATGGGTTTTAACATTCCTGATTTGGTAGCACGTTCTAGGTACGACTTTGGACTTGCATTAATTGACATCCCGAGCTGGCTACGTGCTGCTATCGCAAGTCGCAGCGCTGCTTTCATGGCAACGCACCCTCGAAAGCATCCTCTCGCCTCTCGATCTTTATCTCACTGATTCCGCTCAAGATTCTTACGCATTCTCACTGGTCCTTCAAGCAGGCGGTGTCGGCGAAGCGAATGGTGCCGGCGTGGTCCAAGAAGCCGGCCAAATTGCTCCTGCACGCGAAGAAAATGCCTGGGAAGGAACAGGAACAAGTCCAGCGGCAGCAGCGACTTCGTACACGTCAAGAAAATTGACCTCCCAGTACGAATCAACAAACGCCTGGGGGTTATTGGCGACATATATGTTACAGGATTCCCACGATTTGGTCGTGGCCTGCGATTAGAGTCGTTAGCTTGAGCGCACCTATCAGCCAGCATGTCGTTGTCTGCTGGGTCCACGGCCAGTGAGAGATCCACAACTCACCATTGGGCACCCATGAACCTGGAAGGTCTCGCCGGCGTTACTTCCGCAGAAGTCGGTGTTGAAAATCATCTGATGATTGACAAAGTGAGCGTCGAAGTCGCATGAGCCTTGGAAGTTTGCGACTGGTGGTCCGAGTTCACCCAGCACTGGTGTGGAAGACCTGTTGGTGATCGATGGAGGGATTCTGCTGCGATCGAAGGTCCACATCTGCATCCCTTGAGACGTCCAGAGCATGGCGAAGACGCCGCCCCTATCGGCGTTGAGCGTAGCGCTGGAGGATTGGTGGGATGAGACTGTGCATCCGATGTACGAGTTTGCGAACTATCCATGTTCAATTTTGGGAGATGCGCTGCCTTCAAGAGATTGCTTACCGCACGATCGTTGGTCAGAAGAGTTCCAGACTGACCGGAGCCTGCAATGATGCAGTTCGGTTCAGACGATGAATGCAGTGACATGATGTTCGGCTGCTGATTGTTCGTCTGTTCGAAGATATCCATTTCTCCCGTCGCCGGCCAGACTCCAGTACCGACGAACCAGAATGCAGGCCATGTGCCGCATCTGCAGGCAAGTCAGCATGATGCTCTCACCGGTGGTGCATAGTAAGAATCACCCACATGTTGGCTGGTAGGTGCTTCATGTCCAGCACAAAGAGGCCATGCGTGTACGTTTCCACGCTCTGGAGACGAATCGACTTGCGACCTAGATTTGCGTTTGGGTCTAGCATGCCGACGGTGTCGACGCCCCAGCGAGCGATTCCAGAGTTGCCAACTTCAGTGAGGTTGACTAGACCGTACTGCTCTGCTGTCGCTAGGTCCACGTAGTCGACATAGCCAAAAGTCGGATCGTAGCCCTCGTAGAGAGTGAAGGCGCGGTTGAAGAAATCGAGGCCGGTGTATGACCGCAAACGATTGAAGGATTGGCAATGAGCGAGGGTGATGAGGTTGAGAATGAGTGATATGAAGACCATGGCGATAGCGTGGTGACGAGGTTTGTCGTCGTGGTTTGAGTTGAGGAGGGAGTGAAATGGTGGAAAGGAAGGAGGGCGACTTGACTTGATGTAACATGGAAGGCTGGAAACCGGTTGCGCCTGCCGTTGGGCTGCATATTCGTCACCTCAGTCGTAAAGAAGGAGTTACAGCGTGCCTACCACCCCCGGGTGGCGTGCGTGAGCGGTACGTTTCCTCGTTTCTTTGTCGTATCCGTCCGTCAGACCACCCGAAGTCTTTAGTGCCCGTTCCAGTATCTTTCTGTAGCTTTCAATGCTTGCTCACAATTGAGAGAGTCGACGAGCGATCAGAGGAACCGAGCGTTGCAACAGACCGACGTCTTCGACACACATCAGAGCATACCTAGGTAGGCAAATTCTAGATGATCAGTCAATGTACAACAGTACAAGTTACGGTACGATCAATCGCACCGACTCTGGATATGTACTCGCCTCGGTATAGTCTCCGTTTGTCCCATGTTTCACACGGATCCAAGGAGTCGGATGTCAACGAGTGTTACACCCGTTATGTGACTGCATTGGCGTCTTACACGATGTGTTCTTCGATCATGTGTAGCCAAAGCGCAGTCTCATATCATGATGGCCTCCTGGCAAGTCAATTAGAAGCACCAAGGTTGCATTGCGTGTCTCATGATAACCTTGTCTATCCCATGAGAATAGAGAAAATGTTTACTACAAGCGAAACAGTGACTTCATGCAGATTGAATCCACTCCCATTCTCTCCCACTTCAAAGTCCAGATTGCTAGCAAACGGTGGCGTACTGTTCGGCTCCATCACATGTAACTTCCGTTTGCTGCATCTCATGTATAAGAAGAAGCCGGCTGCTTTCCAAAATATTAGAATCTACCTACTCTCATCTGCACCATCCATCAACCGTCACCCATCCACCACTGAGACCCCACAAAGATGGAAGTCGAAATGATTGACAAACCCGAAGCGGTCAAAACTTTCGTCGATAGCATACACGAAGGCGACATCCTCTACGTTGATCTCGAAGGCAACAACCTCTCCCGCAAAGGCACCCTGTCCCTGATCACCATCCTGGTCGAACCGCGCCACACAGTCCACCTCGTAGACGTGACGACTCTCGGCAAAGAAGCCTTCACCACCTCCGGCAACACCAGCGGAACCAACCTGAAAGACATCTTGGAAGCCAGCGCAGTCCCCAAGGTCTTCTACGACATCCGCAACGACTCTGACGCTCTGTTCAGCCTCTTCGGCGTCCGTGTTGAAGGCATCGAAGACTTGCAGCTGGTGGAGCTCGGCACCAGGACGAAAAACAGGAAGTTGGTCCAGGGCCTTGGGAAATCGATTGAGAGAGACGCTCAGCTCAAGGCAGCCAATGTCAGAGCGTGCAAGGAGGTCAAGGAGGCGGGGAAGAAGCTGTTTGCTCCGGAGCTGGGTGGTAGCTATGCGGTTTTCGACCAGCGTCCGCTGTCCGAGGAGATGGTGAAGTACAGTGTGCAAGACGTGCTTTACATGCCGGCTCTGCGCGAGACCTACCTCGGCAAGCTAAACCAGGAATGGAAGGCGAAAGTCGAAGAGGAGACTCTTGCACGCATCGTTCAGTCCCAGAGCGTTGACTACAACGGCCAGAGCAAGGACAAGGTCGAAGGACCCAAGGCCTGGCAGCCGAGGAGATGAAAACCGAAGAAGTCTGATGATTTTCGGCGGCAAGACAGGTTGCTGGCCATGGATGATAGCTACAACGAGGCGAGAGAGGTGAATTGCATTGGCGAACCATCAAGGCTTCCAAGTCTGCGGTGCGTTAGGGACGAACGGTGCTGAGATCTTAGTAGTGCGCTACTAGGCTGGTTTTGTACATCGTCCAGTCGCTCTCAGCGGCTTTTGGTGAGCTTTTAGTTGTTCATGTCGCTCTGTGATGATGCTTGTCTTCCATATGAGTTCCAGACTTTTCGAAGTGTACCTAGCAGTTGGACTTCGTAGATTCTGGCTAGTTCACACACTACATTTGGAGCCGAGCCACTCTTCCATAATTTAGCTTCTTTGCTCCCCTTGATGAATTGGTAGCGTTGGCTCTGGTGGCCGTCTTCTGTCGCAGCGATATCAGGCTTGCGTTCAATGGATGTCAACGTGTGACCTATTTGGATGGATGTGAAACGAACAGTGCTGATCTTATTCCACATGGCCATAACAAGCACTGAATGAGCCCATTGAGAGATATATCACCAAATCCTCTTAGCAGCCATCATGTATCGACTCACGCCATCCAACCCATCCGGCTCATTACCAGCCTTCTCAGCCTTGGTTTTGGCCTTAGCCTCCTTCTCCCTCAAATCTCTCAGTGCATCCGGATCATCGTCGTAAATCCACCGTCTCTTCTCCTCGCCGACTTCTACTACGCCCCAGCCGCCCACTCGTTTTCCCTTAGTATCCATCGGCTGCCTTTCCCTTTCCTTCATACCTTCGTAGCGGCTGCGAGCGAAAGAGAGCAGAACCATGCCAAGAACGAGCTTCAAGGCGAGGAGGAAGAGGAAGAGGACGAGAAAGAAGATGACCATGGTAGCCAGAGCGATGAAATCGTCCATCGACCAGGAGAAGGCGTTGCCAGAGTCCATGCCGGCGCCGAAGGTAGAGCGCCCAAGAGCGCCGCGGAAGATGTGATCCACATGCTGCAGAGCTTTCATGATGGCTGGGCTTGTCGCAGCTGATTCGTTGTCAAGAGCTACGGCCGTTGCTGATGTTGGTACAGGCATTGGGACGTGGGTAGCGAGGAACATGTGATATGTCTGCATGCTGGCTCGGATGAAGAGACAGCTGAGCGGGATAACAGGCAAGCCGAGACGTTTGGTCAGGTTTTGGTCGGCGAAGGCGTGAGAATAGTAGTCCTTGGCTAGAACGTCGAGGAAACGGCCGTAGATGTTGGGCTTAACATTATTGAATTTGGAGATGTAGGCATGCTTCAGCCAGTCAACAATCATCTCGCTTCCCAAAACAATCAAAAAAGGTCCGAGAACCTCACCAGTCCATCGAGGAAGGAGAGTGAATGCTTTTGGGATGATGCTGGTCTTGAAAGGAAGTCCAGTCGCATTGGCGCCGAGGCCTGAAGTCGCTGTGCCACTTAGCGGTGAGCTTCCGAGGGAGATTGTAAGACCACCGACTTCGACGATGTTGCGTAGGGCGATGATCATCAGCATTAGCCAGAGCTGGAATCGCTCAACGACGTCGGCACACGTGAGCTGGAAGAGGTTTTCCTTTTCGAATTTCTTGAAGACCGTGCTCTTGATCTCCACGAACTGATTACTCATGAGAAGTGTCAAGAGAGCGTTCGAATAGGAGTTGACCGCGACGTTCAGCGTGACAACTTGGTAAAATAGAGTCGTTGCGTGGATGATGTTGTACAGCAAGGCCAGCATGAACATCCAGAAAGGTCGTATTACTTTACTGCGTCCGTCCGAGTTGCGTTCCAGGGTCTCCTTCGAAAACAAGCATTCAAGCACATCTTGACCGAGGGCTGAAAACAATCTGTCAAACACCTCCAAGACATTATAAATGACATAGAGTTTGATTGCTGCCTGTCCACGGATGGAATGGTACATGCGACTTGCGTCAAACCACATGAGCATGGTGCTGCTGATCAGTATCAAGGCGCCTGGAGAAAAAGTTAGCATGAACTGTTGGCGCACTGGATGAGCGATGCGGCGTGACTTGGAGCGCAATTACCTTGCAGCAGATCGGCTTTGTGGTTTGGCTGTAGAGCAGACGGCGTGGATCGTGTCCTGCGGTGTCGAAACCCAGTCCGTTTCCGTGACTTGTCCTTTGGCAGCGTTGATGCCGTCTCCAGCTTCAAAGTTGGTCTCGTAGATGTGTCGATGGCTCCATTGCTTTCCGACGGTCGGCGTGAAGAAGGCTGCTCCGTCGCAGAAGGACGTCTTGACCCAGGGCCCGAACCAGTCTGTCGGCGCTGCCAGAGACGGCCGATACCTTCATACACAAAAGCACTCAAGTCTCGCGCTTCTTTGACCATGTTCCGGGCCCACCATCGTAGCAGAATCCCAATGGCTTTGAGAAAGCGAAGAGGTAGGATAGTAAAGGTGAACAACCACGAGTCAAGACAAGCGAGAGCACCAAAGATTAAGACTTGTTCGAGTTGAGGCGGTAATCGGAGAAAGTTCATGAGCCGTTCGAATTTGACTTTGGAAGACTCGTAGGGAAAGTCACTACTCGCTGATCGGTGGATGTACAAGGGTGAGGGTCGGTCAGAAGAAAGTTCCAGCTGGAGATAGGTTGGAAGGGAGAGCGGTGGAATCGGAATGATTGGAGGCATAGGCGAAGGCTGAGAGATTTCAGGATTGGGCGATGGTTTGACGGATGCGCTCGAGGATGCGGTCTCCAACTTTAATGGAGCGGGCTTAGGTGTGCGCGAGGATGATGGCTTTCGTGTGATGGCAGGCGAGGAGGCAGAGCGCGAAGGCTTGCCTGGCCGCGCATTCACAACAGCGCCCGGCGTAGCATTGATGCTCCGAACGCCGATTGTACTCTTCATTGCTGCGCCCTCGGTGGATGACATTCTGATTTTCCCATTTGAGATTGGCTCAATCGCATGTGCGTCTTCGAGAACTGCATCAAGCCCACATGGTAAGCTCAAACCCAGCCCGTTGTGCAGCGGAGGAACGTCATCGTCTTGAGGCGCCGGTCGCATTGGTATAGAGCCCGGAGACGAAGTGAGGTCTTCAATTTGACTTGGAGAGAGCTTGAACATCTTCGGTGTTTCTCCACTCATGGTCCGCGGCGATGGTGGAGCGCTACTTTTTCGACTAGCAGTTTCATGTCCGTTGACATCGTGCTGGCTATTAATTCGGCCATTGGTTTTATCTTCGTTGGTGTTATCATCATAAGTCGCAAAAGCCTCGTGCTCGCTGATGGGCGTCAAGGCAGGCGTTTCGAGCTGTTCATTCGCGGTAGGAGAAATAGGCGTAAGCCCGTTGGCGTTGCCGTTAAGTATTCGGGAGTTGCTCATGATTCGGTCTGACCGGCAGACTCAGACTCATGGCGACGTGTGTGTGGACCGAGGAGAGGATCCGATCGAGTTGTTGCACGGCGCCTTGCTCCCTGGCTGCTTGGTGGCCTTTGTTTTCGTGAGCTCTGACGTCGCCTAGCAAGCGAACGAGATGCTCGCTCTACTTTCCATAGATTGAAGTCTAATAATTGCGCGACTGCGCGGCCGGAGATGCCTAATATCGTCCAGGCCAGATAAGAACATCATCGGATTGTTGTTTGGAACATTACACGACTGTCACTGAACAAATCACTGTCTACCACCCAACATGTCTGGTTACGAAGGTAGATCAATCACACCATGCCAACATGACATCAATCCATCTAACCAATCCCAGTCGAACACAACATCAAATCGGACAAACCTCAAGATCAACCCCGCCGCCGACCAGATCTAAGCACCTTCTTCTCCGCCCTCGACCAAATAGACACATCCGGCGACCGCGCACCTCACAATGCAAACTCACTACCTCTTCCTGGAGATGTCGCCGCCGCATACCGCCTACTGGCCAACTCCTTCGACATGATGCGAGGCGGCACCGGCACCTCCAACGACCAAGCACATGACGAGCTCATGAATACCCTCATATCATCGCTCATGCAAGAAGCAGATCACCCACCTTCCGAGCTGAAAGGATGTCCGGACGAATTCATCGCGAACCTCGACAGAGTGCCTAAAGAGAAGCTCACACAGGACATGAGCTGTCCCATCTGCGCGATGCCCTTCCTGGACGATAAATACCCTCTGGTCGTCCAACTGCCCTGCCACAAGGACCACCTATTCGATCTCGAGTGCATTGAGCCATGGTTGAAGCTTAACGCTTCGTGTCCCATGGACCGCAAGATCTTGTGGAAGAAGCCTGAACCGCCCAAGATTGAGGAGGATTCCGAGGAAGAGTTCGATGACATGTATGCATGAGCGAGTTCAAGTGCTGTGATTTAGCGTGGCGTTGGAAGGGCATTTGTGATATCGAGTGGCTATGGGTGGGATGTGCATATGTCTCCGAACATGCATGAGGCACAGGGACAACAGCTTGTTGAACGAATTACGCATAGATGAGTCCTCTCTGAGCCCTGTATCTAATGAACCAATATCAAGAAGTCTGGCTTGGATGGACTCACTCGCTGTGTATTAGACTGATCTCTGAGCAAAGTGGCCACGTCAAATCTCACTTGCCTCTTTGAGATGCTGCTATTTCGAAGCGGTACCCTCCGTAGACCGAGTGTTGCCACCTTGTAGGTATCCACCGGCGAGCCTACCAACGTTGTTGTCCGCCTGCAATCTTGAGATGAATACTCATACCTTCTTCGCTGCCTTCACTTCATCTGCACCTCACTACACTAGCGTCCGCTAGCGCCGCAACAGACCCGATGTATACTTGCCCATGTCCTTCTTCCCCGACTATGTGCACGAATTTACCTGATTCGATAATCATATACCAAGACAAAGCCCAAAGGATCTAAGCAGTCCACTAAGGCACCCATCAGACGACCCATGCAAGCACGAAACGACACGTGCAGATACCAGCACACGCCAGCAAGCTTCCAACAACGGGCTTCGAAGAACTACGTAGGCGACCAAACCACCAGGACGTGCGAAGCATCGTCAATGCAGCGGTGTCAGTTGATGTAGCTACCCATCCGTATCGACTACTACAGCGCAAAATGCGTACAGTAATTCAGAGTTCACTTCATCGGAGAGTCTAATCGACTGAACAAATCACTTTCAAGAATCGAAATCCTAAGCTAAAGTAAATCCTAAGCTAAAGCCTGGTTTCTACGACGACGATCTCGAATTCACTTGTTCCGTCTCTCGTTGTATGCATGTAACGCGTCTTCTATCTAAGCTTTGTTCGTAGTTAGCACAATGTGGTCAATGGACGATAGGTAGACTGTAATGCACACCTTTTTCGTTAGAAGAACATCATCCCCAGCGCGCTTGACACGCTTGATGTTCTACTGCTCTTCAGGCTCGCGAGTAGTAGTCTAAGCCATGAGTTCCGGAACGTCGAAGATGGACTTTGCGCTTGATTTCGCCGAGCGGCCAGCGAAGCCCCAGCGGATCTGCACATATCATGATTAGCGTACTGCAAATGACTCGAGAATTGCCAGTGAAGTCACATACCTGGTTCGGCATCTGAACCTGAACACCCAACTCATCGGCCCAAGCAAAAACAAGACCGGGGTTCTTCTGGAAGCCTCTGCCAACGTCAACAAGATCAAGTCCATCCTGCTCCAGCAGCTTGTTAGCAAGCTTGGCGTCTGTGACCATTCCGACCACACTGACAGCCAGCTTGTCGCCAACGGCTTTCTTGACCTTGATGGCGAAGGGAGCTTGGTATGCGGGACCGACGTGTGGGTGCTGGGCTGGGTGGTTGCCTCCTGTGGAAACGTCCAAGACGTCTACACCCTTGTCGGCCAGGATACCGGCGAGCTTGACGGTGTCATCTCCGGTCCAAGACTCGGGGATCTCAGAGGCTTCCTCGAGCCAGTCGGTGGCGGAGATGCGGAAGAAGAGGGGCATGTCCTTCGGGATAATCGCGCGAGTCTCTTCAGTCAGCTCGACAGCGAGACGAGTGCGGTTCTCAAAGCTGCCACCGTAGGCATCTTTGCGCTGATTAGAGACGGGGCTGAGGAAGGAGTGGATGAGGTAGCCGTGTGCGCCATGGATTTCGATAGCATCGAACCCAGCCTTCAGAGCACGCTTGACGGAGGCGGCGAAAGCGGCCTTGAAGTCTTTGATGTCCTGCAGGGTCATCTCCTTCGGATTGGCGTGGTGCTCGTTCCAAGGGATTGCACTTGGAGCGTAGACATCATCCGGCCAGCCGTTGAGGTCCTTGCCGGCAACAGCACCTGAGGACAGCCATGGAGCAACGGTGCTTGCCTTCCTGCCAGCGTGGCCGAGCTGGATCATCAGCTTCTGACCCTGGCTGTGAGCGAACTCGCATGCTACACGCAGGCCCTCGATCTGGCTGTCTTTCCAGAGTCCGTTGTCTTCCGGGGTGATGCGGCCTTGCGGGGTGACGGCGGTTGCCTCGACGCAGGCGATGCCCGGTCCTCTCTGTACGATCCCTCCCATGTGCGTTTGGTGCTATAGATGAAAGTCAATGCTTACCCACAATGTTCATATGTCAGCACAAATCACTCACCCACATAGTGTAGTGCCCATCCTCAGCTGAGTACTGGCATAGTGGTGAAAGGGTAATGCGGTTGTTCAGAGTAAGGCCACGGAGCTTGAGCGGCTTGAACAGCTTCGGAACGCTCTTGGTCTCTTCAGTGACGAGAGCGGTCCCTGCGGGTGGGTCCTGAGCCGGAGTGAAGTAGGAGATGCCCTTGGCGGCTTTGTTGACGTTGTGTGGCTCTTCCTTGATGTCGGCCTCGACGGCGTGGTGAGAAGACATGGTGAGTAGCTGTGTTGTGTTGTGTTTTGTTTTGTTTTGTTAGGAGGGCGAGGTGGTGTTTTGTAGTGGTGACGTCGAAGTGAAGAAGATGAGCTGGTGAAGTACAGTATGCAGATGTCAAGATGTTGAAGCTGGCAAGAGCAAAGATGTCGAGTGAGAAAAGGCAGGCGCGGAAGACTGTTTATACTTCTCCTCGAACTTACATGAATGGTATGAGGTTGCTCCAAAAAGTCGCTTAGCAATCGCGCATGCAGGTGCAGATGCTCATTGAGGTCGCCATAGCGTCATTACCTCCACCTCATCCACGAGCCTATATTCTCCATTGCCGGCAATCCACGGAGAGAAGATCGTCATATTGCGGCTCACCGTCAACACCTAGCCACCTCAGGGCGCTTGATCTCATCGTCCCGCCATAGCACCGCGGATGCGTACATACACACTGTTAGTAAGCCATGTTGTCGTTTGTTGTGTGCGGGACAGAGGCAAGACTGGTGGGCTGGCGATCAAACCATCCCCAACTCCGCTTTACCCGCCTTTGTCATGGCTGACTGAGGATATTTCCAGCAACACAAGGCATATACTACGAGCGTGGACGAAGACTGCTATTGCACGTGGTGACTTGCTCAACGACTTGTGAGTCTGGGTCTCTCTCAGCAGCATTCGATAGATAAGGTCGTGCGGCCTTGTGAGGTAACACTACCTACTGAAGCTAGATACACGGGTCCAATGGGCGGGTGGTCAAGTCATGCAGACGAGCGATCTGGCAGACGAGCGATAGGAGCGAGCAACTAATCTCAGCATGCTTGTGTTTGGAAATGCACACTCCAGCCGCCGAGATACTGCTCTCTCAAAGAACATGTCTCCATATGGATTCTAATGACACTTGAGTCAACACCAGCGGATGCAGGGCCTAAGAATACTGCCGGACCGCTGAGACACCGCTTCTCTGAAGACAATGTTCCCAAATACACCCAAAACACTCCTCGGGCCGGTGTAGCGTATATCAGTCGAGATGCTTTCATCGAATCATCACGTCGCTCACAGCAATCCAGTCCATCTCCATAGCTTCACCGTCCATGACCCCTTGCACGTAGCACTCCCCGACTAACTCATACCCGTCCTCACACGCTCTGAGGACATAAGGCACATCTGCGCCGACTGCAACGAAGATTACATCGCCTTCTCTAGTTCCGTGAGGTGCTAACCCAAGCCACCCAGTCGAAGACACGAACACAACTCTCCCCCGAGTCGGGCCGAGAATCAATGTCCTCGTTGCGCTGTGCTCGGGCTCAAGCAACTCGAAGCCATCGAGGAAACTGGAGTGGTGTTGGCTATGTTGTTGTTCACCACCAGTATAGTAGCCGTGTTTACACAGCTTCAAATCGCGACACAAGCCCTCAAAGGCATCCACGTGCATGGTGCTGCCAGGAGATTTGACAACACGGGTGCAAGCGACCGCTTTTGCTTCGGCCCACCATCTCGCTATCACAGCGTGCGAGCCCGCGACAGACTCTGCAGCAGACTCGGAGTGTTCCAGCTTGACTCTGCCGATCTGATAGACGGTGTCGAAAATCTTACCGCAAAGCTGCAGCCCGTAGTCTGGGTGCCAATCTAAAAGTCCGAGGCGAGACCCTCCGGCGGAAAAGTGGCGGGTGCCCACGCCGAAGATCAGTGGTCTGGCTTGGAGGTCGACTGACCAGTCTGGTACCCAGGAGGGTAACCTGTGGGATAATCTTTGATTGTGGCGACCAGCGCATGAGAGCATGACCATAGCCCGGCGGACTTCGAGGTCTTGAGAAGTCATGTCTAGGCCAAAGAGAGCGCGCCGGGCGGCTTCGCTTGTCACCAGTCCTATCATCTGGAGCGCAAAATCGGTGTAAACGCTGTGAGGGCTCATCGAGTAGTCCGGGCTGATGTCGTGTTTGCCCAGGCCTAGTAGTGCGTATATCTTGTCTCGCGGATCTGCCGCGCCCAAATGTCGTGACATGAAAAGGAGATCCAGAAGATCGGGCTCGCTGTCATGGTCAATTGTCTGTTTGAGATCTGAATTTACAATCTGTTGCGTCAGTGCCTTTATGCTTTTTTGGTGGCGTAGTCGAATGCGATTGATGCGAGAAAAGGGGAGCTCCAGAGCCGTCACTGCTTGGTCCAGATGCCACGCTTGCGGTAGTTGTCCCTCGAGCAGACAGACGATTAGCTCCAGCTCATCCCAAGTGAAGCTGAGAGATCCCAGGACAAGCTCCACGTTTTCATTGAGTGCTACCTCCTGCACCACCCAAGTCCGCCAGAACCAAGGCCGCCGAAGAATGAGAGACAGTGCTTTCCATCGCCTGTGACCTCTCTTCGGTAGGCCATGCAGCTCCAGATTTGATGGAAATAGACCTCCTGGTGGTTGATATGTGGCGATGTGCAGGAGCTGCTTTGCGAGCTGCATCCCGGCACGACTATCATCGTAGTCGTCGCCGAGCCACACGATGACTTTCCGAGCCGCTTTGAAGATGTCTCCCATCATCTCTACCTGAGCATTGCGCTCCCGAATGCGTTCTTGGCATACACAGATCCAGTCGACCCAGAGAGTGACTACTTTATCGGGATGACGGAATCGGTTTAGGGCTTCCCAAAGGGTTTTGGTTACAGCTAGGCGTTTTCCGTTGCAAAAGACCTGCTTGTCTCGAGACCCGTCTCCCCACGTGTAGGAAAGCGCATCGTAAGGGGTGCGATCGGAGCCCGTCACGTAGTCTTCAACCAGATCTATATTTATGGCTTTCGTACCGCTCCCAGGTTGGACGTGCGCCAGGCGGATTCCAGTCTTGGTATTGCGCAAGATGGGATATTTAAACTCCAAGACGGTGTCGCCATTTTGATGTGGCGGGCTCTTCCAACGTGTGAGGTTGGCCATCGGTGCCGAGTGTGCTAGCACCGGTGAGAGACTCGTGCTGACCTCTGAAGGGGTCTCCCTCTACTACCGAGACGAGAGCATGTTCGGAGAGAGACGGGGCGGCAGTTGTTGAAACAAGGATGATGTGATGTCGGCAGGCCGGCAGAAGCAAGGCTGGGTAAGATCAAGGAGCGTATAGCGTTGTAGTAGTACGTGAGTAGCCACAACGACGGCTTCGCGCGACTCAAGTTCTTTCAATGTCGCGGCGGTGTCCCATGATATGCCAAGGTTTGTTGAGTTGACACGCGCAAGTCAATTTTGTGAGTACCTAGTTATCTCACTGGCAACAGCGCGTTTGCCACGTACCAAAGCTGCCGATACCACCGCTTACCGGACTCGAATCTTTCGAGATAGCGGTGTTCGCAGTCTGCCCTCTCACTGGCATAAAGTGTAGTTCGACGTGAGGTCATCGCCGATACCACCACACAAGGGCTGCACATCTAAGTGTGTCAACAGACTTTAGTATCGATAGAATCGACGGCGAGAGGCGAGCGAATAGGATATGGAGAGGACCTGGCTACTGCTGCAGTCTGCAGGACACCCCTGCGAAAACGGAAAGGTGCCGACGAGCGAAAAGAAGCTCAGCGCTGTGGTATGATTGGATCGCATGTGTGGACTGGGGAAGATCGGCGGCGTTAGTGCTGTCAAGAGATGAAACACTTGGTAGCGTGAGGTTAGGGTGTCGCGCGTGCTCTGTCTCAGGGAGGGAATGGCTGGTATGGACATGGGTCGTCGGCGGCCACACGCTGACTCTCTCTCACTCACTCTCTGTCCCACCGTCGCACACACTGCTGCAACCGCCGCCAAGAAGACCTCTCCGTCCACCGAGCGCATGTCGTTCTCTTTCCACCCCTCGCCGCAGCGACAACAATAGACTGCATTGCATTGTCGTGCGACCCTCAATAATACAACCTCCACCGCGCGCGCCTATCGCCTGCGCGCCTACAGTACGCTCTTTACTGCCATATCCACTCCACTCCTGGACCACCTAACACCTCGTCGCGGGCCGACCATATCGCTTATTTGCAAGACGCGCTATTTCGCCTATCGCAATCCGCCATATCACCAACTCCCCAACACAAACTAGAGACCACAATTGCGACCGCTTCCTTTGTTCGCCGATTATTCTTTTTCCTATTCCTGGACACTGGACACTGTCTACCCACGTTCCTTTGACCTGAACGGTCCCATTGTTCCTGCGAACAAAGCAGGCCCGACCACCCCGCCTATGCTATAGCGCATTCCTTACCGGCCTGCACCGCACCTCAAGACCCTCGTTTCTCTACTGACGATACTTGCGCTCCCAATCTTCTTGGATACACCTTTTGGAACACGATCACCAACTACAACCATCTGCCGGTCAGACATACATTCGATCATTCACTGAAAGTCGCCCGCGAAACATTCACGCACCGACCGAGACACTACACACGAGTTATCACTTCCAAAGAGACCACCTCACCAATACAACACATGTTGCTTCAGCGGGTCTGAACGCAATCCCACAAACCCACACCCAAAAAAGTCACTCGTTATAATCTTTCGCAATGGGCTGTTGCGGCGAACGCGAGAAGGGCCCACCTGAGGCCACCGCAAAATGGACGTACATCACCCTGTCCGACTTCAAGTCGACATCCTCCTGGAACACGATAGCCTATCTCTGGGTGTGGATCATGGCAATCGTCGCGGTAGCGGCCTTTGCTGCCGACACTTTCACCGCTGTGAACTTGCTGGCCTACAACAAATGGACCAGCCAAGTCAAGCCCAAAATACCCATCGAATACGCACGCTGGATCTTCGCGGGCTGCATTATTTTCTCCACTGTACTTTACGTTTTCAGCTGGATCATGGCCATCCGCGCCATCAGAAGAGGAGGAATTGCCGAGAGTTACATGGATCCCTTGGCCGCTACTCTCCAAAGTATGAGAGGCTCAGGCTGGCGCAGATTCATCCTCTTCTCGAATTTGACAAAATCCAAGAAGGGCGCTGATTACGTCGCCTTCTTCGTGTACTTTTCCTTTCAAAGCGCCATCCGCTTGATTATCGCCGAAGGTCCACGTCAGGTCATCAACGGCATGACACTTTACTCGGTCATGCAAGACACCTTCATGGATGGCGGCGGCAGTGCAAACGACAAGTCCAACATCGAGCAATTCTGGGCCAACCTTCAACACTTGTTCAACGAAAACATGTACCAGGCACTGACGATGTGCGCCATGCTCTTCACACTAATCATTTGGGTAATCGGTGCCTTGTGCCTTCTGATCTCGGTCATCTTATACTTGGTTTTCCTGTGGCACTTCATCCCTCAACGAGACGGCCGATTGAAGGTCTATTGTCGTCGCAAGATCGATCGTCGTCTGGAGAAGATTGTGGAATCCAAGATCAAAGCCGCCCTTGAACAAGAAAATAAGCAGGCTCGCAAAGCTGAGCAAAAGGCTGAGCAAAAGGCCGAGTATGTCCGGAAGAAGACTGGTGAGCCCGTGGCTCCACCGCCCAAGTTCACTCGGCAACCGACCTTGCCTATGCTTTCAACAACTCCAGATCTTGACAAGGAGGATAAGCTGCCAGAGCATCCCTTGGTTAGGCAAGACACTTCGACCACTGTGACTACACTCCCACCGTACACCAGCCGTCCACCCACCCGGAATGACACCCAGACAAGTCAGAGAAGTATGCACTCAGCCCGGCCTCTGCCTAGCAGAACCACAACTCAAAGCTCTGGATTCCCAACCCCCAGTTACGAAATGGATGCGCCATTACTTGACAATGCTGGGTACGCTGGACACGGTCAAGAGATTTCCAGACCACCGATTGCTCACAGTCGTCAAGGCTCATACTCTTCCCTGGACAGACCAATGCCAGCAAGAACTATGACCCAGAGCTCACAAGGCTCACAAGCATATCCACCTGGACCGCGCATGGGAACGCCTGGCCCAATGAGATCCTTTACTCCTATGTCGAGAATTGAGTCCCCGGGTCCTAGGCAGCCTCTTGGTCCTCGCATGCCCATCGCCATGACATCAACGCCTCCACCAAGCGAGATGTACCAGAACCAGCCTGCTGGAATGCCCACGCGCCAGAACACACCTGATGCATACGGCCACATGCATCAAGACAGTAACGCATCTTTCAATCGCCCGCCGCCGATCTCTCGCATGCCAACTCCTGGCAGCGTTCACCACCAAGACACCTCGATCTCCCGTCCCGACCTTGCAAGTCACGTAATGAGCTTCAATCGTCCCTTTTCGCCTCCTTCAGAGCAGCAACCCCTCCACCCTGCCGACAGCTATGAAATGACACCTCAGCCTTACATGTCACAAACACCCGCAGCATACGCTCCAACGCCACCACCACAAGCTAACCCTACCTCGGCCGCTGGCGGTTACGTAGCTTTCAACCCGATAGTACACAGTGCGTCCAGCACTCCCGTGCCTCAAGAAAGAGTCCCACAACGCAGCGCGACTGCCATGGGAAGCCACGTGGCAGCGAGGCCTCCAATCAACATTCAACGTTCCGCAACAGCGCCCGCCATCGAACACTTGGCCCCTCAGCGAGCGCCAGCTTTCGACAACCGCGGCACCATCGGCTACTCTGACATTGTAGACGACTACGGCAGGGAAACTTCCATCTCTCCTCCTCGTGCGGGTCACATGGATGGTCATGGCTGGCCGAGGCAGTACTGAATGGCTTGTTCGCTCAAGGAAGAGACGATGCTGATGATTTGAACGAGAAAGAAGTCATACATAAGGAGGGACGTTCTCTAATGCACATTTCATGTACTTTATGCATCCACATGCACGTGGGTAGGCGGGGCGTGTGAGCCTCAGGAGGAGCTTTCTTTACATACCTTACTATATACCCATTTGATATCCAATTTGTTTTCATGTTCAACCAATCAGCAAGTGAGGTCTTGGCCCGTTTTCTTTTCCCATCATCTGTACTGCGCTCTCTCACTGGCGTCACTGTATACGAACAATGTGCGGACGAGTTCATACCACTGCGTCAACAAAACATGTACTCACAGGTAGCTATGAGAGGTTAGTAAACAACATCTATCCCGCATTGACTCACTCACCGGTGCCACTCATTGAACAATATGCGGAAGGTGATGATATCACCACATTAATCCAAACCCTCAGCTACGAGAAAGCGATGTCCAAATCCGTGGTTCTAATACTGACACACATCACCAAGGCGATATATCGACCAGCACCAGCGGTTCCATCGGAACGCGTATCGTCGATGTCGCAGTCCACCAGACCTTTAGATACCGGCCAATCGATGTCATCGGCATTCCAGAAACCACTATGGCACGCTCGTGTTGGAGGAATTGGCACTGCTGGTCTGGAACTCGGTGGGATCATCGAAATCCTATGCTGCAAATACAAAGCTATTCTTGGGATACCACACCATACATATCGCAGGAGTCGAAGGCGGCATTGCAATTTGTGAAGCTCTCGGCCATGGGAGACGCATTCTAGGTAGAGTTGTCTCGCCGGTATTGCTGTGTCGGATGATGCGCCGTTGTCGCTGGTACCATCGCATTGTGAAGATTCCGGGCCACGAGAAATCGATCTTTAATCCCAAGGAATTTCCTCTCGTTGGCATCACAGTGTTGAAAGCACACGAAACTTGATGGTACGTGTGGAATTGCCACGAATTGGCTGGCTGTTCGACTAATCTGTTGGTTGAATTGGATGAGTGTGATTTGGGGTGGGCTGAGATGGACGGATGTACATGAGGTGCTTGGGATTCGATGGTTGAGAGTATGGACTCGAGGGCTTTTTTCTAGTGCCGATTGTCTTTTCTTTCCATCAATGAGCGCTGCAGCTGAATTTTCTTATTGTCTATCGCGCTGTGCTCTTCTCATGGGTCATATCTGCTTTGGTTGACAACGAGTCTATTGGTTGGGGCAGGATCGCTACCTACCATGCATGCCAAGACTCCAGACGCGTGTAAGTGAATTGGCTCCGCTGCTAGTACATACCTAGTTTCTTTGTTTGCGTGCCCAGGTCATAACAATGCCGCCACATCACAACGCCTTTGTGTGGGCGAGTTCATACCAAACCTCGAAGGATTCGATCGAGTGAAGGCTGCAATTTCGATGTGGACGTGACTGGTCGCATCTGCCTAGCAGTCGACGTTACGTCGCGTACCTGCGCGATTGACTGCGCGTCCGACTTCACAAGACACACAACCCTTCACTCTCTGTCGGACACTCTTCAAGGGCACACGCATAACATCTCTACCCTTTGCTTGCTCCTCGTTCCGCCTCCCCTTCCCACCACCATCCAACAACACCCAACCGACCAAGCGTTCGCCAGAACGTAGCCAAGGTCATGTCATCATCGCACCACAACAACATGCGCGACTACTCCATGGAGGACGCCGCCATGCACTCCGGCATCCCAGACACCACCATGCAAGACTCCACACACAACCATGGCACGCAAGATGTCGCCATGCAAGACGAGCGCCCTTCTTTCATCGCCGCAGCTTTCGCCGGCCTCGAGAACAGCGCGGCTTTCCAAAGCATGACCTCCCCCAACGATTCCACCTTTGAGAACTGGATGGCTGCGATCGACAACAGGCTCAACTTCCTGGCTATTGATCAGCCTTCAGTAGTAAACAAGAGAGTGAAGCCCCCGACCTCGCGCCAAACCGAAGACGACCAAGTCACGCTCGACGAGGGCGAAGTCGAACACGCCTTCGCCTATGCCGAAGCCAGAGCTAGAGTGGATGACGACTCAGACGAGCAGTTGATAGCCGCTTTGACGGCCGCCTTCGAAGAAGACTCCTCCTCTAATACTTCCTCTCCCCGCCGGCAGTCATCGCCACCTAAGCCGCAGCAAAAAACACCGGAGCAGAAGTAGCGATGTCGCCAGGCCATTCGGGCTCTGCAAGAACACCACACTCCCAACAACCCTTTCTACCAAGACAAAATGACCTTGGGCTGGGCCGCCACAAACATCGTTGCCTACTTCCGCGAGGCAAGCGAGATGCTGTCAGACTGGCACACGACCCAAGACCCCTCCACCATCCTCGCCAGTACTTTGAAGCGAACATCAATTCTGAACCGCATGTGGGCAAACACGGAATGGACTCTGGAGTTTCTGGCCCTGGGACGCAAGGGATTCTATCTGCTGCAGTTGCCGGATGACTTCTTTGAGCATGTGCTGCCATTGGTCGAGGACACAGTCTACTGGCTCAAGCGGCTCAGGCAGTTGGACAACTGCGGGCTGATGGTGGCGAAGTTCTTTGACTGCTGGGTTGAGGGTTAAGGATGGCTTGTTGTGTCTGCAGGCTGCGAGGGTGGCGCAGGGGAAGGTTGATCGGGTTTGGCATCACCGCGGGTGATTCATTGGTCTGTTAATACTCCCAAGGAATGAGAAGATGTTGATCGATTCGCGGGTTACGCGGATACGGGATTGTTTCTTTTGGATCGCATGCTTGCGGTGTTCTTGCGATGTTCTTTGTTTTCGTTATTGTGAACAGGATCGATAATAAGACCTCGAAATTACCAGAATTGGCAATTTCCAAGTTTGCATGGTTTGATATCCGTGAGTCTGACTGATGTACGCTCTGTGTGAATGAGCTGTCCTTGCTATTGAGCTTTGTGATCGGATGGAGTGTTGAAGGTGTTACCTCGACGATCGAGGCTCGACCATTGCAGACGACACGTGCGCTAAACCATTGGTGTAGAAGGTTGCAATATTACCCGAGCGTGTCGATAACCATGTGTAGAACGCCTTGGTTCAAGAGTACATGTATGACATGATCATTTCGTCCGGACGGGTCTTGCTCCGATTCTCGCTGTAAGCGTCAGACACCTGTTACCAGAACGACTTTTCGTGCTCCTCTTGAAATCAGTAGCTTGAGTCCTCGTAATCAGACAGCCGGGTGTGGCATGTTGGCAGTCTAGTTCAATCAGCAATTGTAAGCGATTGTCGTATTCCAATCAGTTGTCGCCGGACTTCCGCCCGCTCGAGGAAGAGTGGAGACGTAAATGATTTATTTTTGCTGCGGCTGGCCCTTAAAACAAACCCGTACGTATATGAGAACTCGATATGTTGCCTCAATGGTTTCACACCTTTGGTCGCATGTGATCCTAGGGGCCACAATCATTGCGCTGGCAGGCTGATCACCGAGAGCCAGAAAATACCTTGGAAGGTTCTCAGAGTGCCGCGATCGTGCAGAAGTCAGCACGACAAGGCCCTCAGTGGACTGTCAAGATATGGTGTCGAGATGATATTGGACAGATGTTGAGAATAAGAGGATATTCTTCCTTCGGCACTCGGCAGACCTGCAGGGCGCATGCGACTCGGCGGGATGATTACGACAGTGAGAAGGTTAGCCGCGCAACATCAACAAAGCGACTCTCTCCACTCGCTCGCTTCGTGCTTCCTCTCTCACAAGCACAAGCAAAAAGGCACAGTAATAACATGAAGGTCCACCGACCGGCAGCAACTGCACGATATCCACTGCACAACAGCAGTCATCGCTACACTTGCACCTGCCATTGCCATGGCATACAAACACATCCCGTTCTTTCTCCCGCAGAGAGAACGCGGTCAATTTCCTTTATCTGTCACCTCACTCTCCTCGCTTCCTTTTCTTCTCTCTCTCAACACCATCATTTCTTTCCCTAAGGACCTGACCACTTACATCGTTATTTTTAGCTTCCATCAGCTCGTCTACCACAACAATGACACCTAAGATCCACCTCATCCGCCACGCGCAAGGTTTCCACAACCTGTGCCAGACCAACTCCAACATTCACGATCCTCTCCTCACCCGGCGCGGCAAGGAGCAGTGCACGGAGTTGCAAGTCAATTTCCCCTACCACGCCGGAGTCGATCTCCTCGTCTCCTCGCCCATAAGAAGGACGCTCTACACCTCCCTCATGAGCTTCGAGCACGACATCAAGACCAAGGGACTCACGATCATCGCCTTCCCAGAGGTGCAAGAGACTTCCGACTTGCCATGCGACACCGGCTCGTCACCCGAGGAGCTTGCCAAGGAGTTCGCTGGCAAGCCAATCGACTTCAGCCTTGTCACTCACGACTGGAACATCAAGACGGGCAGATGGTCACCAGCCAAAGAAGCCATTGCGCAGAGAGCTCTGGAGGCTCGCGAGTGGTTGATGCGCAGGCCTGAGTCTGAGATTGTCGTCGTTACTCACGGTAATTCTAGGTCCTTTCTTACAATGCTGCTCTCGTTGCTGCCATTGTTGCACAACACGTGATGTCAATGCTGCCACTGCCACGAGACCGACTCTTCCGCATCGCGCATTCACTTATACGGCATTGGTACTGACATTGAACTCACAGGCGGCTTTCTACACTACATCACTGACGATTGGGAGAGCAAGGACAAGTTCCCGGGCACCGGCTGGGCGAATACCGAGTTCCGTTCCTATACGTTCGATCCATCAAGGTTCGAGGCACGCCATCCAACATTCACTGCCGCAGAAAAACTAACACCCGTCACAGAAGCAATTCCCACCTGATCGAGACCGAAGAGTCGAAGCAGCGCAGAGCCGTCAAGCCGCTGGACCACAACGAGATCACACAGATCAGGCGCTCGATCTCGAGGGAGACAGCAGACAGGGCTGCCGATGTTGGCTCGAGCAGTCAGGGTAGTCAGTAGTCAAGGCGGCCAGGGCGACGAAGCCAAGCGAGCGAGCGCCACCTACCAAGCTCGAACCCAAGCCTGCATCTGTTGATTGAAGCTTTGGAACGGGTTCGAAGACATCGAGAGAGACCGCGCGTGCGCAGGAGAGCATGACTGAACGGACCTGCATTGCGACGGATGCACATTACGACGAGATGGATGAACTCTGATTTGGGTGAAATGGGATTGGGACTGGGAAGCACAACTCTGCATGACCAACGACGACTTGCATTTCGAGACACAGTATCAGACAGCCCTATGATACCTACTCGAACTGCCCTGTGAGACGTTTCAATCGCACATGCCACATGAATCAGCTTTGTTTTGTTAGCGTCGTGCCCTGCTTCCCCATGTCGATCTCGCATGAAATCAGTGGCTCGCTTCTGTCGTGCATAAGCGTGCGCGATTTGACCATGGACCTTATAACTACCGCGCACGCTGAACCTTCGTACGAGCTCGACACTCGACTCTTGATATTTCACACTTGACAGTACGCGAAATCGACGACAAGTGATGATATCGACAAAGCAAGCGATGTTGTCTTAAGCGAGAAACTAAGAAAGACGCCACTAAACTCCAGGTCCGAGCAAACTTCCCTCCCGCACACGCCGCAGTTCACGGACGGAGCGCCAGCAGCGACTACTGGTCAGTCTAGCCCATCTTCGCCTGCCACCAGCAATAATAATTACGCAAAGACTCTTCCCACTCCACTCTCCACTCCGCTCCACCCCGTCGTCGTCCATCGACAGAGAGCCCAACACGTGCCCACGTGCAACACTGAGACCGCGCGAACGAGACCTCGTCGTCGCCTGCCGCGTCCTTCCCGCCCGTCCATCTCCACCAGACGCACTTTTTCTTTTCGACTGCCATTGAGACCGTGTTATTGACATCGCGTCACACATCCAAGGCGCGCATGTCGTCGTTTCGAAGCTCCAGCTCGTCATTCCGGGCCACCAGCAAGGGAGCCGCATCATTCGCAACACCCACGAGGAATCGCAATGGCTTTGCTTCAGCAGGCCTGCGTCCGGCCGTGCTCGGTCTGGCCAAACTGATGATGCTGCCTCTTGCCAGCGCCATGCCGCTGCTCCAGAGCCGCAGCTCGCACAAGTCTGAGGAGGAGCTGCCCAAGGATCCTAGCGACCCGGATTTGTACGTCTACCTGGGCGTGGCCGTCGCGCTCGTCCTGTTGGGTGGTGTCATGGCTGGTTTGACAATCGCGTTGATGGGCCAAGACGAGACCTACCTGCAGGTCATCGCAACAAGCGGAGAAGGAGCTGAAAAGAGACACGCGAAGAGAGTGCTGCGTCTATTGGGCAAGGGCAAGCATTGGGTTCTGGTTACACTTCTTCTGAGCAACGTCATCACGAACGAGACATTGCCCATCGTTTTGGACAGGAGCTTGGGAGGAGGATGGCCGGCTGTTGTTAGCAGTACCGTGCTGATCGGTATGTCCAGCCATTGTGTCTTTGAAGCCTGACGAGGTTGCAATACTGACACTGCGATAGTCATCTTCGGCGAGGTTGCTCCGCAATCTATCTGTGTGCGCTACGGCCTTTCTATTGGAGCTTTCATGTCGCCCGTGGTACTCGCGCTCATGTGGATCATGGCGCCCGTCGCATGGCCGACCGCAAAATTACTGGACTGGCTACTCGGCGAAGACCACGGCACCATGTACAACAAGCCGGGTTTGAAGACCCTCGTGCAGCTTCACAAGACCCTGGGCACCGCTCCCGGAGACGGACTTATGGAAGATGAGGTTACAATTATCAGCAGTGTTCTGGACCTGAAGGACAAGCCTGTTGGCGATATTATGACACCAATGCAGGATGTCTTCACCATGAGCGCGGATACTGTTCTGGACGAAAAGATGATGGATATTATCCTTTCCCAGGGCTACTCGAGAATCCCTATTTACGCTCCGGACAACCCCAGAAACTTCATCGGCATGCTGCTTGTCAAGATCCTTATCACGTACGACCCCGAGGACTGCAAGCGTGTGCGCGACTTCGCCCTGGCTACCCTTCCCGAAACTGGCCCATACACATCTTGTTTGGACATCATCAACTTCTTCCAGGAGGGGAAGTCCCACATGGTGCTCTGCTCTGACTACCCCGGCCAGGACAAGGGTGCGCTTGGTGTCGTCACCCTTGAGGATGTTATCGAGGAGCTCATTGGCGAGGAAATCATCGACGAATCTGACGTCTTTGTCGACGTCCACAAGGCCATTCGTCGCTTAGCACCCGCACCGCGCCAGAAGTACGGAAAGTTCCTCGGTTCTCTCGACGCTGAAACTGAAAACTCTCCCCTCCTTGCCAAGGAAGATGGAGAGACCAAGAGCAGGACAGCCAGTTTCAGCAACGCTCATGGCACGACGTTCATGATGCGCAGAAAGAGCAGCAATGCTTCGGAATCTAGAGTCGAAGCAATGAGGGCTGTCCCTGTCCGTAGCAACACGCAAGGTTTGATCGGCAAATTGTCCCACCTGGGTCCCAGCAACATGGCCTCGAAGCCGAAGCCGACCAAATACACATCCGTCAAGATCAAGCCTGGTGTCGGCACTATCCCTGAGGGACAACCTACGACCACCGGTGTTGAACACCACGAGCAAAACGAGCAAACCCAGAACACTGCCGGTCAACATGCCAACCTGGTGAGCGGCGATGAAGGCGCTGGCCTTATCAGGGGTGCAGGCCATGATGCTTCATCTGGTGTCGTTAGTGTGATTCAGGCTGGATACGGCACCATGGCACCGCGCGCTCGCTCTAGATCAGTCGCCAGCAGAGAAGCCGAGATCGCCGCCGTAGCTGGCGAGGACGATCCTTCGAAATTGTCGCCCATGGCAGCCAGCAAAGAGGCTGAGCGTAATGCACACATTCCTGATGAAGACCTCCCCAAAGGCGATGGCAACCGCGAGAACGCACCTAGCAACGATGACGACCGCAGTCGCAGCCCGATGAACACTACTGGTATCCAGCTGAGGAAAGATGCAAGCCCTGAGGGCGCCAGACCCTCGACGCCTCCGAATGCCACCTTTTCGAAGACGAACAGAGAGGAGCCGTCTCGTACGAATTCCAGCCAGTCCATCTCCAGCAAGCTCGTCGTTGGCCCTCACCACGACGCCGATGCCAAATCCACCAATGACGGCGACGACACTCCCGCTCGCGAGCGCTCATCTTCAAGACGTGTCGCTCGTTCCGGTTCCATCACCGAGACCACCATTGACCTGAACGGCATGAAGAAGATGGTGCTCGACACCAACAGCAGCAGCGACGAAGACAAGACTCCTTGGCAATCTTACGGAAAGCAGATTCCTGAGGAAGACGAGGAGGACAAGGAGAACGGCGGCTCGACTGAGGCCGACAACAGTAAGACTGGCAGCGGTAGCGGAAGTGCCAACGGCACGTCGACGCTGCCCAAGAAAAAGAAGAACAAGAAGGGCAAGAAGAAGGGCAAGCACTGAATTGGATGAGAAGAGACTGGACCGTTCTGTCTCATGACTTGACATTCTTGCTTTCGATATCCATCACTAGAACGAGCCTTCTCGGGCCAATCACGCCTTGAGCTTTTTGGCAGGGCCGGAGGTTGGGCTGGATGCTCGTCTTCTTGAACCGCACATACTCGACTCGAAGCGTCTCTGTGCTGTGCGATGCTGTAGCTGTTAGCTGTACATTACTAGGATGATGTTGTTTTTCTCTTCGGTTTTAGCGGCAAAGAAAACAAGTGGGATTGCGTGCTTGTTCACTACTTGTGTATTTCTCTTTTAGATCTATATGATTCCTTTACCTGTGACGAAATCAAACAATCTTTTTTGACATGTGTTTCCTCAATGCTTACATGTATCGTTTTATTGTTTGTTCAGACTGGGGTGTCCTCGTCGGCAAGCTCATCAAAGTTGGTGTCGAGTGTCGACGGCGCATGCATTTATACAGCCAGCGTTGCTATACTACACATGAACATAACACAATCCTCAACCATGTATAGTACACGCTTGCTTCACCTCCATCACCGAGAAACCATCGTAATCGTTCAAACCTCCATCACCATGCCATTCTTCATGCACTCGCCCGTTCCCAATCCTCGACTAACCTTTCTTCTCCTTCTTCTCCTTCCTCAACGTCCCACCAGGCGCCCTCTTGAATTTTCTCGGATCCTTCCTCGACATGCGAGATTTGTCGCGAGTGCCTTTGCCACCTTCCCAGAACCCGTGGCCTTTTTTGCCGACGAGCCCTTGGTGGCAGAGGCTGCAGTCTTCGGGGCGGTAGTTTTGTTCGCGGGAACCTGGGAGTTGTTATTAGTTAATTGATTTAATTCGAGGAGGAGAATTAGGAGGTGAGAGTCGGCGTGAGCGTGAGTGTGGAAACGGAACTGTTGACTTTGATTGTCACGTCCGTTCAAATGCTCGTTCTTGGGGAAAGGAAGTTCTTACAAAAGCCACTGGGAGGGATGTTAGCTTGCGGTCCGATCACGTGGCATGCCTCTTCAATCGATCAACGAAACAAGATGCAGAGGTGTGCTTGCGTGCGCGGCAGAGGGAATTGAACGAGATTGCCATCAACCAATGCGTTGAGCAAGGTGGCTGCAGCGGCGGCACCGGCAACACTAGCCGTCATCAATCCTACAGACGCCTCGCAGCAAGCATTTCCCAAGCCTTTGTCTCTTCTTGATCTCTCAGGGCTGCGAGCGTGACTGCATGGCATGTGGCGTACGGGCGAGGTACTTTGATGTGCGGGGAACCAAGATGCATGTAAGTGCAGATGCGGTATTCTTGTACTTTTGGAACAGCACACCTTCGTATGCATGCAGTTTTCGATGAGACAATGTACGTGTAGCTGCAATGTCGAGTGTTTGGGTGAATGAGGAGTGCGGAGGAAAGGATTGATGCTGGTAGAAGGTGAGAACTGGTACGTACCATATCATCCGGTTGGCATGCTCGTTGGGGTGATCTGTTTCCGCATCGTGGCATCTGCATTGATGTCAGCAAGGCTGAACGAGACCATGGAATATTGGCATGCGAATGTATGCTCAAGACGAAAAACCTACTTGTCACATGCAAAGACTTTATTGCAGCAAGAGAACCTGCGAGATGTTCACGTCAGCGGATAGCTACATACTACACAACCAGGTTGAAGCATGTAGAGCAATGTATGCAGCATCGGCTTCTCGCAATCCAACATACCGGAACCAGCGATAAGATTTCCCGTAGTGGGTGCAGCGGCCACGGCGGGGGAGCTCTGTGCCGGCGACGATGCCCAGGTTTTCCTTGGCCTGTGTGTAAGATGTAGTTAGTAAGAGTGGGTGTAGTGGCGTTGTGACATGCCGGCAAGGACTGGGAGTAACAATTGAAAAGCAGGGCCCGATCACATGGATATCGTGGGCGATCTGGAAGTCCAGACACTGCAGATCTGTTGTGTTGAAGTGCCGGGTGTGTACGTACCTTCTTTCGGCCTGGAGCTTTGCTTGCACGAACTATGGGTGGTCAGCCTTATGTCTTCAATGCACGGGAGTCGAATAGATGGCGTGACATACTTGCAGCGGCGCTGACTTGCAGGAATTTGATTTCGGGTATCTTGAAGGCTGCGCACAGATTAGCTGTGTGAATCGTGACCACGATATACGCATCAGATGCAAGACGTACTCATTCGCTTATGACATTCGCGGCACATGGCCATTGTCGACTCGCCTCGTACTGATACAACGCCGGGTGCAGGGTGAGATGTCGAGCACTCTGAGCATGTGGGTGTGAAATTGCTGTAGGATATTGCAGTTAGCTCCAGCTCGGTCAATGTATACAATCTGGACAGTATCTCACCTCGGAAGCATGTCCACGACGGTGCAGCCGTCCATGTCCAAGTACCCAGCCCTCACTGAGCCAGCGTGCATCAGATCTGCGCGGAAGCCCACAGCTAGGCCACTCGCACACTTCTTGCAGGTCTCGTCTCGCATGTTGGCTGCCTCCCCGGTGACATTATTGCGCAAACGTAGAATGTCCATGGTGTCTTTGCAGCGTTCGCACTTGACTGTGATGTTCAAGGTAGTCAGCTCCATCAGCTCGATGGAGTGAAGTTCAAGCTGTGGGAAGGAGAGCAGGACACCGCGCTCTACAGGTGCACCAGACGCTTGAGTCACCTCTTCGGCAATAGCTGAGCCTTCAGTGTCATCTCCAGAGTCGTATGAGTACTCGCCCTCGTCAGATGGGTCGCTGTCGCTGTCTTCGGCCTTCACATCCCATTCTGGTGGTCTTGGGATGACTTTGATGTGGCTTTTGTCGTCCAAAGTATCGATGGGTGCTTTTGAGCTCTCCGGTGCATGATCAACAGCCGATACACCTGAAGAGGAAGCTTTCTCAATCGCAGCAGATGGAGTAGGAGCGTCGTCTTTAGCCGTGTCGACTGACATATCCTTGATATGCAATGTCAGATAGTTGATCTGCTGCATGAGCGTAGCGTCTGAGCCAGCAGCAGAACGACTTTCAAACGCCTTTTCGATGTTCCTTGCTGCCGAACTTTCGCTATCCAGCATGATGGTCGAAGGCTCTAGCGGGTAGAGCTCTGGTAGTAGCAGTGTGAACGACCTGAGTGGTTGTAAGTCTGAAGGCCAGGTAGAACGCTTGGGAGAATCTAGTGGGATGGTGTAGCTAAACCCGTCTGCTGATTTGGCAAATGCGCTGAGCCTGCCCAACCTGGCTTCCAACTGTCTTGTGTTTGCTTGACGTCTGCCCTTGGCCTCTTCTTTCTGTTGCGATGTGAAGACTGGTGCCTTTGGTTTGGCAGCGACTGGAGGGTTTGGAGGCGATGCAGGGATCGCAGGTGCAGCAGCTTCAGGTGCAGGCTTCACTGCGCCTATGATTCGTGAAGGAGGTCCTTTATGGACGACAACTTTCACCGTCTCTGCCATCTCTCCAGCTAGAATGACTTCAAGTTGCTTGTCCAACCTGTTCATCAACCCAAGCAAAGTAGCCTCTGGAGACGCTGAACAGATCGTATCGAAGCCTCTCTCAATGTTGATTTGGAACCCACGAGGTATGTCCTTATTCAGGGCCCGTAAGGAAGGCTTGTCCGTGTGAGGATACGTCCGCGGTACCAGCAGACTGCATTCAAGAGCCTCGATATCGTACGGGAAATCAGGATCCGATGGTGTCATCTTGAATGTGTACGTGGTGCCATGTTCGTTATTGGATATCTTGGGCTTATACCGCCTCTCGATCTGTCCAACTTGGAATGCACGTGGATCATCGATATGCGGTGTTGGTCGGACTACCCTTGAGTCGTCGACAGGTGGTGCCTGGTATTGTCTCTGCGCCTGGTTTGCTGGTGCGTTGGATTTGTTGCCACTTTGTCGGACCTGTTTTGGTCGAGATGATTGTCCATCTGGGCCAGTGGGGTGGGCATACGGACAAGCGTCTCCCGCCCGACATCCTGTAGCGATGAATCAGCGCCTTCATGTGCGGGCATTTTTCGCGATTGTTGCAGGCAATACAGTCTCTTTCGGCTGTGATGTGTACATGTATGCTCTTCATCCCAGTTACATACCCTTGGTCGTGAAGAAACGACAGACCTGTTTCTTCTGGGCCTTTGGCTCCCCATCAATATCAGTTGAGTTTGCAGTGATGTCCGCCATACTTGATGTTGTCATAAAGCAGAATCTGTTCTGCTTGATGGAGTTCCTTCAGATGTGTTGAGCGCAGAGTGATGTCCTGTTACGCGAGAGGCGACAACTTCGCGGCTGTTCGGTGGTGACACAAGCAATTTTTGACGTGTGAGGAAAGAGCGATTCTAAAAGTCAAGAGCTGCTTAGTTATCTACGTGTATACTGTCCCCTATCGCCCACATGAGCAATACAATCCGACGCAAACAAGTGTCGACGTGAAGTCACAAATGTCGACTCATCATTCGCCATCATCAATGATCATCAAAACTCCACAACACAAACGGAATCATAGACTGAGCCTGAGGCATCCTTCTACGTTACAACATGGAACTTCAAGATCTCTTCCCAGCCGCACCATCACCAAGGAAGGTGCATAAACACAAAGATCCGCACCTCGTCATCGTTCCCTTTGACGTGCATGCGTTCGAAAAAGCGCCGAATGCACATGAAATCCTTCAGCACCAGCAATAATACTAACCGTCGAAACCATCCCAAAACTCAAAGGCCCAGTCCTCGAAAATGACGTGCACACAACAATTCGGTCTCCCAATAATCCCACCCGATCCCATGCTTCTTCTAGCGCCCGCGGCAACTTCCTTGGGGAAAGGAAAAACCGACAGGGCTCTAAACGAAGACCGCCACGAGGTTACAAGGCTGTCGCGGGTGGGTAGGCGTGGCTCTTTGGCTCTTTGGGGAGAGTTTCGCCGAGGGAGCACCTTTTTCGCTTACCACAGAGCACATGTTTGGAGTATGGTAGGCGCGATTGTTGAGCTGTGGTGATGATGATGATGATGATGATGATGATATCGACTTTTCGTTTGCAACGGGCGATCATCATCATACTGGACTGTACTGTAGGAGCCGACCGAAATATTGTTTCGTTTCATTTTCGTTTCGTCTGTTTGTTTGGTGCCCGATTTCCAATATCCGAAATTGACCTCGGCGAGTCGTGATGTTTGCTTTGCGCCGGATATATTGTACCGGATACTTAAGTACACATTCATTTCCTCGGCAGCGTGGTTGGTTGTGAAGGTTTGTATCAACTCTATTATTGTATGCAGTATCCCATACGAGGCTGACGATGGTGGCCTCAAACCACTCTTGACATTATTAGAAGCCCTCTCTCTGAGCTCCTCGGCTTTCCAAGTTTCCCATCCCACAACGCAATGGTTGGGGAAGAGAAAATATGGAGCCTCACATGTTTTGCCTACCCTTCCCGTCCTCAATCTCATTAATTGCGATTTGCGATGTGCGATAATCTCGCGGCCGATGGGGCAGATTATGGAGTCTACCAGGTAATCTGCTAGACTCATAATGTAACAACTTGCTGCCCAATACTCCGCCGTAGTAGCATGTAGTAGTATCGAACATGTGGCCCGGGCAACCATGAGAGGATACCGACCCTCTATGCCTGTGGATCCATACCACTGTGGACTGCACTCCGGCTAAAGAGACCAACTTGGGAGTACAAGGACGAGTCACGTTGAGGAGGAGGGGAAGTCACGTTCAACAACCAGGTGGACTACAACATTACACGCACGAGATGAGAGAGCAACACACATGTCCAGCACAGCGCAGCACAGCGCACAAAGTCACCCACCGCCCGTCAAGCGAGCAAGCAATCAGTCAGTCGATAGTAGTCAGGCCGCGTTCCTATCTGATATACATGTATACATACAACGCTCTTCTCGCATGTACCTGGCACACGTTATACCCATACTGTACAGCAGTACAAGAAGTACGTACCAGAGGCAGCCAGATCATCCCGCATCACCCCTCGGCGACCACGAGGCTTGGATACCGCTTCAATCTAATCTCCAACCTTACACGTAGTATAGTATACTCATCTATTTCCAAAAGCAATGCATGCATATACTGTAAGGAGTAACGTAGGTACATGCACCTCACCACACCACAACCTTCACAGCATCCCGTCGGCGTACCCGCAGGGCAGGCAGGCAGGCAGGCAGACCGCAAGCAAAGCCGCAACAGCGAGATGCGAGCCTTACCTTTACCTTACATCCAGCCCTGCAGAACAAAAGTATACGCGAACAAGATACATGCAGAATACATGCAAATGCAATGCAGATGCAATGCAGGCATGCAGGGCCCCCTGTCACTCCAAAAATCTGCCAGCGCAGCGGGCGCAGCTCCTCTTGTCCGTGGTAGTAGTGTGTGGCGTGGAGCAGATGAGCAGATGACTCTTAGGGTTTTGTATGTAGCAAATGGCGGTCTGGAACCCTTGCATGTCTTCGGATTTTGACGAATTATCGTTGAATTCGCTGGATGATTGATGTTTGCGGCCTTGTGGTTGTTGTTGCATGTGATTATAACATGGGCGATTATTTCCATGTGATGGTGGTTGTTGTCTGTCGGCTCGGATTCGACCGAAAGCATACTGACATTCATGTGAAGATGTCGACTCTATGATTCATTTTTTGTGGTATTCTTCCAGGCGCATGTAGTGTACAGTGTGGCTGGCGTGGTTGTGGCACCACGCACCGGGTCCAGGAGTTCCGACAATTGGTGAGGAACACAATGTGTTGTTCAGGTTGTCGGTCGGCCAGCCGAGATAATCGAGCATTGTAGTCAGCAGAAATAATACACATTGGTAGCAAAGGCAGTACGCGTAACATGAATGCAGTAAGATAAAAACTCGTCGTGTTGGATTCTTCTTCCTTTTTGGAAGTTATCTGCCTGCCGATGCTGGTATCATAGAAACAAAAAAGCAAGTAGAGGCAGAAGCACACGAGAATAGAAGGATGGTGAATCAAAAACAGAAGATATTCTCTTCGTTCTTTTGCAAAGTGCCTGAAAGCCTCGATGCCTTTTTTCCGTCCGTCCAACCATTTCTTTCCATCCCGATCCTCTTTAGAAAATTACGCCTGTGTCCGTAGTCCGTGAGGATGCTATTCCGATCCTTTGTTGTGAAATGCATAGAAAACGCCCTCCGCTATATCGAGGAAAGGCAGGAAAAGACAAAAGCAAATCGCTAAGAACGCAGCAAAACATAAAATGACAAATAACGATGTGGACAGTCTCAAAAGACAGTGCTGTCCGAATCCTACCAGCCCTTGGCATGGTATTCTTGAAGACCGGCGTTGAAGAAGTCGTTGTTGAACTTCTTCGCACCATGGGTCGAGGAGAAGACTGGAGCGGGCTCGGGCTGCTGCTTGAGGTTCTTGACATCAGTCGAGGTGTGTCGCCTCTTAAGCGCAGTGAGGTTTCCGGTGCTCCGGTGTTGGCGCTCCCATAGGAGGTTCTTCCTAAGTGACTCCGTCAGCTCCGTAGAGAGCATGTTGCGGCGGGTCGTCCGTGGCGAAAGAGCTAGTTGCTGGTTCGGCATGGTGTTGGAAGTGGTCATAATGATGGGCTTCGAGCGGGACGATTCCTGGATAGGTGCTTGCAATTGCATGCTCGGAACTGGTGAGCCCGCTACTGAAGGTCCGTTAGGTGTAGTTGTGCGTGATCGTCGAAGGGCAGGCGTAGAGCGTGATGCTTCGTTTGCCATCGCCTTTGCCCTGTCGGGTTCGTGCATGAGGGTGGTGAGCATGGAACGTCTTGAAGTCAGGTTTGCTTGCGAGTCGACACGCTGGAACAATGGTGTGTCCCTGTCGTTTACCGATGAGGGTCCGCTGTTGTCGTCGGAGTCTTCCCAGTCTGAAGAGTCGTCATCGTCGTCGATTGCGCTCTCCGAGATCTCTTCGTCTTCGTCGTCAGACTCGAAGACTGGGCTGTGTCGGGATGCAGCGCGGCCGATGGCGACCTCGTCCTTGAAAGATGTCTGCTTCTTGGCCTCGCGGTTCTTCAGGCTCTCGGACAGCGAGCTCTTGTACATGTGGCTGTCGAGCGAGCTCTCGTCTTCGCCAGAGGAAGTGCCGATGGTGAACATGGCGGGCTTCTTCTTAGGGTGCGACGGCTGGTACTTGGGTGAGGTCTTCAAGATCGGTGTCGGTTGTGCGGCGAGGTTGGTCTGCGAACGGTACGAGGAGGTGGCGCCGCCGGGCTTGAAGCCACGGACGATGCTGTGTGTGCTCATCTCTGTTGACGAGCTCTCCTGCGAGCCAGATCGGTCGTGCGACATTTGAGAGTGGTGGGTGTTGAGAGTGGAGGAAGAAGAGATGGGCACTGCGGCGGTGGGAGTAGGCGCGGGCGCAGGTGCAATGCTGTCGGGAGCGATGCTTTCGGTCGAAGCGGTGTTTGTTGCCGGCTCGTCAAAGGAGATCTTGGAGAAGTTTTGGGAGACGGAGGTGACGGGCGCGACGACGGGCTCGGGCTTGAAGGAAGAGGCGGGCATGACGAACTCGAGGCGCTCAAGGTGCTGGCTTTCTTTGATAGAGATGACAATCTTCTCGAGGTCGACGGGAGTAATGTGTTTCTCGCCGCCACGGATCCTGCTCTCGGTGGAGAGGTGGCGAGTGAGTTCGGGGCGGGCCTGGGGCGCGAGCGAGTCGTCTAGCTCATCCGACACGGCGGATTCCAGGCTGGAGGACAGATCGGGCAGAGGAATGTCGGTGGTTGCCGCGTGCGGCTTGAAGGAGTTTGCAGGTGGCGAGAGGCGGTCGGGCTGTGCACAGCAGAAGGTCTCGCGATTCCAAAGACGCCAGCTGAGGTTTTCCAGGCGTTTGCCGTCTTCCATAGCATGCGAGGTCTTGGAGAAGAGTGACCACTGTTAAGAGGGGAAAGTGTCAGGCGTGTTCGGTGCGCGAGTGGAAGGTGCGAAGGCAGGCACGCGCCGGATATAAAGCGGGGGTTGGACTTTGACTTACCATTCCAAAGAGGTTCTCGACGCTGCGGGTGTCGATGGTGTGCAACGTGGGAATCTCGACTCGCAGCAGCGAGTGTTCGGGTCTGAAAGGCATGATTGAATGTCTCGTGTGTGTGTGCCGTGTGTGGCGAGAGAGACTGGTGTTGGTGTACGCTGATGGGCGGTGTGTGGGTTGGTACGCGGGTGGATTTGGTGTTGTTTTGGTTGAGAGATGGTCGAATGGAAGAGACGGAAGTGAGTGTTACGTCAGCGTGAGCATGGGGCGAAGGTTGTGTCGTGTGTGTTGTGTATTGTTGTATATTGGAAGAGTCGTTGGTTTGTTGGAGTGGAGAGTCGGTGTAGTTTGGTGGTAAGAGTTGTGTGTTGATGTCGTTATTGTTGGTAGTATGCTGACAGTATGATCGACTGACAATAGCTGCACTGTACAGTACAAGACCAAAGGATGTCTGTGTGTGTGTGTGTGGACTGTGGAGAGGGAGATTCTTGGATCGGGTCACTGGAGTGGATGGGAAGGGAAGCGGGCGGGCTTTGATTGCTTTTGATGCTTCTCGCCTGGCCCGTCTCTCTCACAGCGCAAGTCAAGGTCAGGTCTCGCTGGTCAGCTGCATGCGGCAGCGCGCCTCTGCTTCGGCGCCATCGTGGGCCAGGCGGGAGGCTAAACATCGAACTAACGCCGCATCGGCATCACCACCGCCCACGCGCTAGTGCGCCGCCACTTTCCGCCGGCAATCATACCCATGCCATCCCTCCTCGGTTCGGTATAATCGATTAATCCCATGCATCATGCAAGTCGATCAGCGACTGTCTTGCCATGCCCTGTGGCCCTGTTCAAACCGTATGCACCTGCACCTATACCTCCCACATGCACACCGCACACGCCCATGACTCCAGAGCCCTGATTTGACTTGACTTGCCTTGTCAATCGACCACCAATTCCTCCTCCTGCTACTGTAAATCCCCAACTCTCTAACCAGCACTACTGTGCGCTATCCTATCCTACTACTACCGCTCCCCTGTCCCTTACCGCGCCACCGCTCCCGTCAACTGCGCCGGCGTTTGGTCTCCAGCTCCCCAGAAACAACCCAACAACCAAACACCCATTCGTTACACTACTCTGACTATCCACTACCGAATCTGTCAACATGCCAATCCTCATGGCCTCGCCCTGCCTGGTTCGTTTGCCTAGCAAGCACCAACAACGATATCCATAATGATAATCATCCATTCATGCCCAATGATCATCTCCCATCTCCCTCCGCGTCCATCGCTCATCACATCCCAACTACCATACACCTCCTTGCTCACATCACCACCACTCCATGACCGACTTCAGACTCCACCGCGTTCCCCCATGTACTACTACTGTAATCCGTATCCCCCAAACTTCCCACGCCCATCGTGTTGTGCTACCCAGATCACTGAGCCACTGAGCCGCTGACCGCGACTCGCCCTCACCCGTCAACCGTGCAGTCCAACACTCGTCACCGGATCCGCTTGTGATATCGCCGGCGACCGACCTAAGCTGACTTGAATCGCTGCTACTGCGGCGCCGATGCCCTGGAGCCCTCGCTCCCCTGCTTTTCTTCCAACACCCGGCCCACTGCTAATGGTCGACGTGCCTGCACGGCTACGTTTTCGGTGGGCCGACGCCTCCTCCACTATGACCCACGCCCGTCTGTAACAAATCCCGTCGAATCAATCTAGCCCAAGAAGGTAGATTACCCTAAGAATCAGAGGCACACTACCAAGATGGCACTCCTTCCAGAACATTATCCGTTGCTCCCTCCGTGACTCGTGGAACATGGGACTTTTCGCACCGTCGCTTGCCCTGCCGCACCGCTACTAGACCGTAGTATAGTACTGTATACAAACAACATGTATCAACCGACCGGCTTCTAGGATCGCAGAGCCGGCCTGCCGGGTGGGAGAATTACTTACTCTTCGTGCCACACACCGTCTTCTCCTGGCGGCGGCGGTCGCGGCGACTCCTGGTAACTGCATACAAGCCTACTCACAACCTGTCACAACACCAAACGCCTGTGGTCGTACATGACACGATAATTCCTGACTGTGAGTCGAGCTGACCTGAACTCGACATTTACCACCGCACATGTCTATAATTACAACATGACCTTCATGTCAGCGTCGTGCAGGATGTTCGCTGTACTCCTATACAAAGTATCGAATACATGCTTTGATGCCCGGGTGAGGAGGTATCGAGTCACAAATAGACGCCCTTTCTCCGGTCAGTCAGCCGGACAAGCAGCGTGCGCGTACAGTTCAAGTCGACGAGGCGCTGCTGTTGTGTTCGCTGGCACCACTGAGCCCTACCACCACTCGCACTGAATAGTAATTTCTCCGCCTTACTCCTCACTTTGCAAGGAACGGGAATCATAAGAACATCGAGGTCACCTGCCCCAAAATCCCATATTACCTACTTTCAGCCGGGTGTAGCCCTGCAAAACCGAACGGATTTTGCCCGTACCCTAAAACTCCGCGCCTCTCCGATCGTTCGTCCCTTCCTCATCCTCCCGAGGGTCCTTTTTTCTTTCAGACTAATAACTTACCAAACATCCAAGTCGAAAAGAAAAACGCCATGCCACCTAGCAACTACCGTGGGGAGAGGCGGAGGGCGTTTCACTAAATCACTTCATTATTCAGAATTCCTTTCATTGACCTCCGGACCGCAAAGTCTAGGCCTTAGCGGCGCCTTCGCGGTCCTTCTCGTGAATGATTTTCGTCGCAAGTTCCCTTAGTTCTCTTCTCCTTCTTTTCGTTCGCCTGCGAGCCGCACGTGGTTTAGGCCTTGGGTCTTTTTCTGGTTTCGGTTGAACTTAGAACACGCTTTACCGGAAGCAGAGGGGCGAGAAACCTTCGTGCTTTCGCCCGCGGGTGCCTGCCATCATGTGATGCGGCCTGTGGTTCTACTAACAACTACGACGGCGGAACCGATCGATGGTAGGTATGGTGAAATCAACTACTCACCTACTACGACTGCCGTCCGTATATCAGCCGGAGGGGCGAGAACATGTGTCCATGCCATACCGCCTCATCTACACGAGGCGCAGCCAGAACACATTGGCTTCTTTGTTCGCAGAAGAACTCGCCCAACCTCGAACCTCGAACCGAGCCTGTTAGTCACGCTGCAAGCAACCATTCGATGCCGATGAGCAAAAGGTCTAAATGGAAAAACTCTCCCACACGCGCTCGTCACGCGAGCAAGAAAAGGCAAGGCACGGTCTTCTACCACCCTTCTGAAACCAGAGTCCAAAACTCCCCATGAGTAATTCATCACGTGTGGTGGCTGCAGGAATTACATAGGTACCCGGGGTACCTGATACTTGATGGATGTTGATGAAAAAGTAAATTCCACATCATCCGGCACACTGCTTGTTGCCAGCGCACAAACGCAAAACACAGAGATACATCATGCTCATCTCATGCCCATGGCTTATCGATCCTTTACCGCTGGATGCTGCCTGCTGGCTGCTACTACTGCCGAATCGCTGATGCACGCAATCTATCCGCCCGGATGCGCTTTTGAGACACGGCAAGGGGAAGTGTGTGAGTGTGTGCTCGTTTCGATATCGCAGATCCTCCGCGTTCTTCTCCATCTTCAATTCTCCACGATCTCATCGCAAGGTTGGAGTGTGGAGTGAGGATTGGGGATGATGATCAGTACGTCAGTCAAACCATGGGAGGTTGGCCAAGGCCAACACATGAGACATTTCAATTTCTGCCTATACTCGCATTGCCAGCTCATACACCTATCTCTGCGATGAGATGGACGACGACTGCCATGTTATGTCATGCGCTAACTGTCTGTTTATATGCATCCATCGAGGACTCGTGTTTTGGCGCGCGCGTGTTGAAGGCTTGAAGTCGATAGCAGTCACTGGCAAGCCCAATCGTCCAACGGCAAGGAACAAATCTTCCGTCGATTCCGAGTTGACAGGTTTCTTTTCCCAAGCGCCCACAACCTACTACGGTACAATCGTAGCGATATACAACCGTACCAGATTATCTCAATATTTCTTCCGCAACGAATGCGTTCGCTTTTTCCCGACGCCCGCACCCGTCGCCTCTCGCCCTCGGCTGTAACAACAAACACAGCCCTAGGAAAGGAACCTAGTCAGGTACAAAGGTACCTCTTTCGGCAGAGAAGGAAGAGTGACAGATGACTCTCAATCCTCGTTCCTGACAGCGCATAGCCAGGATCACCGTTCTTCACCGCATCCTCGTCACCCACAGAGAGCGTGACTTCCTATTCTCGCCTCGCTCGCAAGGCGTCCAACATGGCCGCAGTAGCCGATGTTGTGTTGTGATTTGATTGAACCAACAGGTTCGCTTCCGCCTGAGGCCTTGATTGTAGTTGATTGTTGTTTTGATTGATTACGCGTTCGCCTCGCGCTCGTCTCGTCTCGTCGGTAGGTTCTATCTCGCGTATGTATGTATTGGTATAGTTTGTGGGGTCTCCATGTCCGGAAGGACCCTTTTTCTTCCTTCCATCTTTGTTCTCGTGATAGATTAATGCGGAGTCGCCGGGGCGCCCGTTTTCAATTCGCTTCTACATCCAGTGCCGAAGGAGGTAGTCCCTGATCTTCGACAATCGCTTATACACGGCGGCCATCTGGATGCCTCGTCTCGTGATTATTGTGAACGTGATCTTGCACCGCCCGGCACTGCCCGTGCGAGGATGATGGACAGTGGATTGACGAACGATCACGAGACATGCGAAATGCGATGAGGCCATTCTACCGATTCCAACGCCGGCCTCGTGACTTGCACATTCAATCCTAGAACCTAGGTACCCAAACAGACTTTCTCTCTCTTGGACTTGCCCAATCCCGCCATAGCTTGGAATGAAATCAAAGAAACCGTTGTTCCCTTCTTCCCCCCGCCTTTCTCATCGTTTGAGAGTTAACTACCGTGAGTACTACTCGGTTAGGTTTCTCGCGGATGAGAAACCTAGATCACGTTCGGTGGTTTGTGAAACTCGGTATGACAGCTTGTTGATCTCCCGGGCGTTTTTTCCTCTCCTCTCCTCTTCCTTCTAGTCTGTTTCCGCCTTCCCACCGACCGAGAAGTCTGCGAAAATTACCGTTTGATGAGCTGCTGGGTCGTCGGCGTTTGAAAACATCCGGTCATGATCAACAAGTCATGCCATGCTTCCATGACAGCAGTGATGACATTGTTGACACACGACAAAAAGAAACATAGGCTTCCAGATTACCTAAACATGGTACGCGTACATGCCTCCTCTCACGAAAACCAGCCGGATGAATTGTCCTCCACCTCCACCTCCACCTCCACCTGCCCATCTCCACATCTCCACCACCACTCTCCACCTCCAAATCCGAAGAGAAAAGATGGCCCCAGATTTGTAGATCAGCCCCTGGTGACACAAAGGGCTTCCCCAAGTCCCTGTCGGTCCCTTGAACAATCTTCGAACATGGACCTGCGTCATGCAACAAGCGAACAAAGCGCTCCACACGAGAAAAAGCGCCTCCTCCGCATTCCCCGATTCCCTAGCGCCTCTCGCTCCCACACGGGTTTGTGCGGTGCAAACAGCACACCGGTTGCACACCACACACACATACACTCTGAGGGTGTGCTGCGTCCCAAGGCCGTGGGTGGAAAGGGCGTTGCGGCGTTACGGTGTGTGGCAGATGCGCGCTGGCACGCACGCGGATCGAATGCGGGTGAGAAGAGAGAGCGAGATGTGAGATGTGCTCGACGGACCGTGTGACCTCTTCCTTCTGCCATGCATGCATGCATATGCGTGTGCATGCATCCATCCATCCCTTGGTCGGGTTTCATTTCTCTCTTACTCCTTCCTTCCTCCGCTAATTTGGGTGCGAGGATAACAGCATGCCAGGTCATGTGCTTCGCTTCTGGCCTCCCTATCTTTCTATCTCGAACGGTAAATGAGACCTGGGCATCGGCTCCGTCGCGTACGATCGCTTCCCTCTCAATAGCCGCGCGCTCGCGGCTATTTTCCTCCCGGAGCCTTTCTAGACACCTTCCGCCCGGAGTTCATCGCCGTCGGTACCGAGGCTGTGGGCATTGGTGAAAGTCGCCTCGCCTTTTCGCGGGCTGAGGGATCGTTTTGCTTTTAGCCGGTTATCTTCTATCTTCCCCAGGCCTGCTGTCAAAAGAGCGGTCGCCGGGTGCCCACAGGCGACAGGCTGACGACAGGCGGTAACGTAAACGAGGGGCGGGTGGCCGCCATGGGGTTCGTTGTTTGTTTGGCACAGACAGCGCCTCTCTCGTGTCGTACAACTCAAACCCCATACTCTTCCGTCGCACGAGAGTAGTGGCCAGCCATTCCATTCCTTGCGATGAGTCCTCACGGCCTCGCATGGTGGAGGTCACGTCCCAAGGGCGTCATCTCTTTCTCTTTCGAGGCACATGAAAGCCACACGATCCCACGATTCCCACGATTCCCACGATTCCCACGATTCCCACGATTCCCAAGAAAATGGTTTCAATAATTTCCCCAGCTTCTCTCCACATCAATCTCCAAGTGGTTTCATCCGGTCAAACATCCGGGGGAGCCCGGAAGATGCCAGTCACTAACTTCCTCGCATCGTGGCACATGCTCTACTTACTGTAGATGGGAACCCGGAGCGGTGCGCCCTCCGTAACGGTGGGATCCTGCAGATGCAAACAAGGAACGCGGTACCTAGACGTTATCACTTTGCCTCTGCTATACTACTCACCGGCTTATGACTTTGATTCGAAATCGATGCAAAACCCGATACTCGCTGCCGAAGAGATCATCTCGCGGATGGGCATTACCGGCGTCGGGTGGGTGGCGGGCTCTGCTTCCGTATCACAGAAACGACGCATGCTGCCGATCGCGTCGTGTCACATTCTTGGAACTGGTCGTCGGCGTGGTTGTTTGGTTGGTCGATCGACTCGCTGCCCAATCGTACAGGTCGCAAACAGACTGGTCTGGCCAGGCCCTCCAGGCTGCAAGTCCAAGTCAACCACATCCCACGCGCCCGGGTTTGACAGACAGCACAGCGCATAACTTCACTCTTACAGTTACCGCACGACATCGCCTCCCCCACACCCACACACGCACAGTCGCACACACACAATCCCACGTTCTCCTGCACGTCGGCCAGCAAGGAGTAAGACAGACGTTTCTTACACATCGGTGAGGCGCATCCGATCGCAAGCCACCCACAACGCCGCGAACGCATGTGTGATACCGTACATGAAAAAGATGGCGTTTTGGTTTCTCTTCAGTCCCCTCAGCCACCTATCTCATTCCTCAACGCCTTTTGACGATATTTACAGACCCTTGCTATCACAGTACTCTTCCCCAACTTCCCACAAGCCGCTTCCCGCTTCCTGCATAACACCCAACGCCACACATCGGCATGCCGTCCGAACGGTCGGTCGGTCGGTTTATCGGTCCCCCAGCCGATGACCTATATGCCATTGCCTACTATCGATATCACCGCTGTTTCTTGAAACAACTTCCATCGATAACGCCCAGTATATCTTACACCGGTCCGCCCGCCGCCTCTTCCGCGAAAACGGTAGTTTGTGCAGATCGACGCCGGTAGATGAATAGAGACAAGCTCGATTGATTGATGGTTGGATCGAACGCTATCTGGCGGACACATCTGTAATCTATCGGTTTCCAGCCCTCTTTGGATCCGGTATGCATGTAAGTTGTAGGGATGATGACGAGTTCGGTGGTGAGGCTGGTTGGTTGGTGTCTACTTCCCCGACTGGTCTGATCTAATGATGGATTATACGTTCGGTTCTTGTTGTCGTTTCAGAGATAGGTCAGAATGGTCTAGAACTGAATATCCCTTCTTGGCCTCTATCTTGTCACGTCCAATCCGATCCAATCCAATCTCTCGGGTGTTGCGGACACTCCGTCCCTATATTATGATTGATTGACTGACCGAAATATCCCCTCCCCACGATATGTCTCTCCAACCCCATCTTGCCCCATCTTCCCCGACCACTCGGTCCCATCGTTGTCTGCTGCACACGGTGGTATGACCGATGCTGAGGAACGGGTGATTTGGGAATGTCTTAGATCTACTTTCTGGGGCTCTCCTTCCCCGGACGGCTACACGTTGGACACGTTGGAGGTTGGCGCTGGCACTCTGGGACGTGATCTGAGATATCGTCATCATCACCATCGGCGGTGTTATGGGTTTATTTTCCCTGCTTTTGTCTGGTACCGTGCGGGTGGGTGGGTGGTGGTGGTGGTGGTCATGGGTGGTGTGATCGCGGGGATGTTCTGGGGATTTCATGGGGTTTCTTGTGCTGTGCTTGCTCGGGGATGTTGGTCTGATCTTACGGCGGTCAATCACCGCCCCTCTGAGGGACGAACGGGCGGTATAGGATTCTTGTTGATGACTTGATTGATTACGTGGGTGTTTGGTCTGCACGAGACACGGACGGTTTGCGGTGTGGAGTTTTTGTGGAGGTGAGGAGGTGAAGGATCTGGGGTGCTGGTGTTTGATGGTAGTCTTTTTCGTTCGTTGTCTTGCTCGCGTGCCTTCGTTCGGACGTGACTCGCGTTGAGGGAGGTGTGCTTGAGGGAGGTCTCGACATTTCTTCTCACTAGATGGTGATGTTGAAGTGACTAGTGACTCGTCTGTCAAGCGTCCATCTGTACTCTTTGGGAATCTTCAACCACATCTGTCCGTTTTCTGTGAATTCGTTATCATGGCTAGACTGTTGAAATCGGGCAGCATTGATACTCTTTGGGACCAAGACTTGACAATTACTACTGTGGCAGCACAGTAGTGCTGTCAGATCAACATAATCACCCAGCTCGAGATCACAAGTGCTTCAAAGCGTAATCCACTGTCCTCGTAACGATGGTGCTGATGTTGTTGTCGTCGTTGCTCGCATACACAGGGTTAGGGTTGGGGCAATCCTCCAACGGATCGAGCTGCAGATACTGGTAGTGCCTCTAGCCCAGTCTCGCGGTAGTCAAGGTCAATATATACGTTCATGTCCTCTTTCGGCCCTTCCAGACTGGCGAATCATCAAGGTGCGGTTGGTGGTGGCGGTTGTGAAAGTTTGTGTCTTAGCATTCGTTGACCTTTGGCTTTTCAAAGAGCAAGAGGTGGAAGATGGGTTCTCATGCTTCGTCCAACTCCTGACGTATCAGAGAGTTGAATACCGTGGACTTGTCCCTTGAATCAAGTCAGCTGCGTAAAATCCACCAGTGAGGTATATCATCGTTGAATGATACCTACTGTACGGGGTTGTGAGTCTCTCTTCCGCGGTGCTGTGCTACCTGTACCCCTTATCCTTCGTGAAGCAGTGTTGGTCCTTTGACAGGGCGTGACGTGGACGACAGCGGTAGTATCGATAGCAGAAAATGTGGACATGGTCTCGGGCTGTACTGGGCCAGTCAACTAGTCATCGAAGTTAAGGGTAGCCATAGCGTATCTGCGAATGCCTTCTCGTGGTACAAGGAGAGAAGGCAAAACATAGTCGATTGCCAGCTCATAGCTTCCTGAGATAGTAGTGTATGCACATACACGGCCGTATTTCGTCCATCAAACCACAAAGCTCCAAACCAGAAAGCCAAGAAGGCCAGAGTGTTCGCAGAGCACGAAGTTGGAGATTTCAGCAACATTCACAAGCGTCGAACAAGCACCACCCAATAACATTGCGGGCATCTCCACCTTCATTGTAGTGATCTTTTACATTTAAATCTTTCCGTCCATCCTCTTCATATCTAATTCCCGTCTCACTTTTCATGAGGTCTATGTCAATCGAAGAATTCCAGACGCACCGTTCGCTATGCTTGCGGAAGAAGAAGGCGACAATGAAGAAGACGCACGCAAATTTCGTTCTTTTCTTTTTTTCATTTCATCAAGATTCGCATGGGATTCGTCGTCTAGAACTGGCCTTCTTCGCTGCCGGTGACGATGACGTTGTTGATCTTGAGCACCATGCGGCAGAGCTGGGTCGCGAGCAGGAGTTGTTGGCGCTTGGAGATGAGCGGGTCAATGACAAAGGCGGACTTCATGTCTGTGGAAGGTCTGGTTAGCAATTGTTGCGGATTGCGGTGTTGGATATCACTCGAGGAAAACTCACCATTTGAACCGGTCTGCATGCAGTCCACACCAAGACGGCCGACACCCTCACCCTTGCCCTGCCTGGCCTTCAAGTCTGCGAGAGTCTCGATGGGGCTCAGACCGCTGTTCTCGGCGAGCGCCATGGGGATGGCGTCGAGAGCATCGGAGAAAGCGCGCATCGAATATTGCTCAAGGCCTCTTGTCTCAAGCGCCTCCTTCTCCACTGCAAGAGCGCAAGCAATCTCTGCGGAACCACCACCGTAGACGATTCTGTTGTCAGTGACCAAGTTACGAACGACACAGAGGGCGTCATGAAGCGAGCGCTTGGCCTCGTCAATGATCATCTTGTTGCTGCCACGTACGAAGACTGTGACGGCGCGCGAGTTGGCGCACTCCTCGATCACCAGCATCTTCTCTCTTGTCGTGCCGAAGCTCATCTCGCGCACAACACCTGCCGTACCGAGCTTGGCTGCGCTGAGGTCCTCAAAGCGAGGCACAATGCGGCCGTTGGTGGCGATGGCGATGAGCTCGATTTCTGGACCTCCGACCCACCTCACGGCGGGAAGCTCGTTGGTGAGGAGCAGGTGGTTTGCCTCGTCGTCGAAACCCCACTGGCAGATGACAACGTTGGCGCCAGTGTCCTTGATCTGCTGGATCATCTCTGTGAACTTGGTCTGCTCGTACTTCTGCAGCTCCTTGTATTCGGCGACGGAAGTGATGTCGAGCTTGTGCTTGGTCTTGGGCTTCGGGGGCTCGAATGCGCAGGTGAGGATGGCGAGTTTGGCATCGCGCACCTCGGAGGGCATCTGAGGGTGGGAGAAGTCCTTGTCGACAATCACACCCTTGACGAGGAGAGTGTCCTCGAGTGCGCCACCAACTTTGCCGTCAACCTTGATGAGCTCGAAGTCGACGTCCTTCCTGTCGAGGTCGGCAACGGACAGAACGGCGTCAACGGCGATCTGTGCGAACTGGTCGTGGGCCTTGGAAACGATCTTCGATCCGAGCGAGGTCTTTGCGACCTTGAAGAGGTTCTCCGTGTTGTCCCTGCTGAACTCAATCGAGTCGCTTATCCGGTCGAGCTCCTTGACTGCGACCTCGCAAGCGGTGTCGTAGCCGTCGGCAATCCTGATAGGGTGGATTCCCTTGTCTATGAGCTCCGTTGCCTGCTCGAGGAGAGCTCCCGCCAGAACCACGACACCGGTGGTACCGTCTCCAATCTCCGCATCTTGTGATTGTGACAGGCTGACGAGCAGCTGTGCAATGTTGTCCTTGATCTCCATCTGGCCGAGAATGGTCGCACCATCGTTGGTGACGGTGATGTCTCCATCAGGGCTGATCAGAATCTTGTCCAGACCGCGGGGTCCAAGTGAGGTCTTGACGAGGGATGCGACCGACTTGGCGGCGAGAATGTGCTGCTTGACCGCCTCGTTGCCGTGTACTCTCGACTTCTTTCCCTGGTCTCTGACAATGATGAAGGGTCTTCCGGTCTCGTCGGTCGTTATTTGAGCTACGCGGGGTGTTAGACGGTGGGCATGGAGGGGTTTCATGTGATTGATCGTCGTTTCGTACCATTGCTCATGTCGAGGTCTGTGATTGAAGGTCAGCATTTGCTTGTGATTGCTTCATTCAGATACCACTCTCTCCACTCACTGAGGTTGTTTGCCATGTTGATTGACTCCCTAGTTGACTACCGCCGGCAGTCTACTTTTTTTGGAATTTCCTCGGTCCCGCCAAATGCTTCAGCTCTTCACCTGGCTGCAGTACTTCGTTACACGGCGGTTGATTGCGGTCGATTTGGGTGTTTGCAGAGGTCGACGTTGGTATCAGTCTGCAAGTTTTGGCTGGTTGACTGTGAGCGCCGGCTTCACGTTTCTTTCCCATTCTCCAAAAGCGGTGCGGAACACCCCCGTTCGAGCGTTTTGGCGCTGTCCCTCGTCTCTGGCTTCAGTCGCGTGAACGCGGAGAGCTTGACACGAGCTCGACCACTTTATCACCCATTCTTCACTTCACAAAACTCGTCTTCACCCGCCAATCCCACGTGCAAGCTCACACGTGCGTCGCCGATATCAACCCCTTCTCAACGTCTTCCTAATCCTTAAGCGACACTCCCAACACACATCGGCGCATACATGCGCATACTCCACGCGAATACAACAACAACAAGTCGCAAACCGCCAGCATGCCTCGTAAGTCACGCGTTGGTCGCGGGAGCATGCATCGGAAATTAACACGCACCACAGCCATGTTGGGCGACGACGAGTCCATGTCCGATGGTGTGGACGTCCCCGAGGTTGTGCCCGCCAAAGCCGCGAAGGGCAAGGGCAAAGGCAAGACAACCACGAAGCCCGTGTCAGAAGATGAGCAGGAAGACGGCAGTGATGACGAGGAGGCGGAGGACGAGTATTCAGTCGACAAGATTCTCGAGCACCGCTTCGAGCGCGGCGGTGTTGTCAAGTACAAGGTGAAATGGCTTGGATATGAGGATGAAGCCGACATGACCTGGGAGCCGGCTGCCAACCTGTGAGTGGAATCTCAAGCCCAATGGTTTCGCGACGCGACTGACATGTTGTATAGCGAGACCGCACCAGAGAAACTGAAGGAGTACCACAACTACATCGGCGGTACACCACAGCCCAAGGGCAAGAAGAAGGGCGCCGCGCAAAAGCGCACAGCATCCGAAGCTCTCGACTCGCCTGCCCCAAGTGCGAGCAAGAGGCGTGGTGAGCGTAAGAGCCAGGTTACCAACGGAACAGAAGACCCCGAAGAGGTCCCCTTCACCCTGCCCAAGGGCAGCTGGGAGTCCGAGGTTTCCCATGTAATGAGCATCGTTGAAGAAGATGAGCCCGACGAGAAGAAGCCCGGCAAGACCAACAAGTGCCTCATGGGCTTCCTCCAGTGGAACGACGATCGCAAGTCAAAGCATCCCATGAAGACGCTGAGGACCAAGTGCCCACAGGCACTTCTGACCTACTACGAAAACCACCTGTAAGTAACACCTCCCTTCAGTTGATATTCCGGCACTTGTCTGAACAAAATCTTTCCCAGGCGCTTTAATTGATACAGTCATCATAGTGTCTTTGCCAAGACTGAAGATGTCCCCTCGCATCTCAAGACCGACGATGGAGAATGACCGAAGCGCCATCCGTTGGCTAAGCCGAGTTGAGAGAAATGATGCTTTGAGATACGACACGGGCGCGAGAAGAAGACTCATGTGCAAGCGAGCGTGTACGCGACTTGGCGTTAAGGGAGCTTGGCTGGAACGGTGTATGTATATGGGCATTAACACGAAGTTTTACTTAATGATCGTCCGGATGACCTTGATCGTTTTCAACTCGAGTGACTCGAGCTGGTCGACTCATGGAATGCCAATGTAACCTTCTCGTTGCTCTACGGAAGGATGAGGTGTTGTTGTAAATGAGTCAATCTTCCAAGAACGATTGGAGTTTGAAGAATCAATTGATCATCATCATCATGTATGCATATGCATTGGAGAGTCATACACCAATATATGCGTGAATAGACTGTCTCGCAGCTAATGTTAGTTTTCCCCGCGTAAAATTCTAGACAGCAGCCAGTGGGCGCCCGCCATTGATGATTCACATGCCCCGCCAGACGATATAAGTTTGGTCTGAAGTCCAGTGTCTACAGCAGCAGCATCACAAACCCGCAAAACACAACACACACCAGCGCATCATGTCTGCCCAAGGTGTCGTCGACGCCGTCAAGGACGGTGTCCAACAGGTCGCCGAGAAGCTCCAGGGAACCAGCGTCGAGGACAGCGCCAACACCAGCGAGGCCAAGCCCACCGAGACCAAGCCCCAGACTTTGCTCGACGAGGTCACTGGCGAATATGTCAGCAAGAGCGAGTTGAAGAAGAGACAGAAGCAGAGGCAGAAGGACATTGAGAAGGCCAAGAAGGAGTCCACCAGACAGGCCCCGCCCGCGCCCAAGAAGAAGAACGCCGCCGACGACGAGGCCCAGTTGAACCCCAACGTGAGTCGCAAGAGCAGGCATTGAAAATGTTAGTGAGTAACGAGGAGAGGCGCGCGACTAACGGAAAATACAGCAATACTTCGAGATCCGCAGCCGGAGAATCAAGCACCTCAAGGAGACCAAGAAGCCCTTTTCGCCCTACCCGCACAAGTTCTCGGTCACCTACGACCTCCGCAACCTCGAGAAGGAATATGGCAACCTCAAGAAGGGCGAGGAGATCCATGACAAGGAGATCAGCATTGCTTGCCGTGTATACAACATCCGTACTGCTGGCGAGAACCTCCGCTTCTACGAGGTGGCTGTCGACGGCGCCGAGTGCCAGATCATGGCCACCAACCTTCACAACAAGTCCGACACGCCCTTCGCTGTGCAGCACGACGATATCAGGCGAGGCGACATCATCGGTGTCAAGGGCTTCCCCGGCAAGACCAACCCCAAGAGCGAGACCAACCCCGGCGAGCTCTCCATCTTCGCCCAGGAGACCATCCTCCTTGCGCCCTGCCTGCACCAGATTCCCTCCGAGCACTACGGCTTCAAGGACAAGGAGGAGAGGCACAGGAACCGTCACCTTGACCTGATCATGAACAAGCGCACCAGGGACACCTTCATCAAGCGCTCTCAGATCGTCAGGTACATCCGCAACTACTTCGACAACAACGGCTTCTACGAGGTCGAGACCCCCGTCCTCATGAAGAACGCCGGCGGCGCCACCGCCAAGCCCTTCTGGACTCACCACAACGATCTCAACATGACTCTTGCCCTCCGTATCGCCACCGAGCTGCCTCTCAAGCAGCTCGTCGTTGGTGGCATCAACAAGGTCTACGAGCTGGGCCGTGTCTTCCGTAACGAGGGCATTGATCTTACCCACAACCCCGAATTCACTACCTGCGAGTACTACGAGGCATTCGCCGACGTCTACGATGTCATGGAGCGCACTGAGGACCTTGTCGAGGGTCTCGTCAAGACCATCTGCGGCAGCCTCCAGACCAAGTTCCACACACAGTCCGGCGAGGTCTACGAGGTCAACTGGGCCAAGCCCTGGAAGCGCGTCGAGATGATTCCTGCGCTTGAGGAGGCTTGCGGTGAGAAGTTCCCGCCTGGTGACACCATGCACACCGACGACTTCAACCAGTTCTTGAAGCGCATGCTCAAGAAGACTGGCGTCGAGTGCACACCCCCTCTCACTAACGCCCGCATGCTCGACACTCTCGTTGGCGAGTTCATCGAGGAGAAGTGCATCAACCCCACATTCATCACTGGCCACCCCGAGATGATGTCGCCGCTCGCCAAGTACCACCGCGAGCACGCCGGTCTCTGTGAGCGTTTCGAGGCCTTCGTCTGCAAGAAGGAGATTGTCAACGCCTACACCGAGTTGAACGATCCCTTCGACCAGCGTCTCCGCTTCGAGGAGCAAGCCGCACAGAAGGCACAGGGTGACGACGAGGCCCAGGTCATGGACGAGGCTTTCCTCACTGCCATGGAGTACGGCCTTCCCCCCACTGGTGGTTGGGGCATGGGTATTGACCGCATGGTCATGTTCCTTACCGACAACTACAGCATCAAGGAGGCTCTCACCTTCCCATTCATGAAGGACGATAACAACGCCCCGAAGCCCAAGGCTGCTGAGGTCACGGATGTCACCCCCAAGCCTGTCGAGGGCGTTAGTAAGTGGAATCCGAGTGGTACTGTTGAAACAGTAAGCTGACATTTCTGCAGCCCACAAGTAGACGCATTTCCTCAAGACAGGAATAATACGAAGCTTACGCACATGACGCTTTGATGCATTGGATGGCGCGTAGAACCGCGTGAGAGAGGCACTAAATTAGACTAAATCAGCGAGGGAGTTGATACCGCTGGACATGAAAATCAAGCATCCATCATTCATATCTTGATTCGACGCCGCGTTACGCGAGCTTATCTGTGAAGCAAGACAGTCCTGATGTGAGAGCTTGAGCCATTGAAGAGGCCCTCAAAGCATATTGTGGAATTGTGCAATGTCTCTCGAAAATTGAGGTTGGCCTGCAATGTCTGGTTACACTTGCGTGCTGGTTGTACCGCAATCCCATTCCAACGTCTTTCCAACGAACTCAAAGAAAAAAAAAACGCTAAATCATCAAATGCTGAATGCAAGCACCCCTAATAAAACTCGGGCAAGTCGTCGAAAGCAGGAATCTCCGAGCTGCAATTGAAGCTACGCTCGTACGCCTTCGCCGGCAACATGCCAGCCTTCAACCCAGCCTGATAGCTCCACTGCGGCGCGCTCTCCGTCTTCCACGTCCAGTAAAACCATCCCCAGCCCTGCTCGAACGAGTGCATCTGCGCCTCGGCGAACATCTGCAGGAACTGCTTGTACCCGTCGCTGTAATCGCTGGGGTCGGCGTTGGCGCCCTCGCACGAACACTGCGGGCTGTTCTTGGTCGGGCACGTCGGCGTGAGCACCGAGCCCGAGGCACTACCGCCGGGCGTGGAAATCATGTTTAGCGTGCCCTCCCAGCGCGACCCGACGCCGACGTTGTTGAGGTACTGCGTGCAGTCGGTGTCGGCTTGCGACCACTCGCCGCAGAGCGTGGGGCCGAAGCCCGTGGCCTTGTTCTGCGAGCGCAGCGCCTGCTTGGTCCAGCCGCCGCAGGCAAAGTTGATCTTGTCGTGGTGGTTCAGGACGATCTGGTCGACGTTGAAGATGACGTATTGGTGGACGTCGAGGAGCAGGTTCTTTTGGGTTTGCAGCTGGCCTTGCCATTTGTCGAGGCCCATGAAGCCGTCGCCGAAGATGATGATGCCGGTGAAGTTGTTTTTTTGCACGGCGTCGACGGCTTGGCTGGTCCAGGCTGTTACGCGGTCGGCGTCGAGCGCGACCATTCGGGGTTCGTTGACGAGGCCGTACATGGTTACTACGTTCTTGTAGCGTGGCTGGGAGAAGAAGGCTGAGACTTGCTTGTGCACATCGATTGTGCGGTCGCCGTTTAGGTCGCCGTCTGTTCCGTTCAGCCAGCCCGCGACACCTTGACGGCCGCTGTGGTTCCATCCGTTTTGCGAGCCGGGGGCGCCGTGGAGATCGAGGTTGACGCGGAGGCCATGCTTGCGGCACCATTCGATAGTCCGCAGCAGATAGCGCCAGCTCACTTTCGGTACGTAAGGGTCTCCGTCGTAGGTCGTGATCGCCCAGTAGGAGTAAGGGATTCGGACATGGTCGATACCTGCGGCTTGGATGTCCGCTAGATCTTGCTCTGATATCCAACTTGAGTAGTGCTGTTCTAGCTGGGACTTTGCTTTGGAGGGGCCCAGTGTTTGGGTTAGAGTGTACTCGTCGACAATTCCGTCGCGGGTGCTGTAGCCGCTGAAGAAGGAAGGTGTGATCCAGGGCTCGATGCTGAGCCAGCCCCCGAGGTTGACTCCGCGGATGGGCATGGTGCCGTACTGGAATGCTTCGTCGAGTGGAGGGACGTTGTCGTTCGCGCGTTTCGAATCGTCCCAGGTTGCGTTTAGTCCCATCACGCTTAGCCCGCCGACTGTCTCGTCTGTGTATGTGACGTTGAAATCGTCAGTGTCGTACCAGGAGAACGGATCGAGTTCTGTGCCCTTTGCGCTAGCTGGGATGTCGTCCTCGGATATGCTGTCTAGGTTGCTGTTGGAAGGCTTGCCGGCGGATGATGTTGACGAAGAAGAGGAGCTGGTAGCACTGTTCCCACTATCGTCGCTGGAAGCGTTCTTCTTGCTAACCACCACTCCCACGGGTATCGCGATCGCAAGGATCAGAAGAACAGCGCCAACTCCAATCAAGATCTTCTTCCATTTCTTCTTCTTTCTTTCCTTCTCTGGATCGAAGTCGGAAGAGTCGCCGTCGCCGCCCCGTAATCTCACATCGTCTCGGTAATGTGTCTTTTCCTCGTATTGACTGTCCCGCCCTCGTTCCAGCGCCTGCCCGCTCACAATCCGTCGTCCGCCTCTGCCTTCAGCGACAACACCAGCACGTCCACCATCGGGATCTCTCTGCCGAGACCTCCGCCGATCGTTGATCAACCCATCTTCCTCTTCAGCATACGCCGCAGCCTTCTCTTCTTCCCTTCGCCGCCGTCTCCTCTCCTGCCGTCTTCGTTCGCGTTCCTCTTCCCTATCTCTCGGCTCTCTCCCTCTATCCCCATCCGGACGAGACCGTCTCCGTTCTCCATCCCGAGTCTCGCGCCTCGCATAAGTCTCGTACTCGTCATAATCAGACCTCCGATTCGCCTGATCCAACGCCGCCAGCTGTGCAGAAGACAACGCCGTGCTCTGACTCCTACTGTTGTCGGATTCCAAAGCTTCATGCCTCCTCTCGCGCCTCCTTCTCTCCCTCCTCGGCGGTCCTTCTACATCCTCGTCTCGTTCTCGGTGTCTCCTAGGTGGTGGTAGGTCTCCGTTGCTGTCGATGCGCTGGTGTGTTCGTCGCCTTCTCTCTCGGCGGGCGGGCGACTCGCGAGGTTCGCGCGAGTATTCCGATTGCGGCGGCATTTTTTTTTTCGCCTTGTATTATTTTAGAGGGGGGCTGTCCCTATGCGGTCATCTGGAATGCTGCTATGCGGCAGATTAATGGGTTGTGTAACTTGAGAGTTGGACTTGGGCTGGACTAAGTTGTTGTCATGGCAACGGCTATGAGAGAACCAAGATCTTGGGGAGTGTGAGTTGCGACGAAGTATGATGACTGCCACGCGTCTACCTTGTCTATACTCGATGGACAGGTATTTTGTTGGTCCGTTGGATGACCTACAGCACGTTTGTAAGTACGTGGCTCATCTGCCATGACCTGGCAGCCTAAGGTCCAAGTACAGCCGATCTGTTTGATGGTTGGCAACAAGGACGCCAGACTTTGACGCCTGCCAATAAGCAACGATGTGATGGTCCATCAAATTGGCGGAGAGACGAGAGGCGAAACAGCGCTTTGCTGACTGTACTAGATGGATTGGATGATCACAAGTCCTTTCTAGGCATTTAACTACATCTCAGACCCCGCCCATTATCAATTCGAAGCCTTGAACTCCCAAAGATGCCAGGTGGGCGAACACTAGGTACCTTAGTGAACCGGAGCTCTTCACTTGATGGTTTACGGAAAAGCTAGGTAGATTGTGACCCACGACACTCTTCGTCACTGTCACGAACATACAAAGTACACACATTCAATCCCCTAATGGCTGATGGACTTTAAGTCGGGATCCAGCACAGCAGGTTCAAGTCGACTCGTCAATTAGACTTTCGACAGTCCAACGGCCATACAGTAGCATGCCCTAGTGGCGTCTCTCTCACCTGCAGTGTGCAGGTCTCATAGCTGTCCGATCGCCCCGCAGGTAAGTTAATACAATCCTGCGCCGACACCTTTGACATGTAGACCTTGCCCTATTCAAACTACCGTACACAAGGCAAACCATATCGCGGACTCGACTTCCGTTTCAGACACCACCTACCGAACCCTTCCAACGTCATCTCCTCAAGATAACATTCAGCCTCAACCGTCGCTAGTGCATCTTCCTATCAGACTCGTCACTTCTCTCATCATGCTAGAGACGCCTCGACTCGAGCAAACTCCTGGTCAAACCCTGCCAGAACCATTCCTGTTTGTCCCTATCAGCGGACCAGAAGCGTCAAAAGGAAAGGGCACCGCTAAGCAGGTCGTGAGAGCTCATGTGACTAGAGTCCAGCATGCTAAGTCTTCCACCTTGACCTACACGCGAAACCTGGAAACGTGGACGGTCAACCCTCAGAGCCATCGAACGAAGCTGGGCACATCTCAGGGCCAGTCGCAAGTCCTGGGAAAGAAATATGTATCAGTGAAGGCTGCCGCCAAAAGAATGAAATGTACCCAAGTCGCTACCACCACCGCCAAGCCCGACGACGATGACACTGAAGAGGTCGTGCAAACACAAGCCCATGAGGCTACCACCGTGGTCTTGAACGTGCCTCGACTTCCTGCAGCCAAACGTCTAGGAGCCGCCAGACAAGATCCGTTCTGGTCATACCCAGTCGACTACGAGCCATATCTCCCCGCGATCTTCGCCCACTACATCGAGAATGTGGCCGTTGAAATCCCAGATCTCGACTCACCCAACCACAAAGGCTTACTCCGCCGTCGCTGGTTTCCCCTGGCTATGGAAGAGCCGTCGACCATGTATGCAGTCTTGCTGATGGCCGCCTCACACTATTGCGCCGTGAATCCGCACTCCGCGAACCTCATCGATTTGCTGTACCTGAAATCGAGAGCGTTGACGGAAATCAACGCTGCGCTTCGAGATCCGAAGCGTGCTACCAGCGACGCTGTCATTGGGGCTGTCATGAAAATGGCGGCGTACGAAGCTGTATTTGGAGACTCTGCTGTGTTCTCAGCGCACATGCGAGGTCTATCGTTGATACTGAACATGAGGGGTGGACTCGGGACACTTGGATTGGACGGCCTGTTGGAGAGAATGGTGGTTTGGATTGACCTGAATGCTCATTTCGTCTGCGGCCTAAGTAAAATGTTCGGGAACGAGGCCTTCCCGACTGTGGTCGAGTTTGAGGCACCTGATCCTTACCACTTCGCTGGAATACAATAAATGTACTGATTTTACGATCGAGCTGCGGGTCATATGGCATGGGTTATAATAAAAGGTCCGGATCTCAGCTGACCATGCCATGCATTGGTGACGTTACCTGCACCCCGTTAATCAACGACATGATTCTCCGAAGGAGCGGAGTATTGCAACAGTGTTGCCTGGCTGGTCTTACCGTGCAGAGTCAGGCTCAGACGATTAATGCCTCTTCTTGAGTGTCAAGTGTCAAGTCCTTGGCTGCATACAAGACGTCTGCGCCACCACCGCGTGCTCGATCCACCTCGCTCTATTGGACAGAAAGGCAACCAGGCGAATTTATACTCAGCCTCACAATACGACATTAATAATGCGTGATTGCAACTTTCCAACAGCGTGGGTCTTTCGCACCCGTCTGCGATCGTCATGTCACTGTGGCGACTCGCGCGAAACAACAACCTTGTCGACGCATGCGTTTCGACTCGCAATACATGGACATGGACCCAATAGGCGCCGCTGTAGGTATAGCTCAGATCTCACAGAGCGCCTGGAAACTCGGAAGCTACATCTACACCATCTACCAAGGCACGAAAACCATCGACGAAAGCGTTCAAAGCTTAGCACTCGAAGTCAACGGCCTAGCCAGCACCTGTGACTTGGTACAGAATGAGCTAAGCACTGTTCTGACAAAGCCGGGCTCTGGATCTACTGTGTCTCGCTACGATAAAGACGGACGGCTCGGGAGATGTATCGACCATCAAGTTGCGCAATGCAAAAACACACTCGGAGAGCTTGAGACGGTGGTAGAAGGCCTCTGGCCACGAAAGGAATCGTTCTTCGAGCGTGCTTCGAAGCAGGTCGATCTGCAGAATAGCCGAGAGCAGACGGGCGAAATAAGGCAGCGTATCAGATCTCATACTGACGCACTGCACACCATACTGCTGGTTGTCAACATCCGAGTTGCACATATTGCGCCGGATCATGCGACACAACAACTACCCGGAAAACTCGACGACCTGCGACAAATGTTGAAGAACATCGAATCGAAGCTCGATGGATCTCAGGAACGAATTAAATCCTCAAGTGACGACGAGTCCACTCTGATCAACTTCGCCCGGGATACTCTTCGAAGCGGAAAGACGCTGTACGAGGCCAGTGTTGCTGGATCTGTGTTGGGTGCTGATAATGCCGACTCAGTCATGGGCTACGAGCAAGCTGCAAGTAGTAACAAGAAAGTAGCAGAGTGGGTCACTGCGCTCAATGCACTTCAAACAGAGCCCCACGAAGGTCACTTCTCCGACAACGTACCTTCCGTACCTAGCGACGACGGAAAGGAGACCAGAGCGGCGAAGTCTGCTGATGGTGGTGGTCCTTTGGCTGTGCTAGATGATGTGGATTACGATTCCGACGACGAGCAGGTAGAACTTGCTCAAGCAGCCTTGGACGGTGGAAACCGAGCGTTCGACGCAGAGAAATGGGTGTCCGCTTCGAAACTCCTTCACACATCGCTGAAGCTACGCACCAAGCTACCTCAAAAACACAAGAGAGCAGAAGGAATCTTCGAGCTGCAGTACCGACTTGCCGTATGCTCATACCACACCGGTAACGTGGACCAAGCGGAAGCAGGACTGGAGAGTCTGTCCCAGCACACACCTGTCTCGGATGCTCAGGGCATCGACCTCTGCAATGCACGACACCTACTCTCACGGATCTACATTGAGCGCAACAACTTCCACGCTGCAAAGGAAGCGTGTGAAAGCACTCTGAAGGCCCGATCACGCCTTTTGGGAAAGCAACATGAGGCACGCTACGAATCCATGGCGTTGATGTCCCGGATATTCTGCCTTTTGGACGACGACGTAATGTCCGAGTTGTATGCAGAAAGAATTCCCGAGGCTCGCAGAGACGCCCTGTTGACCACCGTGTCGACACTTGGTCCATCACAGCTCTCCATGCAGGACGACTCAGAGCCGACTCTATCGATCGCAATCGTCCCCGAAAAAGCGACAGGCCCCGTGTCACGGAAAAGTACAGGGCACGAATTGGAAGAGTCCCTAAGAAAGCACATACCAAATGACAGTACGCTCAGGACTCTCTCACTGGACAACTCGCCCCTTGACGTCTCTCCCAAAACGAACGAACATGAGATCCCGGATTCATGGCAGAGTGTGAGCTCTCTTCGACGAGCCAACACAGTCGGACATCCAGCTCAGCCGACAGAGACAGGTCAGCTTTTCGCACCGATATCATTCCACAACACGGCAGCGTCTGCCATAGCCACGGATGAGTTGAATACGGCTGCGCCACCTCAACGCCCACAAAGATGGAGTTCTGCTCCTACGATTGCGGTCTCTTCCGCCGCTTCTGATGGTCGAAAGTCGTCGACTTCTACTCACAGGAAGTCGACAATCTCCCTCGAAGCACACGCAGAGGAGACACATCTGCCAATTCAACTGCCCGTTCGTACCGGGACCTCCAGCGGTCCCATGTCACGTTCGGATCGTGATGCTATCATCAGAAGGTTCAAGATCGAGCCGATGCACAATCTGGACGATGCCATATGTTCCGGGAAAGTAGAAAAGGCTCTCACCTTGATCAACGCACTTTACTCTGGCTCCACACAATCGGGTAACTCTGACGCCTCGATCGTGTTCAATTCCTTCAGTCCTGGGCTACGCTCGGCAACCAAATCACCGGCTTTACACCTTGCAGTGCTCTTTGGTGATCTGGCACTGATCAAGCCACTGACCAAGAATGGATTTTCTGCCAATCTTCCTTATCAACTGTCCTGCGAGCCGGGCATGCAAGAGTTTCTGGCCCCCCTCGACATTGCCATCGCGAGTCGTAATGAGCAAATCATCCTCGAGCTTTTGGCGAACGGCGCACTTCTCGATCCGACGAAAGGTCTTTCGCCTTGCCGTCAGCTTTTGGCGCCTACCAGCCTCCAATTGTGGCCTCCGTCTGATGTTCTCGAAGTCAAATCAACACTGGACTTGCTGCTCTCATCTGGCTGGCTCGCCGGCAGGGGATTCGCACGGCAAAGCGCACCAATCGCCATGCCTACGCTACTGCACCAAGCTTGCTCGCTCCCACCTCTCTTCGCTGAACACCGCCTACCTCTCGTCAACTTCATCATCGAACGGTACGACACCAACTACCTGTCCGTACCGGCATCAGAGACACCTCTGCACTACGCCATCCGCCTCGATGACGTCAGTGTCGTAGACGCTCTTTTGCAAGCCCAGCGCAGCTCCCGCCTGCGGAACATGCTGGACAAGCGAAACGCGCAAGACTGCCAGCCTCTATACCTGGCAGTGCAGCGCGCGATCGCCAACTTTGACTTGCCCTTGACTATCGTCCGTAGTCTGCTTGATCAGGGCGCCGGTCTGGACAACGTTCATACTCAGTATGAGTCGCGGCGGCTCCGGACTTCGAAGAAGACGCACAGTACGGCTCGGAGCATTGCTATGGAATCGGGGAGGGAGGACTTGGTCGCGCTGGTGCAACTGCACAAAGAGAGGGTGACTCTGCAGCCTTTGACGAGGGCGCGGACGGTATCTGACGATGGCTTGTTGAGGAAGTCTGCGCTTCCGCATATTGGCGTTTTGAGGTAGCTTTTTTTTGACTGCAAATGGTCCGTTTGTCGAGGGGGGCTTTCTATTTCAAGCATTAATGTGTTACGATAATATATGGAGGAGTGTGTACACGCAGTTGTGATCGTTTACGTGATGCCCTGAGACTCGCATCAACCCTCTCACTTGGTCTTCATGTGCATGTGCATGTATGTGTTTGTGACATCGATTCATGCACGTGACATCGCGTTCGTGTTTTTGTTTGGGCCAGGTGCGCTGGACCCTGGTGACGACTTGACGACCAATTGTTTGGGAACAGATTCTCACGCCGATTCGTCTCGTCAACAGCACGGACTGACACCTCCAACCACCACACACACATTAGCCAGCCATGGTCTCCGAGCGCAACCGCGCCGACACATCAGCCGGTGGCACAACAACATCATCATCTTCATCTCAGAGGCAGCCTCTGGCCAACATCAACGCAAGGATGCAGTCGACCCCTCCACAGAACGTGCCGCTCGAAGGCAGACAAGATCCGCAACTGAAACCACCTTCACAACCCGAGTTTGGCAAAGCGAGTCCCATCCGGAACCCTCTCAGGAAAGCAGTAGCAGCAGATCCCTTCATTCCGCGCTCAAAACCTAGGGTGCAACGACCGCCCGAGTCGCACTCCAACCGATACTACATCCCAGCCCCGCAAAGTCAGCCGCACGCCATGGTCCAGCCGCCATTCGTCCCTCTGGAGCAGCGCGCATTCTACATGCCAGGCCAGGCGCGACCACCGACTATCCCGCCCGCGCCGAGGCCCGTGTTCTCCTCGATCGGCGCAAACACATACCTTCAGACGGCCGTGCACAAGCCTGCCCGGAATGTCATTGATCTCACGAAGAACGACGACGATCAGTTCGATCCCGATGCTGCGCTTCGATCGAACAGCAGAGAGTTCGGGTCGGCGGACCCCTACATGTACGTGGACTCGGGCAAAGCGAGTGAGAACATCAAGAACCTGCTTGAAGGAGCTTTCGACGAAGACGAAGAGGATCGGTCTAAGACACGCCTCCGAAGTCGCGCCAAGAAGGCCAACAAGGCAGAGAAGGTGGAAGCGGAGAAGAAGGCGCAGAGCTTGGCGGACAAACTTGCAGCTTTGAACGTACAGGACAAGGAAGAGGAAAAGGAAAAGGAAACCCCAGACGGAGAGGCTGAAGAGGAGGAAGAGGAAGACGGCACAGTGGAGGGATTGACGGTGAAGCTTCTCCCACATCAAGTCGACGGTGTCAGCTGGATGATAGACAAGGAGATTGGAATGCGAAAGAAGAGTGGCGTTCTACCGCATGGAGGTATTCTTGCGGATGATATGGGTCTGGGCAAGACCGTTCAATCAGTAGCCCTGCTTCTCACCAACCCAAGACCTGGCCCAGATGCGAAACCGGAGCATCCGAAGCAGAAGATGCCGGGCAAGGAAGTGAGCAAAGGCACTCTCGTGGTTGCACCGCTTGCGCTCATCAAGCAGTGGGAGGGTGAAATCAAGAGCAAAGTCACGCGCAGCCATGCCCTCAAAGTGCTTGTGCACCACGGTCCTGGTCGCACGAAATCTGCTGCAGAACTCAAGAGATACGACGTCGTCATCACGACCTACCAGATCCTTGCATCTGAGCATTCTGGATCGAACATGGAGAAGCCGGATGGTGCAAGAGTGGGTTGCTTTGGCGTCCATTGGTACCGCATGATCCTCGACGAAGCTCACACCATCAAGAACCGCAATGCCAAGTCAACACTTGCTTGCTGCGCGCTTGAGAGCTGGTATCGTTGGTGTCTGACTGGCACACCGATGCAAAACAACCTCGACGAGCTGCAGAGTTTGATCAAGTTCCTTCGCATCAAGCCGTATTGCAACCTGCCGGAATGGAAGACCGCAATCACCCAACCCATGAAGAATGGCCGTGGCGGCATTGCCATCAGGCGGCTTCAATACTTCCTCAAGGCTTTCATGAAACGTCGTACCAAGGATATTTTGAAGAAAGAGGGAGCTCTGAACTTTGGTGGCAAAACTGACAAGGATGGCGAACCGAAGAAGGGAGGCATGCAGATCGTGAAGCGTGAAGTCTTCACGACGGAATGCGACTTCGATGAAGCAGAGGCCGAGTTCTACGATAGGCTGCAGGCCAGAGCTGAGAACAGGCTGAAAGACATCATGGAAGGTACCGGCAAGACCGACTACATTGGTGCGCTTGTCATTCTGCTCAGATTGAGGCAAGCATGCAATCACCCTCATCTAATCGAAATGGCTATGAACAAGGACAAGGATGCGATGAGCATGGGTGGCGGTGCGTCACAATCTGGAACTCAGACACCAGGCAAGAACAGCAAAGCCGATCATGACGAGATGGACGATCTTGCTGCTCTCATGGGTGGCGTTACTGTGCAGAACAAGAATTGCGACGTTTGTCAGATCGAGCTTTCCAGCGCCGAGTCGAGAGATGGTGTGCGTTGCAATGAATGCGAGGCGGATCTCAAGAATCTGAGGGCAAAGGAGAAGACCAAGAAGTCGTCTGGCAAGAAGAAGACGAAGGTGGTCAAGGTGGAAGTCAAGAAAGAGGTCAAGAAGGAGGTCAAATCTGAGCAGCCCAGAGCCCCGCGTATGCGCAACCGCCGGGTTCTTGACGATAGTGAAGACGAGGATGAAGGCGAGTGGATTGGCGAAGGTTCTGAGCAGCAGATCGATCTGGGCAAGGCTGGAGGCACTGACGATGAAGATGCTGAAGGCGGAGGCGACACCCTGGGCTCGATCGATTCTGCCACAGATGAAGAAGGTAGCCAATCAGAGTCTGGAGGAGAGCAAGAAGACGACAGCGACGACGACACATTACCCATCATTTCCGGTCTCGCACCCTCGCACAAGCCTTCCCACAAGCCATCGACAAAGATCCGTCAGCTCCTTCGCATCCTGCACAGGGAGACTCCGGAGCACAAGACGATCGTCTTCTCACAGTTTACCAGCATGCTGGATTTGATCGAGCCTCACCTCAAGCATGGCTCTATTGGCTACGTCCGGTATGACGGAGGCATGCGTCCCGACGCACGCGAGGCGTCTCTCAACTCGCTTCGTAATGACCCAAAGACCCGTGTGCTACTGTGCTCCTTGAAGTGCGGTAGTCTTGGCCTCAACCTCACAGCAGCCAGCCGCGTCGTCATCGTCGAGCCATTCTGGAACCCCTTCGTCGAAGAGCAAGCAATCGATCGCGTGCACAGACTGAATCAGCCCGTCGACGTCAAAGTCTTCCGCCTGACAATCCGCAACACAGTCGAAGAGAAGATCTTGGCTCTTCAAGAGAAGAAGCGTCAGCTAGCGGCTGCGGCTCTTGAAGGCGGCAAGGGAGTTGGCAAGCTGTCGATGCAAGACATCATGCAACTCTTCCGTCGCGATGCCGAAGTGGCTGGCGACGACGAGCACGATGCCGCTTTCGCTGAGAAGTTCGGCGGCGATGCCAAACTTCTCGACGGCAGTGTTGGTGGAAGGGCAGAGTCGAGGTCGGGATCTTCCACGCCACCCGAGCGCGCGGGTCGGGTTGTGGCCAAGAAAGGAGTCGCGAGGAAGCCAGAGCACGCAGTGTTCGGAAGGCGATGGTGAGTGTCGTTTTGGAAAGAAGGCAGGCGGATGTGTGATGACTCTCTCTCTCTCTTTCTGTTGTTCCTCTTTTTTCGTAAGTCTTTCAATTGTATGATAAACATGACTACCAACGCATGATACCTGGACTCTTTTTCCATTACCAGCATTTCAAGTTTCAGATTTGGCTTTTCGGAGCGCACTTACCTTTCGCAGTACTGGCTGTATCACCGTTGCAGACTTCACCATTGGTAAGAGGAAAAGCATCAACACCCGCTTACCCTTCGGCATGGCTGTGACAACGACCAGAGCCATGATAGGCCCTTGTGATGGAGAGATTCAATTTCCTTGGTCGACTGCTTATTTCTTCTCGCAGTACCATCGCCTCAGATCAGGCCTAGCTGGAGAATGAAAGTAAGAAGAGACTCTGAATCTCTGCCTTCACTTTTCAAAAAAGAATTAAGTATCCACAACAGTCAGTGATTGCAAACAACTGCATTCCCCCCACCTCACTTCACTGGCACAAATGCCCGACTCATCTCATCTCATCTACAAGTTTCTGTATCTCTCTCCGCCATCGCGGGAGCAGGAGCAAACCCGCCGACTGATTTCCTTCAAATATCTAGATCCATCGGAAAGGGGAGAGCTGAAATAAAAAAGACCTACGAACCGACAGCGTCACTATGGTTCTTCCGGACGACAAGACCACTGCAAGACAAGCTAATGATATGCCGGACGGTG
>Ga0265798_10000231_pt1 | contig 101191 bp, 96 predicted proteins | sample P3T30metagenome_FD_192430 | JGI IMG/M metagenome (GOLD analysis project Ga0265798, IMG submission 192430) | Plant litter microbial communities from East Loma Ridge, Irvine, California - P3 T30 | ecosystem: Environmental > Terrestrial > Plant litter > Unclassified | place: USA: California... | reverse complement strand
CGTCCAGGTAGCCCTTGTTGACGGCGAACAGCGATGCTGCCATTGCCGAGGTCGACAGTGGCGAGAATTGCGGCTGCTTCAGCAGTTCGGTGACGCGCGCGCCACGGTCCAGCTGCTTGCGGGTCGACTCGTCCAGGTCCGATGCGAACTGCGCGAACGCAGCCAGCTCACGGTACTGCGCCAGGTCGGTACGGATACCGCCCGACAGGCCCTTGATGACCTTGGTCTGGGCGGCGCCACCGACGCGCGACACCGAAATACCGGCGTTGATCGCAGGACGGATACCGGCGTTGAACAGCGAGGTCTCCAGGAAGATCTGGCCGTCGGTAATCGAAATCACGTTGGTCGGCACGAACGCCGAGACGTCGCCTGCCTGGGTTTCGATGATCGGCAGTGCGGTCAGCGAACCGGTCTTGCCGGTGACGGCACCGTTGGTGAACTTCGACACGTAGTCGGCATTCACGCGGGCTGCGCGCTCGAGCAGACGGCTGTGCAGGTAGAACACGTCGCCTGGGTACGCTTCGCGGCCTGGTGGGCGGCGCAGCAGCAGCGAAATCTGGCGGTAAGCGACAGCTTGCTTCGACAGATCGTCGTACACGATCAGCGCGTCTTCACCGCGGTCGCGGAAGTATTCGCCCATCGCGCAGCCCGAGTAGGCCGAGATGTACTGCATGGCTGCCGATTCCGACGCCGAAGCGGCGACGACGATCGTGTATTCCATGGCGCCGTGCTGTTCCAGCGAGCGCACGATGTTCTTGATGGTCGATGCTTTCTGACCGATCGCGACGTACACGCAGGTAACGCCCTGACCTTTTTGGTTGATGATCGCATCGACTGCCACGGCCGATTTACCGGTCTGGCGGTCGCCAATGATCAGCTCACGCTGGCCACGGCCGATCGGCACCATTGCGTCGATCGACTTGATGCCGGTCTGCATTGGCTGCGACACCGATTCACGCGCGATGACGCCTGGCGCGATCTTTTCGATCGGGGCGGTCAGCTGGGCGTTGATCGGGCCTTTGCCGTCGATTGGCTGACCCAGTGCGTTGACCACGCGGCCACGCAGTTCAGGACCGATCGGCACTTCCAGGATGCGGCCGGTGGTCTTGACGATGTCGCCTTCCGAGATGTGCTCGTAAGCACCCAGGATGACGGAACCGACCGAGTCGCGCTCGAGGTTCATTGCCAGGCCGAAGGTGTTGCCCGGGAATTCCAGCATCTCGCCCTGCATCACGTCCGACAGACCGTGGATGCGGCAGATACCGTCGGCGACCGAGATCACGGTGCCCTGGTTGCGGACGTCGGCAGTGCTTTCGAGGCCCTGGATCCGGCTCTTGATCAGCTCGCTGATTTCAGATGGGTTAAGTTGCATGCTTGCTAACTCCAATTATAGTTTCTTGATGCGTAGGGCAAGGGTGTCGTCGGCGGTGCGATTGTCTTACGACGCCAGCGCAACGTGCATCCGTTGCAGCTTGGCGCGTACCGAGGTATCGAGCACTTCATCACCAACGACCACGCGCACACCACCGATCAGCGAGGAATCCACTGTTACCGTTGGGTTCAGCTTGCGGCCAAATTTCTTTTCCAGCGTGGCGACCAGCTGCGACAGCTGGTCGGCCGAAATCTCGAACGCACTGAAGATGGTTGCGTCGGCAGCGCCTTGGCTTGCATTCTTCAGTTCAGCGAACTGGGTGCTGATTTCGGGCAGCAGGGTGATGCGGCCGTTTTCGGCCAGCATCACGATGAAGTTTTTCGCTTCAGCAGTCAAAGGAGCCTTGACCAGCGACGCAATCGTGTCCGCCAGTTGTGCGTGCGTGACGTTCGGGTTGCTGGCGAAGGCCTGCACATCGGAATTGGCGCCAATCTGGCCCAGTTCCGAAGCGACGGCCGACCACGCGTTCAGGTCGCCGGTTTGGGCGACACGGAACAGCGCTTCGGCGTAAGGGCGGGCGACGGTTGCGAGTTCTGCCATGATCAGAGCTCGGTCGACAGTTGCGACAGCAGGTCGGCGTGGGCCGCTGCGTTCACTTCACGCTTGAGGATCTGCTCGGCACCGGCAACCGCGAGGGTTGCGACCTGGCCACGCAGTTCTTCGCGCGCGCGGGTTACTTGCTGCTCGGCGTCGGCCTTGGCGGCAGCGACGATACGGGCGGCTTCTTCAGCGGCGGTACGCTTGGCTTCTTCGATGATCGCAGCAGCGCGCTTTTCGGCGTCGTTGATGCGCTTCTGGACTTCGTCACGGGCGCCAGCCAGTTCGGTCTGGACGCGCTTTTCAGCGGCAGCCAGGTCGGCCTTGCCACGGTCGGCGGCAGCCAGGCCGCTAGCGATCTTCGCAGCGCGCTCGTCGAGCGCTTTCATCAGTGGCGGCCACACGAATTTCATCGTGAACATTGCCAGGATGAAGAAGACCACGAACTGGACAAACAACGTCGAGTTGATGTTCACGGTATTTTCCTTCTCACAGAAACACGGATGCCGAACCAGAACTGGTTCGGCCCTTCAAGACAATCGCGATGCGAGTCTTAGACGACTGGTGGAACGAACGGGTTAGCGAACGCGAACAGCATGGCGATACCAACGCCGATCAGGAATGCCGCGTCGATCAGACCAGCCAGCAGGAACATCTTGGTCTGCAGGGTGTTCATCAGTTCTGGCTGACGTGCCGAAGCTTCCAGGTATTTACCGCCCATGATTGCGATACCGATACAAGCACCGATAGCGCCCAGGCCGATGATCAAACCGCAAGCCAGTGCAACGAAAGAAAGGTCAGTCATGTGAAACTCCAAAAGTTAAATTAAAAACTAGATTAAAAACTACAACTTCTTTACAACCACTATCTTGTTCGATGCTTGCGGCGCCGATCAGTGGCCTTCGTGGGCCTGACCGAGGTACACCAGCGTCAGCATCATGAAGATGAATGCCTGCAGGAACACGATCAGGATGTGGAAGATCGCCCAGATGGAGCCAGCAATGATGTGGCCAACGATACCGAACGCGGTTGCAGACGCGCCCAGCAGTGCGATCAAGAGGAACAGCAGCTCACCGGCAAACATGTTGCCGAACAGTCGCATACCGAGCGACACCATTTTTGCTGCGTATTCGATGATGTTCAGGAGCAGGTTGAACGGCGCCATCCAGATGCCGAACGGTGCTGCCAGCAATTCGTGCAGCCAGCCGCCAAAGCCCTTGATCTTGATACCGTAGTAGATCATCAGGGCCAGAACGGCCAGCGAGATGCCGATGGTGCCGTTGATGTCGGCGGTCGGGACCACGCGGTGATACGGGAAGATGTGCTCCACGCCGAGTGCGGCGAAGGCCGACGAGAACATGTCGACTGGCAGGAAGTCGAGCGAGTTCATCAGTGCGACCCAGACGAACACGGTCAGTGCGGCAGGCGCGATGAAGCTGCGGTCGCCGTGCACGATCGACTTGGCCTGATCGTCGACCATCTCGAACAGCATTTCAACGGCAGCCTGGAAACGGCCCGGCACGCCGGCGGTGGCGTTGCGCGCAGCCATCCACATCAGCAGGGAGCCGACGATACCCATTGCGACCGACCAGAACACCGTATCGAGATTGATGACGGAAAAATCGACCGGGCCATTCTGGTGGCCAGTCGACAGGTGGCCCAGGTGGTGCCGGATGTATTCTGATGCGGTAGGCGCGTGCGCTGCGCCGTCTACGGTTGGATTCGCCATGTCATTGCCTAAATATTAAGATGATGTAACTTTTCAGCGCCACGATGATCCCCGCGACCAATGCCAGCAGGTTCAGATCGCGGTACAGCCACACTGTTGCGCCTAGCAGCGCCAGCGTTAATGCAATCTTTACAAATTCCCAGATGAAAAATGTCGCAGGGTTGGCCCGACCCGATGCGGCGGCGGCGAACAAGCGCACGGCCATGATCCCATTGGGCACGACGCAACAGAGTCCGCCCAGTACAGCCGAAAACATCGCAGGCCATCCCCCCAGTAGTGCGGCGATCAGGCCGACGACGACTGTAGCGATCAATTGCAGGGAAACGATGCGCAGCATATTTTTTTAGGTCTCGCGCTGGCGCATTTGGACGTACTACGATGTGGTAATTACATGAATCGCCGGAATTATAAGTGGTTATACGGACGTGAGTCAAACGATTCCCAACTTATAACTGGTGTGTAAAGATGACGAAAATGTGACACGTTAGGGTCTGAATCGGCAATATTTTCAGATACTTAACGAAGGTTGAGGCGGTGTGACGAAGTTGACAATCGGGATCGGGCGCGAGGGTAGTAAGTGCGTGCTGACATCAATGCGGCTGGCAGGCTACCCCGTTTGGTGAGGTAGCCCCCTGGTTTTCTATGCGCGCAGGCGCGCCAGCACACCCTCGAGGATGTCGAGGTCGGCGAAGTCGATGATCATCTGGCCCCTGCCCTTGGCGCCCATCTTGAATATCACCGGCGTGGCCAGGCGGTCGGACAATTCTTCTTCGAGGCGCACGATGTCGCCCGCCTTGTCGCGCGCGCGTGCGGCGGTCGGCGGCGCGTTCTGTTCTTCGATCGCGCGCGCCACCAGCTTTTCGGTTTCGCGCACCGACAGGCGTTTTGAGATCACGTGGTTGGCCAGCGTGATCTGGTTTGCGCTGTCGACCGCGAGCAAGGCGCGGGCGTGGCCCATGTCGATGTCGCCCGCCATCAGCATGGTCTGTACCGGCTGCGCCAGGTTTATCAGGCGCAACAGATTCGACACCGCGCTGCGCGAGCGGCCAACTGCGTGCGCCGCCTGCTCATGGGTGAAATCGAAATCCGAAATCAGGCGCTGAATACCTTGCGCTTCTTCGAGCGGGTTCAGGTCTTCGCGCTGGATGTTCTCGATCAGCGCCATCGCCGCCGCCGCCTGGTCGTCGACTTCGCGCACCAGCACCGGGATCTCTTCCAGGCCCGCCATCTGGGCCGCGCGGAAGCGCCGTTCGCCGGCGATGATCTCGTACGGCACCGGGCTATCCGCAGCGAGCGGGCGCACCAGCACCGGCTGCATGATGCCCTGGGTCTTGATCGATGCCGCCAGCTCGGACAGGCTGGTCTCGTCCATGCGGGTGCGCGGCTGGTATTTACCGGCCTGAATCCTGGTCACCGGCAGCACCGACGGCAGCTGCGCAGCGCTGGCCTCGGGCTCGAGGTCGCCGCCGAGCAGCGCGTCGAGACCGCGGCCGAGTCCTTTCAATTTTTTGGTTGCCATGTTCTGGTCACTCTCTTTGGTGATTACTTTGCTGGTTACATCGACTTGATGCGTTCGACCATCTCGGCGCCGAAGGCGATGTACGCCTGCGCGCCTTTCGACGACGGGTCGAACGTCACGCCCGGGATGCCGTACGACGGCGCTTCGGCCAACCGCACGTTGCGCGGGATGATGGTCTTGAACACCTTGTCGCCGAAGTGCTGTTCGAGCTGGCCCGACACCTGCTGCGACAGCGTCATGCGCGGGTCGAACATCACGCGCAGCAAGCCGATGATCTTGAGGTCGGTGTTCAGGTTGGCGTGCACCTTCTTGATGGTGTTGACCAGATCCGACAGGCCTTCGAGCGCGTAGTACTCGCACTGCATCGGGATGATCACCCCGTGCGCGGCGCACAGGCCGTTCAGGGTCAGCAGCGACAGCGCCGGCGGACAGTCGACCAGGATGAAGTCATAGTCGGCGTCGACCGCGGCCAGCGCATCCTTCAGGCGCCGCTCGCGATTTTCGAGCGCCACCATCTCGACTTCGGCGCCGGCCAGCTCACGGTTGGCGGGCAGCACGTCGAAGCGCCCTGCTTCCGAACGCACGCGGGCGTCGACCACGCTCGACTCGCCCAGCAGCACCTGGTAGATCGAGCTTTCCAATGAGGCCTTGTTGATGCCGGCGCCCATGGTGGCGTTGCCCTGCGGGTCGAGGTCGACCAGCAGCACGCGCTGGTTCAGTTTCGACAGGCCCGCCGACAGGTTGACAGTGGTGGTGGTCTTGCCCACCCCACCCTTCTGGTTCGCAACGCAAAAAATCTTCGCCATCTGTTCTTATCCGTGAATGCCGCAACAAGAATCTATACGGTTCATACGATACAAATCATAGTAATGATTTATACCGTTTAAACGATATAAACTGTTTATACGGTTAATACTATTTAGTGGTTTCGTTCGACATAAACAAGGTGACGCTCCGCTCCCAGCCTTGGCACCTGCAGCGGCTGCAGATCGCTGACCCGCCATTCGGCCGGCACCCGCTCGCGCTCTTCGCTCGGTGCCGTGCCTTTCAGGGCGATGAATTTTCCGCCCTCGGCCAGCAGGTGCCCGGACCAGTTGATGAAATCGGACAGGTCGGCGAAAGCGCGCGAGGTGATGACGTCGAATTTCTCGCGCACAGTCAGGTCTTGCACCTTCATCGTGTGCACGGTGGCGTTGGCCAGGCCCAGCTCCGCCTTCACTTGCGTAAGGAAGGCGGTTTTCTTGTGCACCGTGTCGATCATCGCCAGTTTCATGTCGGGCCGGGTGATGGCCAGCACGATGCCTGGCAAGCCGCCGCCGGCGCCGACGTCGAGCACATTGCGCGCGCCGGCAAACGCCGGCACCGCCGCCAGCGAATCGAGCAGGTGGTGCGTGACCATCTGCATCGGGTCGCGCAGCGAGGTCAGGTTATAGACGCTGTTCCACTTGTGCATCAGCTGCAGGTAGGCCATCAGCTTGTCTTGCTGCGCGGCGTCGACGACCAGATTCATCTCTGCGATGCCGTCGGTCAGTACCGTGGCCAGTTGATCGCGGTCGAATGCGTATTTCATTCTGCTGCCTCCGCCGGCGCATTGGTAAAGCCCTTGGCGCCACGCTTTTTCAGGTGCACCAGCAGCAGCGAGATCGCCGCCGGGGTCACGCCCGAGATACGCGAGGCCTGGCCCAGCGTTTCAGGACGTTGTTTGTCCAGCTTTTGGCGCACCTCGAACGACAGCGCGACGATGTCGAGGTAGTTCAGGTTGTCGGGCAGCTTCAGGTTTTCGTAGTGATCATGCCGCTCGACTTCGCGCGCCTGGCGATCGATGTAACCCGAGTATTTCAGCTGGATCTCGACCTGCTCTTTCACCGCCGGATCTTCGACGCCAGGGCCGGCCAGCGACTGGCCGTCGATGCCCTGCATGCTGATCAGTGTGTCGTAGACGACGCCGGGACGTCTGAGCAGATCGGCCAGGTTGTATTCGCGTTCGATCGCCTGCCCCACCACGCGCTCGGATTCGGCGGCCGCCAGGATGCGTGGGTTGACCCAGGTCGAGCGCAAGCGTTCCAGTTCGCGCGCCACGGATTCGCGCTTGGTCTCGAACGCAGCCCACTGGGCGTCGCCGACCAGTCCCAGCTTGCGGCCGGCTTCGGTCAGGCGCATGTCGGCATTATCTTCGCGCAGCGACAAGCGATACTCCGCGCGGCTGGTGAACATGCGGTACGGTTCGGCCACGCCCTGGGTGGTCAGGTCGTCGACCAGCACGCCGAGGTAGGCTTCCGAGCGGCCCGGGGCCCAGGCTTCTTCGCCCTTGGTTTGCAGCGCGGCGTTCAGGCCGGCCAGCAAACCCTGGGCCGCGGCTTCTTCGTAGCCGGTAGTGCCGTTGATCTGGCCGGCAAAGAACAGGCCCTTGATCGACCTGGTTTCGAGCGAGGCTTTCAAGCCGCGCGGGTCGAAGTAGTCGTATTCGATCGCATAGCCGGGGCGCAGGATGAAGGCGTTTTCCATGCCGCGCATCGAGCGCACCAGGTCCAGCTGCACGTCGAACGGCAGGCTGGTCGAGATCCCGTTCGGATAGAACTCGTTGGTCGTGAGGCCTTCCGGCTCGAGGAAGATCTGGTGCGATTCTTTTGATGCGAAACGGTGGATCTTGTCTTCGATCGACGGGCAATAGCGCGGGCCGACGCCTTCGATCACGCCAGTGTACATCGGGCTGCGGTCGAGACCCGCGCGGATGATGTCGTGGGTTTTCTCGTTGGTGTGCGTGACCCAGCACGGCACCTGGCGTGGATGCATGGCGGTGGTGCCCATGTATGAAAACACCGGTACCGGATCGAGGTCACCCGGCTGCTCGGTCAACACCGAAAAGTCGATGCTGCGGCCGTCAATGCGCGGCGGCGTGCCGGTTTTCAGGCGGCCTTGCGGCAGCTTGAGTTCTTTCAGGCGCGCGGACAGTGAGGTTGCCGGCGGGTCGCCGGCGCGGCCGCCCGAGTAGTTTTGGAGACCGACGTGGATCTTCCCGTCGAGGAAAGTACCGGCGGTAAGGACCACCGCGCGCGCGCGGAACTTGAGTCCAACCTGGGTCACGGCGCCGACGACGCGGTCGCCCTCCACCATCAGGTCATCTACCGCCTGCTGGAACAGCCACAGGTTCGGCTGGTTTTCGATGCGCGAACGGATCGCGGCCTTGTACAGCACGCGGTCGGCCTGGGCGCGCGTCGCGCGTACGGCCGGACCTTTGGACGAATTCAGGATGCGGAACTGGATGCCGGATTCGTCCGTGGCGATGGCCATGGCGCCGCCGAGGGCGTCGACTTCCTTGACCAGGTGGCCCTTGCCGATGCCGCCGATGGAGGGGTTGCACGACATGGCGCCCAGGGTTTCGATATTGTGGGTCAGCAGTAAAGTCTTCTGACCGGTGCGTGCGGACGCGAGTGCGGCTTCGGTACCGGCATGGCCGCCGCCGACGACGATGACGTCGAATTCAGTTGGAAATAGCATGATGGAGAGTGGAGCGAGGAGGGCTAAGCGGGGATTATAGATTCTTTTTTCCTGCAGGACTCGGCCGCGGGTGGAAAACGACAGATTTTGTTCCACGTGAAACAGTGATCATCGGCATGTCGGATTTTGTTTCACGTGGAACGTTCATTAAAAAAGCCGGCGCTCGCCGGCCCTCTTGTTTCACGTGGAACAAGCGTCATTACCAACCGAGCTTGGTAAACGCATCGTAGGCTGTCTTCACGATCAGTGCCGTCACCACGAACAGGAACAGCTTGCGGACGAAGCCGCTGCCATATTTGAGCGCCAGCCTGGTACCGAGCAGCGAGCCGACGATCTGGCAACCCGCCATCAGCAAACCCAGTTGCCACAGCAAATGGCCGCTGTAGCCGAACCACAGCAGGGCCGAGAAATTGCAGGCGACATTCACAATCTTGGCTGCCGCAGAGGCACTCAAAAAATCAAATCCAAAAAAACGCACGAACAGGAAGATCAGGAAGCTACCGGTACCCGGACCGAAGAAGCCATCATAAAATCCAATTGCAGCACCGATCGCGATCGCCCAGTAGCGTTCGGCCAATCCGCTGTGCAATGGCGCATGGACCGAACCCATGTCCTTTTTCATGAAGGTGTACACCGCCACCGCAACCAGGATGAACGGCAGCAGCGCGCGCACGAAATCGGCCGGCACCCGCGTCACGGTCCAGGCGCCCACAAACGACAGTGCGAATGCGGCCGCGGCCGCCGGCGCCGCCGTGCTCCAGGCGACGCGCACACGGCGCGCATAGTTGACGGCCGCCGAACCGGTGCCGAAGATCGCAGCGAGTTTATTGGTGCCGAGAATGGTGGCCGGCGCCTCTTTCGGCAGCAGCGAGAACATGGCAGGAATCTGGATCAGGCCACCGCCGCCGACCACGGCATCGACCAGGCCAGCGGCGAAGGCGGCACCGCCGAGCCAGACAACATCAATCATGGGAAACTTTCAGCAAGAAGCAGAGGCAAGATTTTACGGCAAGGCGCTTGTACTGACGCATTGCCATAACGCTTCACTACTGAAAAAAACGCTGACCCTGCCCTGCCCTTATTTACTGTCGGACCCGAGGAAGTCGCGCAACAAGGCATTCAAGCGCTGCGCTGCCGACAGCTGCATCCAGTGACCGGCGCGCTCCAGCCGCTCATAGCGAAAGCCCGCGCGGCAGTGTTTGGCGGAATCGGCCATCTGCTTTTCCCCCAGGGCCGGGTCGCGCTCGCTCCAAACACCCATCACCGGAATCTCGACCGGCTTCCAGTGCCGCGCCGCATTGGCCTTGAAGTTGGCCCGGTAGTAGTTCAGCGCAGCGGTAAGGCGTCCTTCCGGCTCCAGAGGGATCCGCCAGATTTCCTGCTGTTCGCGATCCTTGATCATCTGCCGCAATACATACCAATCGTTGGCACGCAACAGCCGCTCGGCCAGGCCGGGCGTCTTAAAGACAAGCACGTACCAGAGACGCAGGTATTGGGAGAGTCCGGATTGGGCGATCGCGGCCGGGTGGCCAGTGGAGAGTGCGGCGTAGCGCTCGATCCGGTCGGGCGCATGCATGGCCAGGTGCCAGCCGATCAGCCCGCCCCAATCATGGCCGACCAGCGACGCCTTCTCGATGCCAAGCACATCCATCAAGCGCAACACATCGTCGGCGAGGAAATTGATCGAATACGCACCGGGATCGGATGGCGCATCGGTGCGGCCATAGCCACGCAAATCGGGAGCGATTACCCGCATGCCGGCGCCAGCCAGGGCAGGAATCTGGTGGCGCCAGATCGCCTGGGTGTCAGGGAAACCGTGCAGCAGCAGAACAGGGCGTCCTTCCCCACTGCTGACGAAATGCATGTTCAGGCCATTAACCTTGGCAAAGTTCGACTCGACAACCATTCGTGATCCTTCACGACAAAGCTGGAAAGCATCTCCGTAATACCAGGCGCAACGCCTGCCGGAGACGCGCTGATCCAACCATACCATGTCCGAATATCGTCCCGCATACGACAAACGAACGAAGGCACGACGAGGGCTTTTACCTCAGTGGCGATTCGATGGAGCAGAGCTTACCAGATCGTAAACGCCTGTCCAGACCCCCTCTGTGGATAAGCAATTGAATATCCACAGGTACCGATTGTGCAGAACTCGCACTTTTTCCACAGCCAAAAATGTTGTCCAGATTCGCCACGCATGAGAAGCGAAAGCAGTACACCGCTTATCCCGATCGTAAATGCTTGATTCTGCAACGCTAAATGCGGTTTTCCACAAGCAGGGGCCGCTGTTAACTACTACTACCAAGGTGTATAAGATACTGGTTATAAAACATAACAAGCTTCGAAAAAAAAAATTTTCTGCACGTGGCGCTCAAGCATTCGTTACAACAACACCGGTCCTGGATCACCAGCCGCCTGCAAGCATCAATGCACGATCAGGAAGATAAAAACGTTCCCTAGCCTAGCCTACCGTCTGTGGAGAACCCAATGAATATCCACAGGACTGAATGTGCAAAAGCACCTTGTTGACGCATACCGGGATTTCTATCCACCTTCGCTCCAACGCGGAAACATGTGTTTTCCAGCCAGTTAACGCGACCGTAAACCGTTGATGTTGTGAACAAAATGGCGCTTATCCACCATCTTTGGCGCGTTTACTACTACTATCAATTTGTATACAAGCTATTAGATACAACAACAAAACAATTCGCGGCTGTGGATCAGGATGGCTGCATCGTTCCCAACCAAAGCAAAAGCGCTTGGAAAAAAGTGGCGAGAACTCGGCCTGGCGTCATGCCGACAAAAACGTGGATCAGCGATTCAACGACGCAGTCAGTCATTAAAAACCCGCTCGAAGCACAAGCGCTTGTGGAAAAACCGTTGAATATCCACAGGAGCAGATGTGCAAAACACGCGAATTGGCGAACAGCCGGATTCTTATCCAAGATCCGCTCTGCCCGAAAACAAGGTTTGTCAGCGTGGAAAATAGAGACGTAAATCATTGATACTGTGGAGTAAACGTCGCTTATCCACAGAAAAACACGCGTTTACTACTACTATCAATTTTGTATACATACTCTTTAAGTAAACAACTAAAGGCATGCAAACAAAAAAACCGGGCAAGACGCCTCTACCAGTTCGTATGCAAGACCAGTAGTTACTTGCCGACTCGTGGTCACAACACCAGTTGTCAGACATCTCAACAACTGTCCAGTAGAGAAAACAGTTGTGTACAACAAGCGCGTTATGCACACTCTCTGCCGCGAGACATACGCCGGAGCTGCGGTTTTCCACTCAACCTATCAATCAACAACACCAAAACATGCGTTTAGGGATCATCAGTGCGCTGTACGAAGAACAGGCAGGCCTCGTGGAAGCCATGAGAGGGCCCTCCAGGCTCATCCATGGCATGCGCGAGTACGTTGCCGGACAACTGTGGGAAATCGACGCTGTGTGCGTCCTGTCGCGTATTGGCAAGGTTGCAGCGGCCATGACTGCCACCACGCTTGTGGAAAAGTTCGGAGTTACCCACATCCTGTTCACCGGCGTGGCCGGTGCCGGTGACAAAACAGTGCGCGTTGGCGACATCGTGGTGGCCGAATCGCTGGTCCAGCACGACATGGATGCCAGTCCCCTGTTTCCGCGGTTCGAAGTGCCGCTGATCGGCCGTTCCCACTTCCAGCCCGACCTGCCACTGTCGATGCGCCTGTCCGGCGCTGCCCATGCGTTTCTGGAACAGGACTTCCTGGAGGCGATCCGGCTTGACGATCGCGAAGAGTTCAAGCTCGGGCAACCGCGCGTGCACCGCGGCCTGATCGCCAGCGGCGACCAGTTCGTCAACGATATCGTGCGCCTGGAAGCGATGAACGCCGCCCTGCCCGGCCTGGTGGCGGTGGAGATGGAAGGCGCCGCAGTGGCCCAGGTGTGTCATGAGCTGGGTGTGCCGTTTGCCGTCATCCGCGCGATTTCGGACAACGCCAACGAAAATGCGGCCCACGACTTCATGCGCTTCGTGAAGTCGGTGGCCGCGCACTACGCGTTTCACATCACCCGGCGCCTGTGCCGGGAATTGAACGAAACCCCGCTTCAGCCAAGAAACGACGCCGCCGGCACGCAGGCGTAGCCCAGCGCCTGCGCCACCGCCTCGAAGGTGACCTGGCCCTGGCACACGTTCAGGCCCTGGCGCAGGTGCACGTCGTCCGCCAGCGCGCGGCGCCAGCCTTTACTGGCCAGGGCCACGGCGTGGCCGATGGTGGCGTTGTTCAGGGCGAAGGTCGAGGTGCGGGCTACCGCGCCGGGCATGTTGGCCACGCAGTAGTGGATCACGCCATCGACTATGAAGGTCGGATCGGCGTGGGTGGTGGGATGCGAGGTCTCGAAGCAGCCGCCCTGGTCGATTGCGACGTCGACGACGACGGACCCCTTCTTCATGCGCGCAACCATGGCGCGCGTGACCAGCTTGGGCGCTGCCGCGCCCGGCACCAGCACGCCGCCGATCACCAGGTCGCTCGATACCACGCTCGCCTCGAGCGCATGCGCGCTCGAATACAAGGTTGCGATGCGGTTGCCGTAGACCAGATCGAGTTGGCGCAGCCGGTCGACGTTCTTGTCCAGCACCGTGACGCGGGCGCCGGCGCCGATCGCCATCTGCAGCGCATTGGTGCCGACCACGCCGGCGCCGATGATGACCACGTGCCCGGCCGCCACGCCCGGCACGCCGCCCAGCAGCAATCCCATGCCGCCTTTCGACTTTTCCAGGTGACTGGCGCCGGCCTGGATCGCCATGCGGCCCGCGACTTCGCTCATCGGCGCCAGGAGCGGCAAGCCGCCGCCAGGGCCGGTGATGGTTTCATAGGCGATGCAGACGGCGCCAGAGGCCACCAGGGCGGCCGTTTGCCCGGGGTCGGGCGCCAGGTGCAGGTAGGTGTAGAGGATCTGGTCAGGGCGCAGCATGGCGCATTCCGCGGCTTGCGGTTCCTTGACCTTGACGATCATGTCGGCGCGCGCGAAGACGTCGTGCGCGTTGTCGGCGATCGATGCGCCGGCAGTGAGGTATTGCTGGTCGTCCAGGCCGATCGCGGCGCCGGCGTTGTGCTGGACGATGACTTGATGGCCGCGTGCGACCAGTTCGTGGACCGAGGCCGGCGTGAGGCCGACCCGGTATTCGTGGTTCTTGATTTCCGTTGGAACGCCTACAAGCATGTCGGTCTCCTTTGGGTGTCTCCTGCGGTTTTTTTGCTGACTCTCCTGCTGAATCTTGCGCTGCTGTGTTGATGGTATTGAACGCGTGGACGGGGGACCCGTCCACGCTACATGCGGGAATGGACAGGTTTCGACCATTCCCCAAATGACGATTTTTACAGGCCCAGCGTCATCAGGCTTGCGTTGCCGCCAGCGGCGGTGGTGTTGACGCAGACGGCACGTTCGGCCACCAGGCGCCACAGGTCCACCGGCGCGGTCGGTTCGGTGTCGACGATGCCGATGATGGCGCCGGTGCGCGCCGCCAGCTGGGTGCGCAGCGAACCCGCCAGGCCCGATTCCACCAATGCGATGTCGAACACGCCGGCATCGACGTCGTCCTTGCCGATGAAGCGCACGCGCTCTTTCACGATTGCCGGCAGGTCGGCCGGGATCATCGCCGGCGCCGGCGCCAGCACCAGTGCGCGGTTGCCGGTGGCCAGCGTTGCCGCCAGTTGGTTGAGCAGGCCGGCCGCGGTGCCCGGGGCGCACAGCACGGTGCCGCGCGGCGTAAACGACAGGCGGTTGCTTTCGCCGGTCGGGCCGGGCAAGTCCATCGACACGCCGTTCAGGGACGTGCGCGCATAACCTTCCGCCAGCGCCGCTACCGGCTGCTGGCCGTTGCTGCGCAGCCAGCCGAGCAGCGCTTCCAGTGCCGCTTCCGGCTGGCGCACGTGCTGCATCAGGGGCGCGGCGCCACGCTGCAGGCGTTTCAGGTAGAGCGGGCCGCCGGCCTTGGGACCGGTGCCCGATTTGCCCTCGCCGCCGAACGGCTGCACGCCCACCACTGCGCCGACGATGTTGCGGTTGACGTAGATGTTGCCGACATGCGCGCGGTTGACGATGAAGTCGATGGTCTCGTCGATGCGCGAGTGCACGCCCAGCGTCAGGCCGTAACCGGTGGCATTGATCGACTCGATCACGTTGGGCAGATCGGCGCGGCGATAGCGCACGATATGCAGCACGGGGCCGAACACTTCCTGCTTCAGTTCCGACAGCGATGCGATTTCGAGCACGGTCGGCGGAACGAAGGTGCCGTGGTCGGTGACGGAGGCCGGCAACTCGAGCGCGAAGTGGCTGCGCGCGGTGGCGCGGGTGCGCTCGATGTGGGCCAGCAGGTTGCGCTGGGCTTCCGCATCGATCACCGGGCCGATGTCGGTCGCCAGGCGATCCGGGCTGCCGACACGCAGTTCCTGCATCGCGCCCTTGAGCATTTTGATGGTCTTGTCGGCGATGTCTTCTTGCAGGAACAGCACGCGCAGCGCCGAGCAGCGCTGGCCGGCGCTGTCGAAGGCAGAACTCAATACGTCCTGCACGACTTGTTCCGGCAACGCCGACGAGTCGACGATCAGCGCATTCTGGCCGCCCGTCTCCGCCACCAGTGGAATGTCGATGCCTTCTTTTTCGGCACGCTTGGCCAGGGTGCGGTTGATCAGCTGCGCCACTTCGGTCGAGCCGGTGAAGATCACGCCCTTGATACGGCTGTCGGCCGTCAGCGCGGCGCCCACCACTTCGCCGCGGCCCGGCAGCAGCTGCAGCGCGGCGCGCGGGGTGCCGGCTTCGATGAACAGCTCCACCGCGCGGTACGCGATCAGCGGCGTTTGTTCGGCAGGCTTGGCCAGCACCACGTTGCCCGCCGCGAGGCCTGCTGCCACCTGGCCGGTGAAGATCGCCAGCGGGAAGTTCCAGGGGCTGATGCAGCTGACCGGGCCGAGTGCTTCGGCACTGCCCGAGGCGCGCACCTGCACCGCGTAGTAGCGCAGGAAGTCGACCGCTTCGCGCAGTTCGGCGATCGCGTTCGGCAGCGACTTGCCGGCTTCGCGCACGGCCAGGGCCATCAGCTCGACGCCGTTCTGCTCAAACAGGTCGCCGGTGCGTTCCAGGATTGCGGCGCGCTCGTGGGTTGGCGTGGCCGCCCATTCCGCGGCAAACGCGCTGGCGCTGGCCAGCGCGGTTTCGACGTCCGCGCGCGAGGCTTCGCTGACCTGGCCCACGATGTCGCTCGACATGGCGGGATTGACGACGTTCGAAGGCACGCCCGCTTCCATGCTGCCGGCGATCAGCGGCGTGGCCATGTGGCGGCGCTGCTGCGCCAGGCCGTCGGCTACGCCGCGCAGGATGTCTTCGTTGACCAGGTCCATGCCGGCGGAGTTCATGCGCTCGGCGCCGAACATGCCGACCGGCAGGGCGATCGCCGGATGCGGCTTGCCGCCGCTGGCGCGCGCCACCTCGAACGGATCGGTGATCAGGGTGTCGATCGCCACGCTCTCATCCACGATCTGGTTCACGAACGAGGAGTTGGCGCCGTTTTCCAGCAGGCGGCGCACCAGGTAGGCCAGCAGCGTTTCGTGCGAACCGACCGGCGCGTAGATGCGGCAGGCCTTGTTCAGGTTCTTGGCGCCGACCACCTGGTCGTACAGGGTTTCGCCCATGCCGTGCAGGCACTGGAACTCGTAATTATGGATGTTCTCGGCCTGGGCCCAGGTATAGATCACCGACAGGCTGTGCGCGTTGTGGGTGGCAAATTGCGGGTACAGGATGTCGGCGGCGCTGAGCAGCTTGCGCGCGCAGGTGAGATAGGACACGTCGGTGTACACCTTGCGCGTGTAGACCGGATAGCCCGGCATGCCCTCGACCTGGGCGCGCTTGATCTCGGCGTCCCAATATGCGCCTTTTACCAGGCGCACCATGAATTTCTGGCCGCTGCGTTTGGCCAGGTCGACCAGGTAGTCGATCACGAACGGGCAGCGTTTTTGATAGGCCTGCACCACCAGGCCGATGCCTTCGAAGCCCGCCAGTTCAGGATCGAACGCGAGTGCTTCGAGCATGTCGAGCGAGATCTCGAGGCGGTCGGCTTCTTCGGCGTCGATATTGATGCCGATGTTGTAGGTCTTGGCCAGCAGGACCAGGCTGCGCACGCGCGGCAGCAGTTCGCCCATCACGCGCGCATATTGGGCGCGGCTGTAGCGCGGGTGCAGGGCGGAGAGCTTGATCGAGATGCCCGGGCCGTCCTTGATGCCGCGCCCGTTCGAGGCCTTGCCGATCGCGTGGATGGCTTGCTCGTACGAGGCGTAGTAATTCTTGGCGTCGCTTTCGGTCAGCGCTGCTTCACCCAGCATGTCGTACGAATAGCGGTAGCCGCGCGTTTCGTTGTCGCGGCTGTTCTTGAGTGCTTCATCGATGGTCTGGCCGGTGACGAACTGGTTGCCCAGCATGCGCATCGCCAGGTCGACGCCCTTGCGGATCAAGGGTTCGCCGCCCTTGGCGATCATGCGCGTCAGCGCCGCGCCCAGGCCACGCTCGCTCGTCGGCGAAACCAGCTTGCCGGTAACCAGCAGGCCCCAGGTGGCGGCGTTGACGAACAGCGACGGCGACTCGCCCAGGTGTTTGCGCCAGTCGCCGCGGCTGATCTTGTCGGCGATCAGGCGGTCGGCGGTGTCGCTGTCCGGGATGCGCAGCAGCGCTTCGGCCAGGCACATCAGCGCAACGCCCTCTTCCGACGACAGCGAGAATTCGTGCATCAGCGCGTCCACGCCCGACGCGCGGGTGCGTTTTTCGCGCACGCTCGAGACCAGGCGGCGCGCCAGCGCCTGGGCTTGCGCGCTGGGGCTGGCGTTCTGGGCCAGCAGCCATTGCACGGCCTCGGCTTCGTCGCGGCGGTAGGCGGCGGTGATGGCGGCGCGCAGCGGTGTCTGCTCGCGTTTGACTTCAGCGTGAAGGGCGTCGAACGGGACGAAGGTGGAAGCCGGGGAAGCAGCGATCTGCATGGCGAAACTCTAACCAAAAAAGAACAAACGAAGGGCACCGCTTACGGCAAAAGCGCCGGCTGCTTGATGGGCGGCCGGCGCAAGTAATTGCAGGTAAAGACTCGGTGGAAATGATTCGATTGTAGAAGGAATTCTTCTGGATTTATTCTGTTTTTAAACCAGACTAGCAATAGATAGTTTTTGATGCGACAATCTGGCCAAATAAAATTTATAAGGAGACCCTGATGTTGGACAAGATCAGCAAGAAGATTCTGGCAGAACTGCAGAACGACGGTCGCATCAGCAACGTGGAGCTGGCGGCGCGCGTGAACCTGTCACCGGCGGCCTGCCTCGAGCGCGTGCGCAAGCTGCACGAATCGGGCTATATCATGGGCTACACGGCCCAGCTCAATCCGCAGCTGCTCGACGTGTCGCTGCTGGTATTCATCGAGGTGGTGCTCGATCGTACCACTCCCGAAGTGTTCGATGCATTCAAACAAAGCGTCCAGATGATTCCTGAAGTGCTGGAATGCCACATGGTGGCGGGCGGCTTCGATTACCTGGTCAAGGCGCGCGTCAAGGACATGGCGGCATACCGCGAATTTTTGGGCAAGACGCTGCTGCAAAAGGGCGTGCGCGAGACGCACACTTATGCGGTGATGGAAGAGGTCAAGAATACGACCAAGCTGCCGATTCGTTGAATCCGGCCCGGCGATCCGGCGCCCCGGCGCTCCGGCGTCATGCAAAAAGGCCAGACGATGTCTGGCCTTTTTCGTTTATTGCTGGCGCTGCCGGCTCAAACCACCTTGCGCACGCCCGACTTGGTCGCGCTTTCCGCCATCCCTTCCAGATTCTTGCGCAGCCAGCGGTGCGCCGGGCTGCGGCCATCGCGTTCGTGCCACAGCATGTCCAGGTGCACCGCCGGCAGCTGGAACGGTAATTCGCGCCACACCAGCACGTCGGTCATCCCGGTCGACACCATCAAGTGCTTCGGCAGCACGGTAATCAGATCCGAATTGGCCACCACCCTGCCCGCCGTAAAGAACTGATTCACGGTCAGCAAGATGCGCCGTTCGCGCCCGATCTGTGCCAGCGCTTCATCCACCAGGCCATGGGCGCGGCCCGAGAAACTCACCAGGAGGTGATTGGCCTTGCAATAGGTGTCGAGGTCGAGCTTTTCCTTGGCCAGCGGGTGGTCCTTGCGCATCACGCACACATACACGCCCGAATACAGGCGCTCGTGGCGGATCGGCGAACCGGTTTCATATGACAGTTGCGCCGCCACACCCGGGAAGAAACCGACCGCCAGGTCGATGTCGCCACGCAGCAGCATCGGGCGCGGTTCACGCGTGGTCAGCGGCACCATGCGGATATTCACGCCCGGCGCTTCGCTTTCGATCGAGCGCATCAGCGAAGGTAGCCATAAAGCGGCGGTGGCATCGGCCATCGCCATGCGGAAGGTGGCTTGCGCCTTGGAGACGTCGAAGGTTTCCGGCATCACCGCCGCTTCCAGCGCCGCCAGGGCCTGGCGCACGGCCGGCCACAGCGCTTCGGCGCGCGGCGTCGGCTTGACGCCGTAGGCAGTGCGGATCAGCAGTTCGTCGCCCAGGCTTTCCCGTAATCGCTTGATCGCATTCGATACCGCCGGTTGGGTCATGGCCAGGTGGCCAGCGGCGCGCGTCAGGTTTTGCTCGGTCATCACCGCGTCGAAGACACGCAGCAGATTCAGGTCAAGCGTCAGAAAGCTCATGGGAACTAAGGAAAAATCTGGTGTGAATACAAGTGTACATCAAATCATTCACAAACAGTATAAGCGCCATCAGCGAACGGAATTAGATTTATATGTTGCGTTGCACTATAGTTTTTAAAAATAACATCGTAATCACATCATGACTGCTTCCGCCACCCTGTTCCAGACCGCTGCCGCCGTGCCATTCGGCCAGGTGTTCAGCACCACTTTGTATGGGGCCCTGTATCTGGCGCTACTGGGCGGAATGCTGAGTTTCTTCCGTCCGCTACTGGTCGGTATTGGCCGTGCGCTGTTTTTGACCGTGCGCCCACGCCGTAGCAAGGCTGAACTGGCGGCCCAGCGCGCCCTCGACGAAGCGCTGACGATGACCCGCAATAATGCCCGCCTGGATCCGGTGGACGCCGCCGAAGTGCGCGCCATGGGCATCCGCCACTGATTCCCTCCATCTTCACGCCAGCGCGGCCTCCGGTAACGGACGCCGCGTTTTTTTACGTCCGTCGTCTGCCTCTTCCCATCCCGTCCGGGTTTGCGCTTCTGATTCACGACCTGTCTGCTTGATTGGCTGGTGACTTGTCGTCACCGGACTTTTCGCGCCCATCTTATTTAACATAGTTCACAAAGAGTAGATAAACGAAGATTCGGCTGTCGGATCAAATTGAGAAGATGATGCATGGATAGGCCTAGGTTAGATAATTTTATCTGTAAATTAGGAGATAAAAGCTAATTCAGAAAGTTTGGAGAAATTCATAAAATATGGACCATTTAGAAGACGATAATGGTATGTTCGATCCATATAGTTTATATATAAGAACAAATTACACGAACTTCACATTCTAGAAAATATGTCGCATAACTTTTAGTAGATGCGGAAATTCACTAATCCACGATGGAAATCGGAACAAGTAACAGTAAGCGGATTGCAAAAACAGGAAAGCACGATTCGACCGGCGTGCGAAGACGCGCGGACCGGGGCGACCGGTCTGCGGCGGTGAAAAACAGGGAGCGGAATTGAAAACCGGCGCTCAAGGCGCCGGTCGGGGAAGTATCAGGCTGCGGCCTTGGCGGCCGTCAGTCTTTCATACTTGATGAGGAGTTGTTCGCGCGTTTCGCGCCGTGCGGGATCGAGGGGAATGCAGGCAACCGGGCACAGCAACGCGCACTGTGGTTCGTCGAAGTGGCCGACGCATTCGGTGCAGCGGTTCGGATCGATCTGATAAAACTCGTCGCCCATCGAAATCGCTTCGTTGGGGCACTCGGGCTCGCAGACGTCGCAGTTGATGCAGTCGTCGGTAATCAGGAGGGACATGTGCGTATGAAGGAAGTCAGGCCTTCGGCGGCATGGTTGCAATCTTCTTTTGCAGCCAGCGGTCGACCGAAGGGAACACGAATTTGGACACGTCGCCACCCAGCACGGCGATCTCGCGCACGATCGTGCCCGAGATGAACTGGTACTGGTCGGACGGGGTCAGGAACATGGTTTCGACATCGGGCAGCAGGTAGCGGTTCATGCCCGCCATCTGAAACTCGTATTCGAAGTCGGACACGGCGCGCAGGCCGCGCACGATCACGCGCGCATCATGCTTGCGCACGAAATCCTTGAGCAGGCCCGAGAAACTCTCCACCTGCACGTTGGGGTAATGGCCAAGCACTTCATTGGCAATCTCGAGCCGCTCGTCGAGCGTGAAGAACGGACGTTTGTTCCGGCTATCGGCGACGCCGACCACCAGACGGTCGAACAGGCCGGATGCGCGGCGTACCAAATCCTCGTGGCCGCGGGTAAGCGGATCGAACGTACCTGGATAAACGGCTACAACCATTGCGGCTCCCTGGGAAATCACTCTGAATTCGCGCATTATGCCTGAAAAACCGGCAGCCGCCCCAGGCCGGGGCAGGGTTTGCCCGATTCTTGTGCAACAATCCGGCGCCTTGCCAGGTTCAAGCGTCGCTGGCTTGCAACTTCAGCAAATGGAAGTAGACCATCCCGGCTTTGTCCGACCGCACGATGTCCCAGCCGGCCAGCCAATCCGGCGCTTCTTCACCGTCGACACAGAGCGGCGCTTCGGCCTCGGCATAGACCAACCCGCCCTCTTTCAGCAGCGCCGGGCACAGCGGCAACGACTGCGCCAGCAGGTCTTGCTGATACGGTGGATCGAGGAAGATGACGTCGAAACGCTGGCCACGCGTGGCCATGTCGCGCGCCAGCACCAGGGCGTCGGCGCGCACGATGGTGACGTTGCCGGCCTTGAGCTTGTCGCGGTTGGCCTCCAGCTGTCGTACCGACGGGCTATGGTTGTCGATCATGGTGACCGCGGCGGCGCCGCGGCTGGCCGCTTCGAAGCCGAGCGCACCGGAGCCGGCGAACAGGTCGAGCACGCTCGTCGTGTCCCAGTCGCCGGGCATCTGGTGGTTGATCCAGTTGAAGACGGTTTCGCGCACGCGGTCCGGCGTGGGGCGCAGGCCGAGCGCGTCGAGCACGGGCAATGGGGTACGTTTCCAGGCGCCGCCGATGATGCGGACTTGATGCTGCGCCATGCGTGGCGCGCCATGAGGCTGGGGTTTGTGGGACTTTTTCTGCATGGGCGGCACTATAGCATGGTGCTTTGGCCGCCCTTCGCGCCCGGTTTGCAGGCGCGATCCAGATTTTATTTACCTGCGGCCAAGGTCTGGAAATCATTGATCCAGCCCTGCATACGTCCCTGTGCATGCGCCTTTTGCTGCGGGGTGGCGAGGCGGATCGCGGTCAGGATGTACTTGGTGTTCTGGTCGATGCTGGCGTCATAAAAACTCTTGCGCTCGGGTGATTCCATGCGGGTGAACAATTCTCGCTGCAGCGCCTGCATGCGCACCGTGGCTTGTTCGCGGTTCATTTTCTTTTGCTGGATTTCACGCAACGCCGTGACGATGCGGCGCTGGCGGTAGATGCGTTCTTCCAGCCACACATTGTTGTCCAGCGGGCGCACATCCGATGCCCGGCGCAGGGCCGCTTCCTGCTCGCTGCTGAAGTTGCCGAACCACAGTTCGAACTGCTCCATCGATTTCTTGAAACGGGCGCGCTGGCGCTTGTCGGTGCTGCCGCTGATGAACTTGCGGCGATATTCTTCATTCTTGCTGTTGAACTTGCGCTCGATCTTGGCGATCTGTTCCGGCGTGATCGACAGCGCCAGCGTGGTCATCTCGGGCACAGCGCGCGCGCCCAAGCGTTCGCCGTGCACGCGCACCTCGCGGTAGGCATTGACCAGGTCGGCCTGGCTTGGATTACCGGCCAGCTGGCGCTGCCAGGTGCCGAGCAGCGCCGCGTAGTCGTGCAGCTGGGTCTGGCGATGCCACTGGAACAATGCGTTGATATCGCGCTTGGCGACGTCCGCTTGTTGACCTTCGAAGTCGACATACGAATCGAGCCACCAGTACAGTAGGGTGTCGCCCTGGTTGTACGAAAAGCGGATCGTGCTGCAACCCGCCGCCAATGCCATCAGGGCAATGGCCAGCAGCGCAAAGGTGCGACGGATGAACGTATCTTGCATGCTAAAATTTTTCATATATTCAACTTTTTTTCGAGAACAGCCTATGAACGTTGTGATCCTCGCCGCCGGCATGGGAAAGCGCATGCAGTCCGCCCTGCCGAAAGTCCTGCATCCACTGGCTGGTAAGCCACTTTTGCGCCATGTGATCGATACTGCGCGCAGTCTTGGTCCGAAAAAATTATGCGTGATTTATGGACATGGAGGCGCAGCGGTGCCCGAGATGGTCTCCGCGCTGGCGCAAGAGACCGGCAGCATGATCGATACCGCCCTGCAGCAGCCTCAGCTGGGCACCGGTCATGCGGTGATGCAGGCGGTGCCGCAACTCGATGACGCGGACTCGACCCTGGTGCTGTACGGCGACGTGCCGCTGACCAGTAGCGAGTCGCTGCGCCGCCTGGTCGACGCGGCCGGCAACGACAAGCTCGGCATTCTTACCGTCGAGCAGGCCAATCCTTTCGGCCTGGGCCGCATCGTGCGCGAGAACGGCGCCATCGTGCGCATCGTCGAAGAAAAGGATGCCTCGGCTGAAGAACGTACGATCCGCGAAATCAACAGCGGCATCATGGTGATCCCGACCCAGCACCTCAAAAAGTGGCTTTCCGCGCTGTCGAACAACAACGCCCAGGGCGAGTATTACCTGACCGATATCGTGGCGCAGGCCGTGGCCGATGGCGTAGAGGTTGTCTCGGCCCAGCCGTCGGGCGAGTGGGAAGTGGCGGGCGTGAACAGCAAGGTGCAGTTGGCCGAGCTCGAGCGTCAGCATCAATTGAATATCGCCCATGCGCTACTGGAAAAAGGCGTGACGCTGATGGATCCGGCGCGCATTGACGTGCGCGGCGAACTGATCTGCGGCCGCGATGTCGTGATCGACGTCGGCTGCGTGTTCGAAGGTCGCGTCGAGCTGGGCGAAGGCGTGCGCATCGGCGCCAATTGCGTGCTGGTCGACGCCAACGTCGATGCCGGCGCCAACATCAAGCCGTTTTGCCATATCGAAGGCGCGACAGTCGGTGCAGCCTCGCAGATCGGTCCGTTCGCACGCCTGCGTCCCGGCACCGAACTGGGCGAAGACGTGCATGTGGGTAACTTCGTCGAGATCAAGAACAGCACGGTCGCTGCGCACAGCAAGGCCAACCACCTGGCCTATGTCGGCGACGCCACCGTCGGTTCGCGCGTCAACCTGGGCGCCGGCACCATCACCTGCAATTACGACGGCGCCAACAAGCACCGCACCGTGATCGAGGATGACGTGTTCGTCGGCAGCGACAGCCAGCTGGTGGCACCGGTAACCATCGGCAAGGGCGCCACCCTGGGCGCCGGCACCACGCTGACCAAGGATGCGCCGGCCGGCAAGCTGACCATCTCGCGTCCCAAGCAATTGACGATCGAAGGATGGAAGCGCCCTGTGAAAGTGAAGAAGTAATCCACCAATCATCCACAGGAAGCCAACAGGGTAATCACAGGAAAATCACAAGATAAACACAGGGTCATCCCGTGGTTATCCTGTGGACTTCCGATAAGTCATCCACAATATTATCCACAGGCTATTCAGGCCCGGAGCTGCCCTGTCAGACAGCGATCCGGGTCTCGAACTTGCTGCGGTGGGTCGAGAAATACGCCTTCACATTACGCACATTGGCGTGCGCGGTGAACAGCCGGTGCGCCAGTGCGTGATACGCCGGCATGTCGGCCACCTGCACCACCAGCACGAAATCCGGGCCGGGCGTTACCCGGTAACACTGCAGCACCGCACTCTCCTGCGCTGCCAGCGTTTCGAACTGCGTCATGCGTTCGGCCGCCTGAACGTCGAGCGTGATCTCGACGATGGCGCTCAGGCGCGCACCGACCTTCTCCGGATTCAGGATCGCTACCTGGCGCGCGATGATGCCGCGTTCGGTCAATAACTTGACCCGGCGCAGACAGGTTGGCGCCGAAACGTGAACCAGTTCGGCCAGTTCTGCGTTCGTCTGCGATGCATCAGCCTGCAAGGCATTGAGGATGCGACGATCAAGATCGTCCAAGACCAATTCTTCTGTCATCGTAATGAAATATTAAGTAAAAATATCGCTTGTTGTGAAATATCGTTTCACTTACATTGCATAATGAAATTATCTATCAAAATAAGACGCGCACTGTAAGCATATTTCAACCTGATTGCTCTACGATAGCATTTGTTGATAATTTTTAAGTGAGGTTCGCCATGTGCGGTATCGTCGGTGCAGTCGCCAAACGCAATATCACCCCCGTCCTGATCGAAGGCCTGAAGCGTCTGGAATACCGGGGCTACGATTCCTGCGGCGTTGCCGTGCACCTGGACGGCCGCCTGACCCGCTCGCGCTCGACCTCGCGCGTGGCCGAACTCGAGTCGCAAGTGCGCGAAGCCAGCCTGGACGGCTTTACCGGCATCGCCCACACCCGCTGGGCCACCCACGGCGCGCCGGCCTCGCACAACGCCCACCCGCACTTCTCGCCGACCGAAGACAATGCGCGCATCGCACTTGTCCACAACGGCATCATCGAAAACCACGACGAACTGCGCGCTGAATTGACCGGCCTGGGCTACACCTTCACCAGCCAGACCGACACCGAAGTCATCGCCCACCTGGTCGACCACATGTACAACGGCGACCTGTTCGACACCGTGCAGCAAGCCGTCAAGCGCCTGCACGGCGCCTACGCCATTGCCGTGTTCTGCCGCGAAGAACCGCACCGCGTGATCGCCGCGCGCCAGGGCTCGCCGCTGATTGTCGGCGTCGGCAAGGATGAAAACTTCGTCGCTTCCGACGCGATGGCGTTGGCCGGCACCACCGACCAGATCATCTACCTGGAAGAAGGCGATGTGGTCGACCTGCAACTGGCGCGCTACTGGATCGTCGACAGCGAAGGCCGTCCGGTCGAGCGCGACGTGAAAACCGTGCACGCCCACACCGGCGCAGCCGAGCTGGGCCCATACCGCCACTACATGCAGAAGGAAATCTTCGAGCAGCCGCGCGTGATCGGCGACACCCTGGAAGGCGTGACCGGCATCATGCCGGAACTGTTCGGCGACGGCGCCTATGCCGTGTTCAAGAAGATCGACCGCGTGCTGATCCTGGCCTGCGGCACCAGCTACTACGCGGGCTTGACCGCCAAGTACTGGATCGAATCGGTGGCCAAGGTGCCGGTCAGCGTCGAGATCGCCAGCGAATACCGCTACCGCGACAGCGTGCCGGTCCCGAGCACGCTGGTGGTGACGATCACCCAGAGCGGCGAAACCGCCGACACCCTGGCCGCGCTGAAGCATGCGCGCAGCCTGGGCATGGAGCACACGCTGACCATCTGCAACGTCTCGACCAGCGCCATGGTGCGCGAATGCCAATTGGCCTACATCACCCGCGCCGGCGTCGAAGTCGGCGTCGCCTCGACCAAGGCTTTCACTACCCAGCTGGCGGCGCTGTTCCTCTTGACGCTGACGCTGGCACAGGTCAACGGCCGCCTGAGCGACGCCGAAGAAGCCGAGCACCTGAAAATGATGCGCCACCTGCCGGTTGCCTTGTCATCCGTGCTGGCGCTCGAGCCGCAGATCATCGCCTGGGCCGACGACTTTGCACGCAAGGAAAACGCCCTGTTCCTGGGCCGCGGCATCCACTACCCGATCGCCCTGGAAGGCGCGCTGAAGCTCAAGGAAATCTCGTACATCCACGCCGAAGCCTATCCGGCAGGCGAACTCAAGCACGGTCCGCTGGCGCTGGTGACCGAAGAGATGCCGGTGGTGACGATCGCCCCGAACGACGCGTTGCTGGAAAAGCTCAAGTCGAACATGCAGGAAGTGCGTGCCCGTGGCGGCCAGCTGTACGTGTTCGCCGACGTCGACTCGCGCATTACTTCGGGCGACGGCCTGCACGTGATCCGCTTGCCGGAACACTACGGCCTGCTGTCGCCGATCCTGCACGTAGCGGCGCTGCAACTGCTGGCGTACCACACTGCGCTGGCACGCGGCACCGATGTCGACAAGCCGCGTAACCTGGCGAAATCGGTAACCGTGGAGTAATACCATCGGTTGAACCGGTTAATGCAGTGGCTTACTAAGGCAGTGCGCCACAGGTCGAAAGACCGCGATTGATCAACAATCCGCTTTCCATCTAAAGCCCGGTAAATACCGGGCTTTTTACTGTCCACCTCGTTTTATCCGTCTTTCCGGAAAAACGAAGCTGTCTTCCTTTCTCTTTCTCCCCCGAACTGAAGTATGCAAATGCAGGGCTTTACGGCCTCGGCATTCGTACGCCCATCTGCAGTGCAGTTTTTTATTGGGGAACTTTTTTTACACACATTGCTCTAAAAATCGTTTTCGAAAACGTGTGATAACTGCTTAACGAACTACCAAAACGTAGTTTTAAAGTGACATTTAAGCAAATCTTCGCATCAAGTTGTTCTTAGTCTATGTGTTGCAAAAATTCTTATATGGAAGAACTGTTTAAATGAAAATTTTTCAAAGTCTGTTCGTATCATCCCTGATGATCTCCTCTGCTGGCGCAGCCGTACCCAATGTGGGCGCTGCAGCAACTGCCCCTGCCAGCGCCGTGGTGTCTGTCGACGCTGCCAACATCAACTACACGATTCCCTACAGCAGCGCGCCGACCTGGACGCGGGTGTACATCGATGCGAACCAGACCGTCAGCTCCGGATTTGCCATCAGTGGCGTGGGCGCCGATTACTTCGTCGAAAACGGCAACCTGTACCGTTATTCCGGCACCAACGGCAGTTGGAGCTGGACCATCATCAAGCAAGTGCCATTCACACAAGGCGCAACGTCCGCCACCTTGCGTGTGGCAAAAGCGGATATCGGTTCGCCTGCCTCGATCGATAGCGTGACCCAGACTTCGGCACCGACCAACACGTCCGCAAAGATCACGACATCCACGGCGACCAGCCCAGCGCCGGGCGCCACAGCCACCGCTGCTGTCGACGGACTCAATATCAAGTATGTGATCCCGTTCGCGGGCAAGCCGACATGGACGCGCGTGTACATCGACGCTAATCGAGCAAGTTCCTCGGGTTACTCGTATAACGGAATCGGGGCCGAATACCTGATCGAAAATGGCGGCTTGTTCCGCTACAGCGGAAGCAACGGTGGATGGGGCTGGACTTCGGTGAAGACGGTGGCGTTCACCGTCGGCGCTACCTCAGCCACCGTCAGCGTGGCGATTGCCGACCTTGGTTCACCGCCCTCGATTGACAGCATTACGCAAACTGATCCGCCAACCAAGATCTCGCCGAAACTCACGACGACCACGTCGACGACGACTCCCCCACCGCCGACTACACCGGCGCCGCCGTCGACTGCCACTGTATGGGTGGACTATTTTGGCGACTCCACGGCACACGGCGATATCGGTAACACGCCCTACCAGGTCGCACGGCCACCGTCAGTGGTGATGGATGAGAACTTGCCTAGTAACTATAACGTCAGAAATGAAGCTGTTGGCGGCGCCTCGATCGCTGAGTTGCTTGCCGGTAGGGATGGCGTACACGCCCCATGGGCAACGACGGTCGCGCGCAGCAATGCAAAATATATCCTGATGAATTACTCGATCAATGACTCGTATGAGCCTGGGACAACACCCGCTTCGTACAAGGCAAGTTATGCCAGGGTCATCGATATTGCGCGGGCCGCCGGCAAGACCGTGATCTTGCAAACGACAAATCCGACCAATAACAGCCAAAAGGATGTTACTTTTTCTAATGCGATGAAGCAAATTGCTGCAGAAAAAAATGTTCCGGTAATCGACGTTTTTGCTTACCTGACGCAATACATGGCTGCCAACAATCTTGGACCTTACCAGATCACAAACGACGGCATCCATCCGAATCAGGCCACTTATATCCTGGTCGGCGAATACACGGCGCGCAGGTTCAAGGAAATCGTCGGCATCAAATAAACGTCTGACGCTGCCGATGAATATGGCGTAGTGCGCAAAAAAAGGTACCTCGATGTTCGAGGCACCTGTTTTCCTTGGATGAAGATTCACCATTTTAACGATCAACCGATGTCAGAAGCATCACTAACGTTCGGGTTTGTTCAGCACAGTCGTCGGCGATGCCGACACCTCCCGCGCCATCCTGCCATCATTTGCGATGACGCCAATTGCATCGGTAAACAAGGGCGTCAAAAGTTGTACGCCAGTCGGAGAAAGATGATGCGAATCGAAATAATTTGGCGTCCCATTGCTGGCAAACTCGCATGCGGCGCTTAGGCAAATATAGGGTGATGGGTCGAGAATTTTGATCCTGCCATCCATGCCTTTGATGGTATTGAGTGCCGCGATCAGCCGGTCATTATCCGAACGGTATCTTGCCAATGTATAGGTCTTTGGCTGCTGCGTACCCTTTTCCCTGACATTGATCCACTCCCGGGGATTGAAGTAGGGATTGTTTGGCACGACCTGCATGATGAACAGATGTTCGATGCCCGCATCATTCGATATGGCTTGCGCCAGCGTTTCATGCAGTTTCTTTTCGCCATTAAAATCTTTCTTGAAAAAGCTTATTCCGACAATATTTCGGATATTCCGCTTTTTGCTTTCGGCCAGAATTTTCGCAAGCACCTCTTCGCTGCAATAGGCATCGGCGCCAAATTCATGCAGGTTGCAGTTGCGCGTGGTGAGGAATACACCAACATTGCGGCCTTGTCCAAGACTGGCAATCAATTCGTCCAGCTGGTCTGCATGCGAATCGCCGACGATCAAAAGATTCACATGCGATATGACCTGATTTCTCTGACACATTTCAGACGACGGATGCATGATCCGATCGATAACCGGACAGCGATAAGGAGAGCGCTTCTGCTCGGCGCTATACAGCGTGGCAAGATCGGCTGGGTATCGATATACCGCCCCATCTGTCCTGATAAACAGGATGGAGACGGCGACTGTCAGGACGGTGGAAACGGCAACCGATCCCAGTAGTCTGGCATTCGATGCGATGCGCAGACTGCTTCTGACGGGAACCTCGACATACCGGTATGAGAGCACTGAAAAAAAGCAGGTAAGGCCCAGGGCGGCAGCTGCTTGCAGGGTGTTCAGATTTTGACCGAGATAAATGGTCGCAATTGAAATGATCGGCCAGTGCCAAAGGTAGAGCGAATACGAAATTTTTCCGATGTAGGCGACGCCTGGTTGATCCAGAAGCAGGTCCTTGCGCTTCAAGGCTGCGAACGCTGAAATGACGGCAGCCGTGCCGAGGCATGCAATGACTGCCTGGATTGCCTGAGAACCGGCACTCTCGTCGAATAGCACGATTGCTGCGACGATTGCCGCCAGCCCGCCCCACTTCAGGTAAGGCGCCATCCACAGCGGCGCTTCCTTAGTGTGCAAAGCGAGCATGACACCGATCGCTAGCTCCCATATCCGGGTTGGCAGCCAGAAGAAGGCTGTTTTCGGCGATACCGCCGAAACGATATAATTTGCTGCAAATGAGCCGAGCACGACCAAGGCCAATAAAGCAATCAACAGCGGGACCGACAACCATTTTGTTCTGCGCACCAATAGTATGAGCAGGCCATACACGACATAGAATTGCTCTTCGACGGCCAGGCTCCATGTGTGAAGCAAAGGTTTGGTCAACGGGCTTTCAAAATAGTCACCCTGGCTCCAGAACACGATGTTCTGCAAATAGAAAGGCTGGGCGGCCAGGCTTTCGCTGAAGTTTTTCAGATACAGGGGCGGGATCAGAAAGTATGCCGCTATTGTCGTGACTGCCAGTACGACAATGTATGCCGGCGCCAGTCGGCGAAAGCGCTTGATATAGAATTCTTTCAAAGAGACACGTTCGGTGCGCAGTGCTTCAAAATAGGTCTTGGTAATAATATAGCCCGATAATACGAAAAATACATCGACACCAATAAAACCTCCGGGTAATGCGTGCGGGAATGCATGAAACAGCAGTACCGCTATAACTGCAATTGCTCTCAGTCCGTCTAAGCCGGGCATATAGTGCTTCATCTTCATGGTGCTCCATCATGGTTTGAAAAATGCGCAAAATTAATATCTTCTCTGCATTAATTATGATCGGGTCATGATGCTGAAAAGATGAATGCGACGTTTTTACCAGATAGTGCCTGATGGCTTTTGGATTGTTTTGTAACGAATCAACCCATGGCTTGTTCGGGCCAAAGGGCCGCTCCATCAAAATGAAAAAGGCCCCAACATCGGTTGAGGCCTTTCTATAGCGATTTGGGATTATTTACGGGAAATTAATCCCGCGCTCCAGACCGGCAACGATTACCGCCCTATACCAGTCCCGCTTGTTTCTGGCGCGAATGTAAAACGCAGGCTGTAATTGTCGAGCGTTCCCGGCAGTCGGGCCGGGTTCATTCGCCCTTGTTCCACCAAGCGCAACGTCGCTCCATTGACATCGTCGTCAATCAGCGTTCCCAGCATCACGCTGGTAAGCATCAATACCAGGTGGCGCGCCGGGCACATTGCCGGACCGCTGCTAAATGGAATCAAGGGCCAATCGCGGTCTTGTGCGTCCCTGACCTTGTCGTCCTTGAGCCACAATTCAGGTGTAAAGCGGTCAGCGCATGCCATGCGCGTGTCGTCGCGGTGGAAAAATGGCGTGAACAGCAGCACCCCGGTGCCGGCTGGCATCGTGCCGCCATCCCACTCGGTCGCATGCGTGCTCTGGCGCAGGATCGCTGGCGTCGTCGGCCACAGGCGTAGCGATTCCAGGATCGTGGCGCGCAGCAGCGGCAGGTAAGCGTGCGCGGTGCCGGGCTTGCTGTGCAGTTCTGCCCGGGCCTGCACCGCCTGGTCCGGATGCGCGGCCAGTAGCGCCAGCGCGCGGAAGGTGGCCATGCCGGCGGCGTCGAATGCAAACAGCCATTGCGGCACCTGGTGATTCGGTTTGGTATCGGCGCTCGTGGCAACGCCGGCCGCCTTGGCCGCCAGGCTACCGAGCTCGGCGCGGTCGAGGTAACTCTGGATGCGCGCCAGGAAGCGCGCGCGCAAGCCGGTCTGCTTCGGGTGCAGGAAGGCCCAGTTGGCCGCCTTGCGCAGGCGGATGATCATGTCGCTCAGCTCCTGGTCGTCGGCCGCCACCTCACCGAAGAACACGCGCCGGCCGAGCCGGGTCCAGTGGGCGTTAAAGGTGTCCCAATCGAGTTCGCCCGCAGCGCGCGCGGCGGCCAGGATGCTATTCGCCTCTTCCTCGACCAGCGGCATGAAACTGGCCGCCATCGGGTGCACCGGGCAGGTGTGCTCGAGCACTTCCTCGTTGAAGCGGCGGCGATCGGCGCGCTCCGGACCTTGCGATATCAATGCAGCGTCGGGTTCGAAATGCGAGAGTGCAGCGCGCTTCTCGCTGCTGGCGGGAGAAAACGGTTGCGGCGCCTCGTCCAGGATGCGGCGCACGTGTTCAGGCGCCAGCACCACCGCCTGCTTGCGGATCGGCAGCGGCAGCATCAGCGGTCCGCTGCCGTACTTGTTGCGCAGCTTTTGCATGCGCCCAATCGCGCGCCGGTCCAGCTCCAGCTTTTCGGCCAGCGCCACCACCTTGGGGCGGCGCACGATCACGCCCTTGGCGAAGGTCGGGGCCAGCACATCGACCGCCAGCGCCAGCGTGTCGAGCACGCTCGCTGTGGGCAGGCCGGCGCCACTCGCGCCCTTTTGCGTGCGCGCAGAGCGCGCCACCCAGGTTGCCGCCGCGACGCCGCCGGCCAGGCCGAGCGCGCCGGCGAGCAGCAGCTTCTGATTACGTTTTTGCATCTCATCCTCTCCAAAAATTGTCGCCAACGGGCCCGGCGTGGGGAGCGTCCCAGCTGTCCAGTTCGCCATATTGACTGTACGTCAAGCGTGGCAATGGCGACGCACGGCCGCCCTGCTGGAAGACACGACGAAGCGGATAACGATCAGCTGGCCTCAGGCTCCGGCCCGCGCGTCTTGCCCGGCGGCGGCGTGAGCTTGACCGCGCGGCGGGTGCGCGCCGACTCGTAGATCGCGTCCATGATGCGCTGGTCCTGCAAGCCTTCCTCGCCCGGTGTGTGCACATCCTTGTTTTGCTGGATGCAGCCGGCGAAGTGGTCGATCATCAAGGTGAACTGGTTCTTGTTGCCGGCCTGGATCTCGCTCGTCTGCTCCTTGCCGTCCACCACGCGTGTCACCCGCAGCTTGTTGCCATGGTAGGCGTAACCCGGGTCCATCTCGGCCCAGGCCTCGAAACCGTTCACGCGGAACATCTGCGATTTGTGCGCCGAATAATTGGTGCTGCAGGTGGCCATCAAGCCGCTCGGGAAACGCAGGATGAACTGGCACGACTCCTCCACTTCGCGAAAGCGCGCGTCGCCCGGTGTCGACCAGATGTTGCCCATCACTTCGTTCGGCTCTTCGCCGCTGAGGAAGCGCGCCGCGTTGATGCAGTACAGGCCGATGTCCGGCAGCGCGCCGCCGCCCGCCAGCGCTTTCTTGAGGCGCCAATGCTGCGGGTCGCCCATGTTCTGCGAGTTGACCGAATTGAATTCCTTCAGCACGCCCAGTTTTTTGTCGCGGATCATTTTTACCAGGGCGCGGTCAAGCGACTCGTACTGGCTGCGGTAGGCGATCATCAGCTGGCGTCCGGCCTTGCGGCAGGCCTCGATCATCTGCTTGCATTCGGCCACGCTGTTGGCCATCGGCTTTTCGCACAGTACGTGCTTGCCGGCACGCGCAGCACGTACGGTGTACTCGGCATGCATATTGTTGGGCAGCGCTATATAGACGCTCTGCACGTCGGGCATCGCGGCCAGCTTGTCGTAGTCCTTGTAGTCGAGCACCGCGCTCTCGGGGATGTGGTACTGGCGCGCAATCTTGAGCCCCTTTTCGCGGTCGCCCGTGACCAGCGCCACCACCTTGGCGTGCTTGCTCTGCTGGAAAGCCGGCAGCATCTCGTTGATGGCGATCCGTCCCAGCCCGACCACGGCGACGCCGACCCGCTCTTCCCACGCGTCGCCCGGCGGCTCGGTCTGCTCTGGCTTTTCGGACTTGTCGAAGATGGGCGGGAATTCGACGCGGTTCTTTTCGCTCGCCGCGGCATGCAGCGCAGGGGCGGACAGCGCCGCGATCGATCCGACATAGCGCAGGAAGTCACGGCGTGGCGGCTGGTCTTGTTTCATGGCAGTTTCTTTCGGATGGAAGGAGGCGATCCTCGCACGCGCTATGGAACGACAGCGCTCGCTTGCCTTAACGAAATAGCATCGTATCGGTAACCGCGCCATTACTGGCCTCAGCGGCAGCCTGCTGATCGAGACCACCGCCAAAGGGGGCGAAACCGAGGACCAGTTCCGGCGCCTGGCGCAGGAAGGCTGTACCCATTTCCAGGGCTATCTGTTCGGCCGTCCGGGAGCGGCCGCAAACCGCAAGACACAGCTGGGCAAGCGCGCTGCAGCCTGATTGGACTGCGCGGTCTGGAGGGGAAAACATGGCGCCGCCGGTGCCCGCCCGACGCGGTCGCGTTAGCTCATCTGTCGTCAACTTCGCGCAATCGGGCGGTATCCGTACTACTACTGAGTTTTTCGAATTATTCGAGGTGTATTCAGCAATCCCGTTTTGTTTGGGCTATACTCGCTTTTCCCCATTCGGGGCATCCCGCTCAATGGACGCCAGGGACTGTGACTGGCCTGCCTGATCGTCGACATCAGCGCGTCACAACCTGTATGCCAGCTGTTCCTGTTTCGGTCCGCAATGCGTCAGGCCGGGACAGGGCATTGTCTTTGCTATGCGTCTGTTGCTGAGCCCAACGCGCCGTCGCCATGACGGCCCTGGCCTCGGCGGCACGCTCCCTATCGGCGCACTTCCCTCCGGCCTGTGTCCGGGCGGAACGCGCGATACCGAGCCCGTTGGTGTTTTTAATCAGAATCTTGCACGGTAGTGCCACCGCAATCTTCTTACAGGTAATACTCACTCGTATGCGTACCTCATCGCTCCTAGTCATCCTATCTTGCCTCATCGTTTCGGCGTGTTCCAAGAACCCGCCTCCCGCGAATGCCGATAAACCGGTCGACGTCGTCCTGGTCGGCGCCGGCGTCATGAGCGCCACCCTGGGCACCATGCTCAAGGAACTCGATCCCGAGCTGTCCATCGAAATGTTCGAACGCATGGACGGCGTGTCGGTCGAAAGCTCCGACGCGATGAACAATGCCGGCACCGGCCACTCCGGTTTCGCCGAACTGAACTACACCCCGGAAATGCCGGACGGTAGCATCGATACCAAGAAGGCGGTCGACATCAACGAACAGTTCGAGATCTCGAAGCAGTTCTGGGCCTACCAGGTGAACAAGCAGTACCTGGGCGCGCCGCAGACCTTCATCAACAACGTGCCGCACATGGCGTTCGTGTGGGGTGACGACAACATCAACTACTTGCGCAAGCGCTACGACGCCCTGCAAAAGGAAAACCTGTTCAAGGGCATGCTGTTTACCGAAGACCAGGAACAGATCCGCAAGTGGGCGCCGCTGGTCATGAACGGCCGCGATCCGCAGCAAAAGGTCGCCGCCACCCGCATGGACATCGGCACCGACGTCAACTACGGCACCCTGACCCGCAGCATGGTCAAGCACCTGACCGGCACCCACGGCATGGCCCTCAACCTGCGCACCCAGGTCGAAGACATCAAGCGCGGCGAAAACGGCCTGTGGAATGTCACCGTCAAGAACCTGGCCGACAACAAGACCCGCACCGTGAGCGCCAAGTTCGTGTTCATCGGCGCCGGCGGCGGCGCGCTGCCGCTGCTGGAAAAGACCGGCATCCCGGAAGCCAAAGGCTACGGCGGCGTGCCGGTCGGCGGCCAGTGGCTGGTGACCACCAACCCGGCCCTGATCGAAGCGCACCACGCCAAGGTCTACGGCAAGGCATCGGTCGGTTCGCCGCCAATGTCGGTCCCGCACCTGGACACCCGCATCATCGACGGCAAGAAAGCGCTGCTGTTCGGACCATTCGCCACCTTCTCGACCAAGTTCCTGAAGAACGGTTCGTGGATCGACCTGCCGGCATCGGTCGGCACCGGCAACGTGCGCCCGATGTTCCAGGCCGGTATCGACAACATCCCGCTGACGAAGTACCTGGTCGAGCAAGTGATGCAGTCGCAGGAAGACCGCATCAAGACCCTGCGCGAGTACCTGCCTGAAGCCAAGTCGGAAGACTGGAAACTGGTCAATGCCGGTCAGCGCGTGCAGATCGTCAAGGATGACCCGAAAAAGGGTGGCCTGCTGCAATTCGGTACCGAAGTGGTCGCCTCCGCCGACGGTAGCATGACCGCCCTGCTGGGCGCTTCGCCAGGCGCCTCGACCGCCGCGCCGATCATGCTGAAAGTGCTGAAGGCCTCGGCCTTCCGCGACCAGCTCAAGAGCGCTGAATGGGATGCCAAGATGAAGGAAATGATCCCATCGTATGGCCGCCATTTGAACGACGACCCGGCCTTCGCCAACCAGATCCGCCAGCAGAGCAGCGCTGTGCTGGGCCTGAAGGCGTTCACGCTGGATGTGAATGGCGCGGCGCCGGCAGCGGCTGCACCGGCTACTGCAGCCCCGGCTGCCGCAACCCCGGCTGCCGCAACCAGGTAAGCACAAGCAGGAAACCTGGCCGCGGCGAACTTGCCGCGGTCGGCAGACACAATGAAAACGGCCCCGGTGCTAGCAAGCGCCGGGGCCGTTTTTTTGTGTGCGCGTTGCTGCGCTTATTTCTTATTGCGCAGCACTTCCAGTTCCGCCCGCAGGTTGCTGCGCTCGCTACGCGACGCGTCGAGCTGGGTGCGCAGCTCCTTCACTTCCAGCGCCAGGTTGTCGCGTTCGGTCTTGATGCCGACCAGTTCCATCTGCGCCGCCAGGCGCGCGTCCGAATCGGCCGCATTCGACGACACATAGCGTTCGAGCTGCTGGCGCAGATCGGCCAGTTGCGCATCCTTGCCGTCGATCGCCAATTGGTCCTTGGCCTTGCCGACCAGGGCGTCGGCCGCCACCTGGCGCGCATTGCGCAGTTCGGCCAACAGGCGATCGATCTCTTCGCTGCGCTCGTCGGCAACCAGCTGCGCCTGCTCGCGCGCGGCGCTGGCGGCGGCGACGTCGGCGTTCAATGCATCGCGCTCGCCGGCCAGTTCTTCACCGGCGCGCAGCAGGGCCGCGCTGTCGCTCTCGGCGCGCGCCAGCGCGTCGCGCAGGCCGGCGCCGGCATCTTCGGCGTAGCCCTGGGCCCAGCGGCTCAGTTCGGCCAACAGGGCGGGCGGCATCACCGCTTCCGGCAATGCCGGCGCGGCCTGGGCAGCGCGCCAGTCGGCCAGGTGGGTGTGGATGGTGGTGATCGCGCCGCCGCCGATGCTGTCGCGCACGGCGTCGATGGTGACCGCCGCGCCGTCCTGTTGCAGGGATTCGGCTGCCGCGACCACATCGTCGCGCGTCACGTCGAGGCCTGCCATATCGGTTTTCATGAGGCGTAAAAGTTTCGTTAGGGAACTTCGTATGATACGCCATGGAAACATCCATGACATGCCGGTCGTGCTCCCTCAGCGCCCGACTGTCGTTATTTTGCCGCTTGCCGTCCGGCTCAGGCGGTGGCCGGCGCGTCGACCGGGAACGCCTGCGCCGCCAGCCATGCGCTCAGCTCATCCTGTCCATGCTGGTCCAGGTGCGGCAGCATCGAGGCGTACCAGGCGTGGCCACGCTCGGCGCCAAGCACGGCGCGCACCACCGGCGCGCTGTGCTCCAGGAACACGCCGAAGAACGGCACGTGGCGCGTGTGCAGGAAAGTCGGGTCGGTGTTGCGCAGGTCGACGTAGACGTCGCGCACCTCGTCCAGGTAGGGCAGCGCCTGCTCCATATGGCCGGACTGGGTCAGCGCCGTAATAAAATTGGTGACGATCTGCAGGTCCGGCATTTCGCGCGAGGTCAGGTTCAGGGCGCGCGCCCGCGCGATCCAGTCGCGCCCATGCACCGGGTCGCCGCTCATGGCGAAGCTGGTGCCGACATTGAGGGCGTTGTGGGCGCTGCGCTCTTCGCCGAACAGCATGCTCCAGTAACGCAGCGACTCGTCCCAGCGGCCCAGGCGCGCGGTGCACAGCGCGCACACGCGCACCGCATCGATGCGCAGGTCGTCGCCGCGCGCCGTCACGTACGGCAGCGCCAGCGGCAAGGCGGCCTCGAAGCGATCCGCCTTCAGGTGCGCCAGGGCCGCGGCAAGTTCGGGCGGATCGGATGCTTGTTCTTCGCTGGCCAGTGCCGGGGCTTCGATCGCGGCCAGGCTGGCGTTCTGCGCGCCATGCGCCATCACCGCTTCCGGATCGATCCCGGGCAGGCGCAGGTAATCGATCACCAGCTCGCGCGATTCGCGCCGCTTGTCCTTGTCGATGCGCACCACCACGTTCTTGATCGAGACGAACGGGTCGCCGCTGCCGCGGTACACGATCAGCACCGCATAGCGCGCCGGATCGTCCTGGCCGCACGGTTGCAGCAGCCGGAAGAACTGCTCCGGTTCGTCCGCCAGCAGCGCGATGGCGGTGGCCGGGTGGTCGATGTGCGCGAATTTGCGCGGCAACTCGGTTTCCGGCATCCAGCCGCCGGTCTTTTCGCAAAACGGTTCAGCGGCGGTCATGCGGCCCAGCGCGTACGGCACGCCGGCCAAGAGCGCCAGTTCGGCCAGCCAGATCGCCGCCAGCGGCGCACCGCGCACGCGCATGCCGGCAATGCTGTAGGCGCCGGCCTCGATCGCATCCAGCCCGACATGCAGCACGTGCACCGGGTCGGCCAGCACGGCGGCAAAATCGGCCAGGTGGCGCGCCATCGACGCGCCCGGAGCGCCATCGGTCTCGAGGATCGCGGTCCATGCCGCCGCCTGCGCATACCAGCCGACCAGGCCGAGCGCCATCCCCAGGCGTCCCATCCAGACCGGATTACGGGCCTGGCCGCAGCGCGCCGCGTAGCGCGTCGCCAGCCCCATGGCCAGGGCGAAGGCCAGCACGGCGCCGAGGTTGAGCACCAGCGGCAGGCGGATCGTCAGCCAGGCATAGATCCAGGCCGCCGGCACCACTGCCACGGCGCAGCGCAAAGTGAGTGTGACGGCGCGCGCGGGCAGGCGGCCGGAGGGGACGTAACAGGCCGAAAAGATGTCGTGGGTCGGGTTCATGCGAGGCTCCTGATGCCGCTGTGCGTCGATGCCGCCAGCACGGTGCTGCCGTGCGAGGTCTTGTCTCCCAACCGGATGAGCGCATATGCCATGCCGTTCTCCTTATTCCACCACGGCCAGCAGTTCCAGCCGCAGCGCTTTCATGCCGGCCGGGACATACACCGAGATCGACTGCGCCTTGAGCATGCGCTCGTACATCGGCCCTTTCGATTCGAGGATGAAGTAGCAGGTGTCGGGCCGCACCGGAATCGCGGCCGGCGGCTGCGGCGTGTACTGCAGGCGCACCCCGGGCAGCGCCGAGAGCACGAATTTCTCGACGTCGTCCGGGGCGCCGACCTTGAAGCGCAGCGGCACCACGTCGACCAGTTCCAGTGCCGGGATGTCGGCGCCGACCGAGATATACAAGGTGGTGTTGTCGTCGATCTTGCCCGAGTCGAGCATGCCGATGTGGTACGAGGGCCGCACTTCGGACAGGGCGATGCCGAAGTACTTGGCCGAGATCACCGTGTCGAGCAGTTCGCGGATGATTTCGTGCAGCTTGGCGAATGCGGGGCCCGGGGCGCCGTGCTGGTATTGCGGCAGGTCGGACAGGGTCCAGCTCTTGGAAAACGTCATCAGGCCGCCGGCGACATCGAGCAGTTCCTGGAACAGGCGTTCCGGATGCAGGCCCGGATGGTGCAAGTGGTGCGATAACGCAGCGTAGGCCGAACTGGCCGTGTGCAGCAGCCAGAACGACGACATGTCGCCCGAGCGGAATTCGATCACGTTGCGGCTCGGTTCGCGGTGGTGGCCGTACAGCGCGCCGACTTTGGCCTGCAGCGCGTCCAGCAGGCGGCGCAGTCCCTGGAACAGCACCGGCGCCGCGCCCAGCGACAGCGTCGGCGCCACCAGCGCCGGATCGAGCTCGAAGCCGCCGGTGGCGGCGCGCCGCACGCGCAGCAGCGGAAAATTGGTATACGCGTCGCGCGGCTCGAACTCGGACACCAGCCGCACCGCGCGCTGCAGGTAGGCCAGCTGCACCGGCGCGGCCTGGGTGTACAGGTCGGGGGTTTCCTGGTTGGCCTGCACGAAGCGGGTGGCGCCGTTGGATGACGTGGCGGCCGGTCCCGGTGGCGTGAAGTTGGCATTGAACGGCTTCAGGCCCGGCAATGCCGCGTAATAGGTGGCGCCCTGCACGCTTTGCGGCAAGGCGTTCAGGTCGATCGTGGCCGGCAACTCGTCGTTGCCGGGCGCCTCGTACAGTTCGCCGTCCTGGAAGCGCAGCGACAAGCCGGTTATGCGCAGCATGCCGCTGGCCAGCGCTTCGCGGTCGAGCTCGAACAACTCGACGCCCCAGGCGTAGGGATGGACCGCCTTGATGCTGCGCTGCAGGCTGTGCTCGTGATAGGCGTCCTGGCGCTGGAAATGCTGGGGGCGCAGCAGCAGGCCTTCGCCCCAGAGAACTTTGCTGGTCATGTCGTGTCGCTCGCTTGTCTCGACTCGGTGTCGGAAGTGGGTGTTGTTAAGTTGCCGTAAAACACGATAACGAGCGGACGCAATTGCGCATGTGAAGTTGATCAAAGGTTGGCGCGAGACGCCGTGGCAGGATGCGATTTGGTTTCGGAAAGCAACACTCGCAACGCACACCACGCAACCAACACAACGCAAGCAAGGGCAAAGGGGTATCCCATGAAAGGATTCACGCCGGACCTGTTCGACCGCCTGCTCGGCCAGCCGGTGCGCAACGGCGTTGTCGCCACGCGCCTGACGGTCGACGAACTCAAGGACGCGGTGGCGCGCGACCTGGAAGCGCTGCTCAACACGCGCTCGACGATCCGCGACGGCGAACTGGCCGCGTATCCGGAATGCCAGGCCTCGATGGTCAGCTACGGCCTGTGCGACTTCGCCGACCGCTCGCTGTCGAGTCCGCTCGACCGGGCCGCCATCTGCGCCAGCATTGAAAGCACCATCGCGCGCCACGAGCCGCGCCTGCGCCACGTGAAAGCGCAGCTGGAGGTGCGCGAAGAATCGGTCAACCGGCTCGACTTTTCGATCACCGGCGTGCTGGTGGGCAGCCTGTCGCAGGAGCCGGTCAACTTCGACGCCGTGATGCAGCCATCCACGCTCCAGTACAGCATCCGCTCGAGCGGCGTGCGCAAGGCGGCGCGGCCGGCGGCCGTCGGCAGCGCCGCCGCTGCCGTTCCCGTCGCCGCGATCACCGGAGCCTGAGCGTGGAACAACTGCTGCCCTATTACGAGAGCGAACTGGCGTGGATGCGGCGCAGCCTGCGCGACTTCGCCGAGCGCTATCCGCGCGTCGCCGGCCGCCTGTTGATCAGCGGCGAAGTGTGCGAAGACCCGCACACCGAACGCATGATCGAGTCGTTCGCCTTTCTCAATGCGCGCATCGCCAAGCGCCTCGACGACGACTATCCCGAGTTCACCGAAGCCCTGTTCGAAGTGCTGTATCCGCACTACCTGCGGCCCTTCCCTTCGTGCTCGATCGCGCACTTCGATGTCGCCGCCGCGGCCAAACAGCAGACCGGCGCCAGCATCATCGCGCGCGGTACAAAGCTGTCGACGCGCACGCTGCGCGGCCTGGCCTGCACCTTCCGCACCGTGTATCCGGTGGCGGTGGCGCCGCTCGAAGTGCGGCGCGCCGCGTTCTCGCCCATCATCAGCGCGCCGGAGGCGGTGCGCCTGCCCGGCAACGCCGGTTCGTGCATCAGCATCACGCTGGTCTGCAACGCCGACCAGGGCGGCATCGACGCCCTGGGCCTGCCGGCGCTGCGCCTGTTCCTCGACGGCGAGCCCTCGTTCTGCGCCGCCCTGCGCGATGCCTTATTGGTGCGCGCGGTGAGCGCCTACGTGCAGGCCGGCGACGGACGCTGGAGTGCGCTGCCGGCGCTGCCGGTGGCCAGCGTCGGCTTCGGCGGAGACGACGCCCTGATCGATTTTCCGGCCCGTTCGCACGCCGCCTACCGCCTGCTCACCGAGTACTTCTGCTTTCCCGAGAAATTCAACTTCGTCGACCTCGACCTGGCGGCGATGACCGCCGCTGCGCCGCGCGGCGCCCGTACCTTGACCCTGCACCTGGCGCTGGGCGGCATCCGCAGCGACTCGAACCTGGCGCGCATGCTCGGCACGCTCACCACCAACAATCTGCTGACCGGCTGCACACCGGTGATCAACCTGTTCCGCCAGAGCGGCGAACCGATCCGCCTGACCCACGCCAGCGCCAGCTACCCGGTGCTGGCCGACGCCCGTCGCGCCCATGCGTTCGAGGTCAACGCGATCGAATCGGTGAACCTGGTGCGCCAGACGGCGCAGGGCGAAACGATCGTCGAATTCCAGCCCTTTTATTCGCTGCGCCACGCGCAGACGCCCGAGCGCAATGGCCACTTCTGGGCCATGCGGCGCGACGAATCGCTGGCCGAACGCAGCCCCGGTTTTGAAACCCAGGTCTCGATCGTCGACATCGATTTCGACCCGGCCGAAGTCGAAACCACGACCCTGAACCTGGAACTGACCTGCACCAACCGCGACCTGCCGGCCACCCTCGCCTACGGCCAGCCGGGCGGCGACCTGTTCCTCGAAGGCGGCTCGAACGTGAAGTCGATCACCTTCCTGCGCAAACCCAGTCCCACCTGGCGCTTCGCGCGCGGCCGCAGCGCCCACTGGCGCCTGATCTCGCTGCTGTCGCTGAACCACCTGTCGCTGGCCGACGGCGGCGTTGACGCCCTGCGCGAGATGCTGGCGCTGCACGACCTGCCGCGCTCCGCGGCATCGACGCGCCAGATCGGCGGCATCGTGGCGGTCGGCTATCAGGCCACCAGCACCTGGCTGGCCGGGAACCCGTTCAACTGCCTGGTGCGTGGGATTGAGGTCAAGCTCACGGCGGACGAAGAAGCGTTCGTCGGCAGCGGCATCCACGCCTTTGCCCACATCGTCGAGCGCTTCCTGGCGCTGTACGTGCACGCCAACAGCTTCACCCAGCTGGTGATCGTGTCCCACCAATCCGGCGAGGAGCTGCTGCGATGCCCACCCCGAAGCGGCGACTTGAGCCTGCTGTAATCGAACGCCTGTTCCAGCAGCCCTGGCGCTTCGAATTCTTCCAGGCGGTGCGCCTGCTGGAACTGTGGCTGGCGCGGCGCGGCCAGCCGACGCAAGGCCTGCTGGCGCGCCTGCTGCGCTTCCAGAACTCGATGTCGCTGGGGTTCCCGGCCAGCCAACTGGAGGCCATCGCCACCGAGCCGCCGCTCGAGCGCAGCGCCGCCGCACTCGGCGCAGCGGCGCAGGACGGCACGCTGCGCTACGTGCGCCTGACGCCGGCCTTCATGGGTCTGTTGGGCGGCAACGGCGTGCTGCCGGCGCACTACACTGAACGCCTGGCCGAACACCAGGCGCTGCACAAGAGCGCACCGGAAGACGACGGCGCGCGCGCCTTCCTCGACGCTTTTTCGAACCGCTCGCTGGTGCTGTTCTACGAAGCCTGGCGCAAGTACCGGCTCGCCTTCAAGTACGGCCTCGATGGCCGCGACGCCTTCCTGCCGCTGTTACTCAGCCTGGCCGGCCTGGGCAACGCGTCGCTGCGCCAGCGCCTGGTGGACGACAGCCAGGGCGCGGTGCTGGACGAATCGATCGGCTACTTCGCCGCCTCGATCCGGCACCGGCCGGTCTCGAGCACCCAGCTGGCGCGGGTGCTGTCCGACTATTTCGGGCAGCCGGTCGAGGCCGAGCAATTCATCGGCGCCTGGTACGCCGTACCAGAGGCGCAGCAGACCGTGCTGGGCGAAGAGAACGCAGTGCTCGGTTCACGCGCGATCGCCGGCGCGCGCATCTGGCAGCGCAACCTGCGCCTGCGCCTGACATTGGGGCCGCTGGCGCACGCCGGCTTCCAGTCGTTTTTGCCGGGCGCACTGGCGGCGCGCGCCCTGGAGAGCATGCTGGCCCTGTTCACCGGCGTCGCGCTCGAATACGAAATCGACGTGGTGCTGCGCGCCGCCGACGTGCGCAACACGTCGCTCGACGACGTGCAGCCGGGCCGCCTGGGCTGGGACGCGTTCCTGGTGCTGGACGCGCCACCTGGCGACCGCCACGACGTGCGCTACGAGCTGCACTGCTGAAACCCGTGTGCGCGCACGGTTCGCGACAATCGCCCCTGCCGGCCGCGATGGCGTATCCTGTGAACCTGTCAGGCATCGCGCCTCAATCAACGGGAATGGTGATGAGCGAACGTATCCTCTCGGCGATCAAGCTCGGCGCCCAGCAGCTGGCGGCCGTCGTCACGCTGCCCGGTCCGGCGCGCTACGAGTATTTCGTCAAGCGCGTGGCCGATTCGCAGGAAGTGTGGGGGCTGTACCAGCAGGGCTGGGCGCTGGCCAAGACCGACGACGGCACCCTGGTGTTTCCCATGTGGCCGTCGAGCGACTACGCCAGCCTGTGCGCCGAATTCGAGTGGGACGGCTACGACGCGCAGGCGTTCTCGCTCGAAGAACTGCTCGACGAACTGCTGCCGCAGCTGGAAGAAGACAGCGTATTGCCGGGGGTGTTCTATACGCCCGGCGACAAGGGCATCACGCCGACGGTGGCCGAGTTGATCGGCGACCTGGAAGACGAGTTGCGGCGCACCTAGCAGCTTTACTGCCCTGCATTACAACCCCGCCAGCAACTCCTCCACCACCGCCAGTTGCACCGGCTTGGTCAGATGGTGGTCAAACCCCGCCTCTTTCGAATTCTGGCGGTCGCTGTCGGCGCCCCAGCCGGTCAGCGCCACCAGGGTCATCCCGCGCAATTCGGGCATGGCGCGCATCGCGCGCGCCGTGTCGTGGCCGTTCATGCCGGGCATGCCGATGTCGAGAATCGCCACGCGCGGCAAAAAGTCGCGCACCGCCGCCAGCGCCGCGTAACCGTCGTGCGCGACCCGGGTGACGTAGCCGCACGCGTCCAGGATCATCGACAGCGTCAGCGCGGCGTCGACGTTGTCGTCCACCACCAGCACCTTCATCCCTGACGCATCCGCTGACGGCGCGCGCGGCGTTGCCTGTGGCGCGGCCGCCGCGCCGCCATCGGCCAGCGGCAAGCGCACCGTGAACACGCTGCCGGCATTGGCCCCGCCGCTGTCCGCGCTGACCAGGCCGCCGTGCATCTCGACCAGGCGCCGCACCAGCGACAGGCCGATCCCGAGCCCGCCCTGGGCGCGGTCGACGGTGCGGCCGATCTGGCTGAACATGTCGAACACGCCGTCGAGCGCACCTGGGGCGATGCCGACCCCGGTGTCGGACACGGCGATCACCGCATCCGCACCGTCGCGCCGCAGCGCCAGCCGGATCCGCCCGCGCGGCGGCGTGTACTTGGCGGCGTTGTTGAGCAGGTTGGCCACCACCTGGGCGATGCGGGTGACGTCGGCGTCGACTGTCAAGGCATCGTCCGGCAGGTCGACCGTCAATGTGTGCCCGCCGGCCTCGATCAGCGGCATGCTGGTCTCGACCGCGCTGGCCAGGATGGTCTTCAGGTCGCTGCGCTGGCGCTTGAGTTCGAGCTTGTCGCCGCTGATGCGGGCGATGTCGAGCAGGTCGTCGATCAGGTGCACCATGTGGCCGACCTGGCGTTCCATCATCTCGCGCACCCTGGCCACCGCGGCCGGATTGTCGCCGCCCAGGCGCATCACGCTCAAGCCATTCCTGATCGGCGCCAGCGGGTTGCGCAGCTCGTGCGCCAGCGTGGCCAGGAACTCGGTCTTGCGGCGGTCGGATTCGGCCAGGTCGTCGGCCAGCCGGCGCAGGGTCTCGGCCGCCTGCTTGCTCTCGGTGGTGTCGAGCACGATCGCCACCAGGCCCTGGAATTCGCCGTTCGGCCCGCGCAGCGCATTGACGCTGCTGGTGGCCGACAGGCGCGAGCCGTCGCGCCGCAGGTAGTACTTGTCGATCACCACGCCGCCGGCGCCGGCCGCCAGGCGCTGCACGGTGTCGAGCGTGATCGCCACCGATTCCGGCGCCGTGACGTCGGCCGCGCTGCGTCCCAGCAGTTCGGCTTCGCTATAGCCGAGCATCTGGCAAAAGCGTTCGTTGGCCAGCACGATGCGGCCGTTGGTATCCATCTGCACCACGCCGGTGGCGGCCTGGCTGACGATCTTCTCGAAGCGTTCGCTGGCCGCCTGCAGCTGGCGCGCCAGGCGCGTGCGCTCGGCGTCGGCCGCCACCTGATCGCTGACGTCGCGCAGGATCGCCAGCAGCTGCGCTGGTTGACCGGCGCGACTGGCGGGGCCGGCAGCGCGCGAGATCACCACGTCCCAGCTTCTGTCGCGCCCGCCCATGGCCAGGCAGACCGCGTGCGCCTGGCCAGTGCCGCCGGCGCCGGCGCTGGCCAGGGCCAGGTCGATCGCGTCGCGATGCTCGGGCCGCCACAGCGCGCGCCAGGCGCTGCCGCGCAGCTGTTCGAGGTCGTCCAGGTCCAGCGCATGCATGCCGTTGCGGTTCAGCGCCACGATCGCGCCGTGCGCATCGAGCAGGTGGACGCAATCGGGGATGGCCTCGAACAACGACCACCCGAGGGTGATCGTTTCCTGTGCCGGCATGTGGTCGCTGTGCTGCATGATGTCCCTTATTCCGATGTGACGCGTTGAAACAGACACGACTGATTTTCTGAACCGAAAGTCTATAGCAGAGGGCTGCGATTAGGAATAAGCGCACAAAGTTTGTAAGATAATTCCCACAAAGAACGGCCAAAAAAATAGTGGCATGTCATCAAACGGTGATCAAAACGTCACAAACCGGTCATCTTCGGCTACTACCATTCACGAACTTTCCTAACCATGAACCAGGATCCACTCCGTGAACAAGCCGAACGATCTCGCCCGCATCGACCACGACGACCTCGACACCAACGTGTCGACGAACGAACATTTCAGCACCGTGCTCGAAAAGCGCCTGAGCCGGCGCAGCCTGCTGCGCGGCGGCGCCGCCTCGGCCGCCACCGCGCTGCTGGGCGGCATGGGCCTGAGCGCGTGCGGCGGTTCGGATCACGACGATCCGGCGCCGGCCCCGACCCCGGGCGGCAGCACCCCGCCGGTCACCGCGCCTACGGAAAAGTTGCTCGGCTTTACGGCTGTGGGCAAGAGCCTGGCCGATACCGTGTCGGTCCCGGCCGGCTACACCGCCACCGTCCTGTACGCGCTGGGCGACCCGCTCACCAGCTCTACCCCGGCCTACAAGAACGACGGCACCGACACCGACTTCGAAAACCGCGCCGGCGACCACCACGACGGCATGGAATTCTTCTCGCTGTCCGACAGCGGCGCTGTCTCGACCACGGGCGTCGCGCGCGGCTTGCTGGCGATGAACCACGAAGCGACCACCAACGAAGGCTTGCCATCGTTCTTCGTGCACGCCAACGGCGGCACCAACTCGCTGCCACGCCCTGCCCTCGAAGTGGACAAGGAAATGGCGCTGCACGGCCTGTCGATCGTTGAAGTGCGCAATAACAACGGCAAGTGGGAAACCATGTCGGGTTCGGCCTTCAACCGCCGCGTGCACCAGCAGACCGAGGTCCAGATCTCGGGTCCGGTGCGCGGCAATGCCCTGGTCAAGACCAAGTATTCGCCGGACGGCACCAAATTCCGCGGCACCATCAACAACTGCGGCACCGGCCGCACCCCGTGGAACACCTACCTGTCGGGCGAGGAAAACTGGGCCGGTTACTTCACCCGCTCGGCCACCGACAATGCCGCGCGCGGCGACAAGAGCGTCGCTTCGCTCAACCGCTACGGCCTGGCGCAGGGCGCGGCCTCGCGCCACGGCTGGGAAACCGGCGGCGCGGACGACAAGTACCAGCGCTGGAACATCAGCAAAAAAGGCACCTCGCTCGACGGCAGCGACGACTATCGCAATGAACTCAACGGCGAAGGCTACATCGTCGAGATGGACGCCTACGACAAGACCCGTCCACTCAAGAAGCGCACCGCGCTGGGCCGCTTCGCCCACGAAAGCGCCTCGTTCGGCAAACTCGTCGCCGGCCAGCCGCTGGCGGTCTACATGGGCGACGATTCGCGCGGCGAATACATCTATAAATTCGTCTCGAGCGCGGTGTGGAACGCGGCCGACGCCACTGCCGCCGATCGTATCGCCACCGGCGACAAGTACCTCGACAGCGGCAAGCTGTACGTCGCCAAATTCAATGCCGACGGCAAGGGCCAGTGGATCGAGCTGAACATCGCCAACGCCGCCATCGCCGCCTACGCCAGCTACAAGTTCGCCGACCAGGCCGACGTGCTGGTCAACGCCCGCCTGGCCGCCGATGCCGTCGGCGCGACCAAGATGGACCGTCCGGAATGGTGCGCCGTGAACCCGGCTACCGGCGAGATCTATTACACGCTGACCAACAACAGCAACCGCCGCATCGAACCGAGCGGCTCGAGCCAGCAAGCGCCGGACGCCGCCAATCCGCGCTCGTACACCGACATGAAGGGCAGCACTGCGCAATTGGGCAACTCGAACGGCCACATCATCCGCGTGGCCGAAGACGCCGCCGGTTCGAGCGCCACCAGCTTCTCGTGGGACGTGTACCTGTTCGGCGCCGAAGCCGCCGCCGACGCCGCCCGCGTCAACCTCTCGGGACTGACGAATGACCAGGACTTCTCGAGCCCGGACGGCCTGGCCTTCAGCACCTCGACCGGCATCTGCTGGATCCAGACCGACGATGGCGCCTATACCGATGTCACCAATTGCATGATGGTGGCTGGTCTGCCAGGCAAGGTTGGCGACGGCAAGAAGGTCAACCTGACCTATCCGAAGACCGACGGCAGCACCCTCTCGGTCGACACCTTTGTCGGCAAGGCCGCCAGCGCAGAGACACTCAAGCGCTTCCTGGTCGGCCCGAAAGGCTGCGAACTGACCGGCATCACCGAAACCCCGGACGGCAAGGCGCTGTTCGTCAATATCCAGCACCCGGGCGAGAACACCGCCGCCGCCAACATCGGCGACGTCACCAAGTTCACCAGCCAGTGGCCGGCGAATGCGGGCTACGGCGCCGGCAAGCGTCCGCGCTCGGCGACGATCGTCATCACCAAGAACGACGGCGGCCGTATCGGCAGCTGATCTTCTGATCGTCGGCAGGATCCGGGCGGGCCGGCTGCAACTGCAGCCGGCCCGCTTTTTCATGGCGCGCCAGCAGGCGTCGCAACACGGCGCGCGCCAGATTGTGCCAGCATCGGCCATACCCATCGAGGATCCGCCATGCCCCTGTCCCATGCCAGTTACCTGCGCCTGATCCGCGCCAGCGCCGTCTATGACATGGTGCAGATTTTGCCGTTCGCCACGCCCTGGAGTTTCGCCCTGCTGTACGCCCAGCTCTCGCGCCTGAACGTGTGGTTCGGCGCCGCGCCGCTGGCGCCGTTCGAAACGGTGCACCTGCTGCTGGCCACCCTGCTTGGCACCCTGGTGCTGACCTGGACTTCATGGCGCCTGTTTGTGCCCAGCCTGCGCCTGGGGCGCTTCGACGCCACCGCGCGCTTGATCTTCGCGTTCTGGATCGGCTGGGCGATGCTGGCGGCCGACATGCCGATGCTGTGGGTGTTCCTGGTGCCGGAAATTATCTGGGGCGGCGCGCAGTGGTGGCCGGTGGCGCATCAAGCTGAAGGCAGCAGCAGCGCCGCGCGCGCCGCTTTCACCAGCGCAGCACCCATGCGCTCCAGCCGCGGCGGCTGAATGCGCCAGGCGTGCCAGTACAGCGCCACGTCGACGTGCAGGTGCGGGGTCAGGTCGAGCAGCTCTCCACGTGCCAGCAAGGCCGCGCACTGCTCCTGCGGCAGCAGGCCATAGCCCATACCGTGGCGGATCGCGCTCACGTACGGGTCGCTGGCCGGCACGTAGTGGAACGGGTAGGCGCCTTCGGGCAAATCGAAGTGGCGCAGCAGGAAATTCGATTGCAGCGCATCCTTGCGGTTGAATACCATCACCGGCGCATGGCGCGCCGCCTCGCGCGACATGCCATGCTCGAACCAGCGCCCGGCAAACGCGGGCGCGGCCACCAGCCGGTAGCGCATCACACCGAGCGCGCTGGCTTCGCAGCCGTGCATCGGTCGCGCCGCGCCCGCGATGCAGGCCAGCGCCTGGCCCGCCTCGAGCAGGGCAAAGGTGTGGCCCTGGTCATCGAGGATGAATTCGACCAGCAGACCTTCCGCTTCCAGGATCGGCGCCAGTACCGGCAGCAGCCAGGTGGCCAGCGTATCGTTGGTGACCGCCAGCGTGACCCGTGCCGGGCCGCGGTCGGCGCCCATCTCGGTCAAGAACTCCGACTCCAGCAAACTTGAACGGCGCAGGTACTGCAGCAGCCGGGTGCCGGGCACGGTCGGGCGGCACGGGCGGCTGCGCACCAGCAGCGGCGTGCCCAGGTCCTGCTCCAGCGCCGAAATCCGTTGCGATACCGCCGATGGCGTGACGTTCAGCTGCGCGGCGGCCAGCTCCAGGCTGCCGGCATCGACGGCGGCGAGAAAGGCGGCGCTACGGCGTGGGTCGAGTTTCATGAGATTAGCGTGGCTTAACTATGCTGAATAATCATGAATATAATTGAAGATCGACCGCGCGGCGTGGATAGTGGCGGCTTTTACAGGAGCCGCATATGTTGTCGCATCAGGTTTTTCTACAGGGGCTGGGCCTTGGCGCCAGCCTGATCATGGCGATCGGCGCCCAGAACGCGCACGTGCTGCGTACCGCCGTGCGCGGGCAGCATGTGGCGGCAACGGTGGCGGCCTGCATCGTCATCGACGTGGTGCTGATCGCGCTCGGCATGAGCGGCCTGGGCGCGCTGATCGAAGCCTCGCCCATGTTGCTGGCAGTGGCGCGCTACGGGGGCGCCGCATTCCTGGTCTGGTATGGCCTGCGCTGCTGGAACAGTAGTCTGCGTGGCGGCGCGGTGCTGGCGTTTGATGCCGGCGCCCAGGCGCAGACGCTGGGTGCGGCCTTGGCCACGGTGATCGCGCTGTCGCTCCTCAATCCGCATGTGTACCTGGACACCGTGGTGCTGCTCGGCGCCGTCGGTAGCAGCCTGGCCGAAGGCAGCCGCATTTCGTTCGCGCTGGGCGCGATGAGCGCCTCCGTGTTGTGGTTCACGGCGCTGGGCCTGGGCGCGCGGCGCTGCGCCCCGCTGCTGGCGCGGCCCACCGTGTGGCGCGTGATCGAGGCATTGACCGGAACCATGATGCTGGCGCTGGCCTTGATGCTGCTGCTCGATTAGGCCACCGGCGCCGCCTGCGCCGTCGTCATCGCCAGCAGCGTGTCGCCGAACCCGCCGCGGGCGCGCGCATCGGTGCGCGCGCTGGTGAACACGCGCGGCAGCGCGCTCCACACGAAGCGCGCGCCGATGCGTTCCAGTGCGCGCACCAGCAGCACGTCTTCATGGCAGGCGACCGGCGCAAAGCCGCCCGCCGCCAGATACGCCGCCGCCGCCACGCCCAGGTTGGCGCCGTGGATGTGGCGATGGCCGTCGCGGTCCTGGTAGGCGCCGGCGAAATGGGCACTGAGCAGCACCGCATTGACGCCGTGCGGCGACCAGTCGTCCACCGCCACCGAGCCGCACACCACGTCGGCCCCGAGCGCCAGCTGCGCCGCCAGCCATTGCGGCGAGACGCGGGTGTCGGCATCGGTGAAGGCGAGCCAGCGCGCGCCGCGCGCCAGCAATTGGCGCGCGCCGGCCGCGCGTGCGGCGCCGACCTGGCGCGCCGCGATCTGCACGCAATCGAGCGACGCGCCGGCGGCGGCAAACAAGGCCGCATGGCGGCGCACGATGGCGGCCGAGCCGTCGTCGCAGGCGTCCAGCACCACGCATACCGCTACCGGTTCGCCGCGCAGTTGCGGATGAACGCTGGCCGCCAGCAGTGCGCCCAGGCAGGCATCCAGGCAAGCTTCTTCGTTGTGGGCCGGGATGGCGACGCCGATCATGATTCACTCCCATGCGCACGCCAGATGTCGAGCACGAAGGCGTCGTCCAGGTGATGCAGCGTGCGCTGCAGGCCGGGCAGGCGCGCGGCAATCTCGTGCACATGTTCGGTCGATGTGACGCGGTCGTCGAAGTCGCGCAGGTAGTGGCACAGCACCAGTTCACCGCCCGGGGCCAGGCTGGCGCGGGCGTCGGCCAGAAGCGCCGCCACGCCGGCGGCGTCGAAGTAATACGCCAGTTCGCTGATGACGATCAGGTCGAAGCGCATGTCGCGCGGCCACTCGGACGGCAGGCGGCGCTGCTCGAAACGCAGCCCGCCTTCGTGCGCATCGGGCAGCCGGCGCGCTGCCGCCAGCAAGGCGCTGGCGACGCCGTCGCAGGCCAGCAACTGCTCGCAGCGCGGCCCCAGCGCGACGCTCATCTCGCCGTTGCCGCACCCCGGCTCGAAGGCGCTGCGGTAGTGCGGTTTGCCGAGGCTGGCCAGCACGATGGCGCGCTTGCGCTGCTCGTACCAGGCGCCGCGCACGTCCCATGGATCGTCGCTGGCGGCGTACAGGCGTTCAAAGTGCGCAAGGTGATCATTCATGATCCAGATCCAGGAAGTACAGCTCGAACGGATGCAGCACGCGCTCCATGGCGAACGCCGCCAGGATCGGCGCCGCACCGCTACTGGCATCGGCTTCGATCTGGCTGTGGAAGCACCCGAGCGCGGCGCGCTTGCGCGCCAGCGCATCGGGCGGCACGGTCAGTTTGCGCGCCTGCGCCAGCGGCATCGCGCCATCGCCCGGCGCGCTCCAGTGCCAGCCCCACACCGGCGCCTGCAGCAGGCGTGCGCCGCGCGATCGCGTGGCCGCACTGCAGGCGCGCGCGGTGGCTTCGTGGTCGGGGTGGCCGTCGAAACACCAGGTGGTGACCACGACGTCGCCCGGCTGGATGACGGCGGCCAGGCGCTGCGCCAACGCTCCCTCCTGGGCACTGACGCCGCCGTCGGGAATGCCAAGCCGCTGTACCCGGGTGGCGTCGATCCCGAGGCATTCCAACGCGGCGCCGGTCTCGCGCGCGCGCGCCAGGCGCAGGCGCTCGGGCGGCCAGGCAGGCGAGCCGGGATGACTGGCTTCGCCATCGGTCACCGCGACGATCAGCGGCGCTGCGCCGCGCTGCGCCGCCAGCTGCAGCAGCGCGCCGCAGGTCAGGATCTCGTCGTCCGGATGCGGCGCCACCACCACCACGCGCGCGCCCGCTGGAATCAAGGTATCGAAGTCGATCGGCGCGACCGCGGCCAGCGCCGCGTCCTGCAGCCAGGCCTGGGCCGACGGGCCGCTGCCGGCGATGTGGCGCGAGCGGTTCACAGCGTCCATGGCGTTTGGCCTCCTTCCAGCAGCAGGCTGCCCAGCGCCTGCTGGTCGCGCTCGGCATGGCTCTGGCGCATGAACACCGGCAGGTCGGCGTACAGGCGCGCGATCGCCGCATCCTTGCACAGCGGCCCGGCGCCGAGCGCGCGTCCGACTGCGTTCAAGGCCAGGGTGGCGCCGGCTTCCACGCTCAGGCGTACCGACAGCGCCGCGCGCATGGCGTTGGCGTGCGGCGTGCGGTCGATATCGGCCGCCGCTTCGCGCAGCAATGCGGCGCAGCCTTGCAGGGCCACCGCGACGTCGCCCAGTTGCGCCAGGCGGTGCGGGTCATTGCGCTGTGCCAGCCGCTCGCGCAGCACGTCGGCCAGGCGCGTGGCGGCGCCGAACCAGCAGGCCGCGACCCCGGCGCCGCCGTGCCAGAAGCCGGCGCGCTGCACGTAGAAATCGGGGCCGCCCAGCGGCGTTGCGGCGACGCCGTCGAAGTGGACGTCGACGCTGGCGCTGCCCGCCATGCCGACCGCATGCCAGCCATCGGCGGTGACGGTGACGCCAGGCTGGCGCAGGTCGAGCGCGGCCAGCATCGCGGCGCCGTCGGCACGCCAGCAACTGACCACTGCATGGGTGGCGTCGCGCGCGCCCGAGCACCAGGCCTTGCGTCCGCGCAGCAGGTAGCCATCGGGTCCTTGCTCCAGCAGCAGGCGCGCATCGGGCGGCTCGGCGCACCAGGTGGCCCACAGCGCCGGGGTTTGCGCGGCCAGCTCGGTGGCGCCGGCTTCGTGCAGGATCGCCAGCGCGTCGGTATGGCCCTCGAACAGCTTGGCCAGGCTCAGGTCATGGGCGCCGACTTGAGCCAGCGCGCGCCAGCGTTCGAGCGTGGCGCCGTGGCCAGGCCGTGGCAGGCGGTCCAGGCCGCCGCGGATCAGGATGCGCAGCGCCTCGCCGGGAGCGGTGTGGGCGAGCGTGGCCAGGGCGGCGCGCAGCGCAATGGGAAAGACGTTGTCGGCGACGGGAAGGGACATGGCCAGGATGCGTCAGGTAAAGATTGCATCCTAGCTATAACTGCTGAGTTGTTATGTTCGGCACAGCACGAAATGAAACGACATTGATCGAAGAGCGTGTCAGACCAGGGACGCGCTGTCCGTCGGCAGATCCGGCAGCCGCGCCAGATGCTCCAGCAGGGGCGCGCAGCGCGCGCTCACCAGCGCATGCAGCAGCTTGACCGCGGGCGAGAACTGCTTGCGGTGCGGGCACACCAGGTTCAGCGGCGTCGGTTGGCCGCGAACCTCGGGCAGCAATACCTCGAGCCGTCCGGCCAGCACGTCGGCGCAGACGTCGAGCCAGGATTTATAAGCGATGCCCTCGCCCATCACCGCCCAGCGCCGCACCACGTCGGCGTCGTCGCTGACCAGGTGGCCGCCGATCTGCACCAGCCGCTCGCCGTCCGCCGACGGAAAGCACCAGCGGTCGTAGACCCGTCCGCGCAGGCGGTAGGCCAGGCAGCGGTGTGCCGCCAGCGCGTCGAGCGAGTCCGGGCGGCCGTGGCGCGCCAGGTAGGCGGGAGCGGCCACCAGCACGCGCCGGTTGTGCGGCGCCACCGGCAGCGCGATAAAGCTGGCGTCGTCGATCTGGCCATAGCGCAGCGCGACGTCGACCGGGTCGCGGAACACGTCGGTCAGCTGGTCCGATACCAGTAGCTGAATATCCAGGCCCGGATGGTCGCGCCGAAATTCGGCGATCCACGGCAGCAGCACATTGCGTCCGAAATCGGACGGCGCCGCGACCTGCAGCGTGCCGCCCAGCGCCGCGTCAAGACCACGCAAGCCTTCGCTGCCGGCGCGCAGCGCGTCCAGCGCCTGTTCGGCGAACGGCAGATAGCGCTTGCCTTCCTCGGTCAGGCGCAGGCTGCGGGTGGAGCGCGCAAACAGGCGCAGATCGAGTTCGCGCTCCAGCCGCCCGATCGCAGCGCTGGCCTGGCCCGGCAGCAGGTTGACTTCGCGCGCGGCCTGCGAAAAGCTGCCCAGGGCGGCGCTGCGCACGAACAGCGCCAGGTCGTCGAGCCGGATCATTTTCTTCCTCGCGGTGAAAGTGAATTCCTGCCGGCGCGCTGTTTGGCCGGCGCGCGGGCCGTTAGAATCGTCGCCAGTCCCATATCACGCACACATTCAGGAGAAACCATGAAAGCGATAGTGTATACGCAGCACAAGCTGCCGATCGACGACCCACAGGCCTTGCACGAGATCGAACTGCCGATGCCGGCGCCCGGCGCGCACGACCTGCTGGTCGAAGTGCGCGCGGTGTCGGTCAATCCGGTCGACACCAAGATCCGGCGCGGCGTCGCGGTCGACGCCCCGCGCGTGCTGGGCTGGGACGCCAGCGGCATCGTGCGCGCCGTCGGCAGCGACGTGACGCTGTTCGCGCCCGGCGACGAAGTGTTCTACGCCGGCGACCTGACCCGCTCCGGCTCGAATAGCGAATTTCAAACGGTGGACGCGCGCATCGTCGGCCGCAAGCCGTCCAACCTGAACTTCGCCGAAGCGGCAGCCTTGCCACTGACCGCAATCACCGCCTGGGAGCTGCTGTTCGACCGCCTGCGCGTGAGTGAAGGCGGCGGCGCCGGCAAGTCGCTCTTGGTGATCGGCGCCGGCGGCGGCGTCGGTTCGATCCTGGTGCAGCTGGCGCGCCAGCTCACGGCGTTGCGCATCATCGGCACCGCCTCGCGCGACATCACCCGCAACTGGGTGCGCGAGCTGGGCGCGCACGACACGATCGACCACACGCAGCCGCTGCAGCCGCAATTGACGGCGCTGGGCCTGGAGCACGTCGACATCGTGATCAGCCTGACCCACACCGACCAGTACTTCGCCCAGATCGTCGAGGTGCTGGCGCCGCAGGGCCAGCTGGCGCTGATCGACGACCCGGCAACGCTGGACGTGGTGCCGCTCAAGCGCAAGTCGATCTCGCTGCACTGGGAACTGATGTTCACGCGCTCGATGTACGGCACCCCCGACATGGTGCGCCAGCACGAGCTCTTGAACCGCGTGGCGGCGATGGTCGAACAAGGCACGCTCAAGACCACGCTGAGCGAACACGCCGGCAGCCTCACTGCCGACAACCTGCGCCGCGTGCACGCGCTGATCGAGAGCGGCCGCGCCCACGGAAAAATCGTGCTCGAGTACGCGTGACGGCGGGATCGCTTACCATCGACCGTTGAACCTGCAAGCCACTGAAAGGACCCCATGGATATTCTGTCGGCCGCCAAGAAGCGCCACACCGCCAAAGCCTACGACGCCGAACGCCGCATCCCCGAAGAAGTCATGCAGCAGGTGTACGACCTGCTGCGCAACAGCGCCTCGTCGGTGAACTCGCAGCCTTGGCACTTCATCGTCGCCAATACCGCCGAAGGACGCGCACGCGTGGCCAAGGCGGCGCAGGGCGGCTACGCCTACAACGCGGCCAAGATCAGTGACGCCTCGCACGTGATCGTACTGTGCTCGCGCATCGACATGGACGACGCGCACCTGAACGCCTTGCTGGAACAGGAAGCGCGCGACGGCCGCTTCCGCGACGATGCGGCGCGCGCCAGCCAGGACGCGGCGCGGCGCGGCTACGTCAATGCGCACCGCTTCGGCGGCAAGGACGTGGCCCAGTGGCTCGAGAAACAGGTCTACCTGGCGTTGGGCACGGCGATGCTGGGCGCGGCCACGCTGGAGATCGACGCCACGCCGATGGAAGGCTTCGACCAGAAGATCCTGGACGCCGAATTCGGTCTCAACGAAAAAGGCTTGAGCAGCCTGGTGCTGCTCAGTTTCGGCTATTCGTCGCCGGCTGACTTCAACAAGGGATTGCCGAAGTCGCGCCTGCCGCAAGAAGCGACGTTCACCTTCGTCTGATCGGCTTGGCCATGGATCAGGTGTTTTTCCATGAACACCGACCCGATGGCGATGCCGCTGCGATGCGGGTACAGTTCTTCGCGTACCGATGCAAAACCGGCGCGCTCGTAAAACGCCACCGCGTTGAGCGACGCCGACAGGAACAGGCGGTTCAGCCCACGCCGGGCCGCCAGTGCCTCCAATCGGCGCATCAGCGCCGTGGCGATGCCGCGCCCTCCCTGCTCTGGCTCGACGAAGACGGCGTCGACTTCACCGCTGTGCCCATCGAGCACCGCGTAGCCGACGATGCGGCCATCTTCTTCGGCCACCAACGCGCCGCCGGCATCGAACAGGCGCGGCATCGAGTCGGGCGCCGCGCTGGCGCACAGCAGCTCGATTGTCGCCGCCGGATAGTGGCCGATGCAGCCGGTCCGCAGCGCGCGTGTGCGCACTTCCCAGCATGGGTTCAGGTCAGCGTGCGTGGCAGTGCGGTAGCTGGGCATATCAGGCTTCCTGAAAAGAATCCGTTCGGCGCTGCAGTCGTGCGCCGGAGCGGCAGGCTGCGCGTTAAGCTCAGTATCGCATCCTCCACTCGCATCGTCGCCGATTTCCTCACCTGGAGCAGATCATGAAGCGCATGCTGTCCCTTTCCGTCCTTGCCGCCGCCCTGGTGGCAACCAGCGCCCTCGCCCACCACGGCTGGAGCGAGTACAACGCCGACAAACCCCTGGAATTGTCCGGCACCATCGTCGAATCCGGCTACCAGCAGCCGCACGGCTACGTGCGCCTGAAAACGAGCGACAAAACCTGGATGGCGGTGCTGGCCCCGCCAAGCCGCATGGAAAGCCGGGGCCTGGCCAAGGCCATGCTGGCGACCGGCGCCAAGGTCACCGTCTATGGCTATCCGCACCGCAGCAAGAACGATGAGCTGCGCGCCGAGCGCATCACGGTTGGCGACAAGGTCACGGAGCTGCGCTGAACCCGTTGCAGGCGGCTGCCGCCTGGATTGCCGCCACGGCGCCGGCGCAGGCCATGCGCGACGATGCGTGGCTGTACCCGGTCGTCGAGATCGTCCATATCGTCGGCTTCAGCATCCTGGTCGGCGCGGTGGCGATGTTCGACCTGCGCCTGCTCGGCTTCGGGCGCGCGCTGCTGCTACGCGCGCTGGCGCGCCATCTGTTGCCGTGGTCATGGGCCGCTCTGGCGCTGATCGTGCCGAGCGGCCTGCTGATGTTCTCGACCCAGCCCGAGCTGCTGGACAACCGCGCATTTGTTCTAAAACTGATTCTGATCGCGGCGGCGGGCGTCAATGCGCTCGCCTTTCATGTCGGACCGTGGCGCCGCGTGGCGAGTTGGCATGACAGCACGCCGGTTTTGGCGCGCTTGCACGCCTGCCTGTCGCTGCTGCTATGGATCGGTGTGATCGCCTGCGGCCGCCTGCTGGCCTATGTATAGCCGCATCATGTTGCGTTTCTAGTGTTTATATCGAATATTTCGTTTGTATGGTTTATTCTGTTTATTTCGTATATTGTGAATTTATGCATGAAACATGACACTATTGATTACAATTGCCTTTCGAAGCGTCCTGTAACCATTTGTCACGGCGGCTTCGATGGCGCCGAACAACGCCCGGTGCTTCATGCTAAAGTTGGCGGCCACCGTTCCCGAGTCCCCTCATGCTGAAACAGTTCTCCGCCTCTGCCGCCGCCTGCATCGTGGCATACGCCTTCGCCGGCAGCGCGCAGGCCGCGCTCCCGGTGTATGGCTTCATCGTCAAGAACACCTATCCACATGACCCGAAAGCGTTCACCCAGGGCCTGTTCTACCGCGACGGCCACCTGTATGAAAGCACGGGCCTGAATGGCCAGTCGACGATCCGCAAGGTGGACCTGAAAAGCGGCAAGGTACTGCAGAAGGCGGACTTGCCGGCCGATGTGTTCGGGGAAGGGTCGGCCGCGGTGGGCAACAACCTGGTCGGCCTGACCTGGACTTCGCAGGTCGGCTACGTGTTCGACCTCAAGACATTCAAGCTCAAGCAAACATTCAAGTACCAAGGCGAGGGCTGGGGCCTGGCCAGCGATGCGGACAAGCTGTACATGAGCGACGGCAGCGCCGCCATCCGCGTGCTGGACGCGAAAACGATGAAGGAACTGCGCCGGGTGCAGGTCACGGCCAACGGCGAGCCGGTGCCGCGCCTGAACGAACTGGAGATGGTGGATGGCCAGCTGTATTCGAACGTCTGGGGCAGCGACGTCATCGTGCGCATCGACCCCGACAGCGGCAAGGTGGTGGGTCTGATCAACCTGGCCGGCCTGCTGCCGCAAAACGAGCGCGGCGCCGGCCAGGTCGACGCCGTGTTGAACGGCATCGCCTGGGATGCCAAGGGCAAGCGCCTGTTCGTCACCGGCAAGCTGTGGCCCAAGCTGTTCGAGATCGAGCTGGTGCCGCAGCTCAGACGCTGATCAAGCGTTGATTACGCCGATTTGGTGACGTCGATCACGACCTTGCCGAAGTGCGCGCCTGACGCCAGGTAGCGATACGCTTGCTGCGCCTGCCCGAACGGAAACACGCGGTCGATCACTGGCTCGATGCCGGCCGTATCGGCGAAGCGCATCACGTCTTCCAGCATGCTGCGGCTGCCGACATGGATGCCCACCATGCGCTTGGCCGCGCCCAGCAGCGCCACCGGATTGACCTCGCCGCCAAAGCCGCTGACGCCGCCGATGATGGCCACCGTGCCGCCCATCGCCACTGCCGCTACCGAACGGCTCACCGTGCCCTGGCCGCCCACTTCCAGCACCACGCTCGCGCCCAGGTTGCCGGTCAGGTGCAGCACTTCGTCGTGCCATTCGGGAATGGTCTTGTAGTTGATCGTATGGTGCGCGCCCAGTTCGCGCGCGCGCGCCAGTTTTTCGTCGCTCGACGAGGTGATGATGGTGCGCAGCCCGGCCGCGCGCGCCAGTTGCAGGCCCAGGATCGACACCCCGCCGGTGCCCAGGAACAGCACGCTGTCGCCCGGCTTCACATCGTTGCTCGACACGAACAGCGCATTCCAGGCCGTGACTGCGGCGCACGGCATGGTCGATGCCTCCAGAAAGCTCAGGCTGGCGGGAATGATCGCCAGCGCGTCTTCGTGCAGGATCACTTCTTCGGCCAGCATGCCGTCGATGTCGCCGCCCAGGCCGTGACGCTTTTTCGTCGGCGTAGGACCGCCATCAGCCCAGAACGGAAAGAACGAACCGGCCACGCGGTCGCCCACCTGCACCCGGCGCACGCCCGGACCGACCGCCAGCACTTCGCCGGCGCCATCCGAACACGGGATGATCGGATCCTCGACCGAGACCAGGTAATTGCCGCTGGCGACCATCAGGTCGCGATAGTTGAGCGACACGGCGTGCACGCGGATGCGCACCTCGCCGGCGCCGAGTTCACGATCGGGATAATCGATGCATTGCAGGCCTTCGATATTGGCGCCGTGGGTAATTTGGTAAGCACGCATGGGGTACTCCTTTGAAAAGGGTTCGAAAAAACCGGTGGCCGCCTACATCGGCTTGGCCACCATCAGCCAGAAGATCACGATGAAGGCGGCAAACGCCGGCACCCCGAGCGCGACCCAGATCTTGAAATAGCGCCAGTACAGCTTTGGCAGCGGCGTGTCGTCCTTGACTGCTTGCGCGGCCAGGTCGCGCATGCGGATCTGCAGCCACACCACCGGCAGCCAGCAGGCGCCGGCCAGCACGTACAGGGCGATCGACCACATGATCCAGCGGCTGTGCAGCGGATAGCCGGCCAGGTAGACCATGTAAAAGCCGGTCGCCGGCTGCACGATGGCGGTGGTGGCGGTGAACAGCCAGTCGGCAGTCACCACATGTTTTGTGACCACGGCGACCGCGCGTACGTCGCGGCTGAGCGTGGCGAACAGCATGTACCAGGCCGAGCCGATGCCGGTGCCGAACAGCAGCGTCGACGACACGATGTGCAGCCACTTCACCACGACGTAGTCCATCATTTTTCCTCGAGTTGGTAGAGCAGCCAGATCGCCGCCAGCATCGGCAGGTTCTTGCTCAGCGGTCCGTATGGATGCAGCAAGAATTCCGGCAGCGTGAACGCGATTACTACCGTATAGAAGCCGATCAGGCCCAGTTGCACCAGCCATAGCCAGCGCCGTCGCGCCAGGAACAGGATGCCCAGGCCGATCAGCAGGTCGAGCGTGGCGGCGCCGTACAGCATCAGGGGCTGCAGGCCGGCCGGGATGCCGGTGCGGCCCAGCAGTTCGTAGCTGGCCTCGACCGGGTACAGGCCGAACGAGACCAGCGCGGTCAGGATCCACACCAGCGCGATGCTGCCGCGCAGGACCGGCAGCAGCCAGCCCAGCTTGGCGCCAGCGCGTTCGCTGAACGGGTCCTGGATGAAATGGCCCACAGTGCGCGGCAGTTGGCCGATCAATTGCGCCGTGAGTCCGACGTCGGCCGTGTTGTCGCGCTCGAGCATGCGCAAGGCGTCGCGGTTCAGGAGCGAGCCGGGCAGCAGGCCGCCGATCCCGGCCGCCAGCCGCGCCAGCGCTCCCGGCAGCGGCAATACGCGCTGGCGCCCGAGTCCCATGGCGCCGCGCAGCGCGCCCAGGTAGTCGGTGAACGACATCGCCTCGGGCCCCACCAGCGGTACGCGCATGCTGGTCCCGGTCTCGGAATTCATCGGCAAGCGGTGCCGCAGCAGTCCGACCATTGCCGCCACCAGGTCGTCGATATGGATCGGCTGCACCAGTTGCGGCGCCCTGCCGAAGCGCACGGTGAACGGCATGCTGGCCAGGGTGCGGAAGGCGCGCGCGCTGGCGCCGTCGCGGCCGTACACCAGCGACGGCTGGACGATGTACGAGCGCAGCGGCAGCGCCGCCAGGTAGTCGTCGGCGGCGCGCTTGGACAAGTGATACGCGCTCTGCGCCTCGCGGTCGGCGCCCAGCGCGGACAGCTGGATCACCATTTGCACGTCGTGCGATTCGGCGCAGGCGGCGAACAGCGCGCGCGGCGCGGCCGTGTGCAGGCGGGCGAAATCCTGGCGTCCTTGCTGCTTGAAAATACCGACCGTGTTGATGACGGCGTCGACGTGGTTAAGGCGCGCCAGCCACGTGGATTTCTCGGTATCGTTGGCGAAGTCAGCATGGATGTAACTCAGGCGCGGGTCGCTGCTGGTGACGGGCTTTCTTACCGCACACACGACATGGTGGCCTTCGGCCAGCAATGCCGCCAACAGGTGTTGCCCGATGAAACCGCTAGCGCCTGTCAGCAAGATCCGCATCCGTGCTTCCTTCACAACATGTAAAAGAGGATTGTATGGAAAATTCGGCATTACAGCGCGCACTCATCTCCGGCGCCGCCTCGAGCATCGTCTCGACCGTGGCCCTGGCGCTGACCGGCAAGAAGGAAACCGGCAGCGCGTTCGGGCCGACCAATGCCGTCAGCCACTACGTGCACGGCAACAAGGCCAGCCGCCGTCATGGCTTCTCGCTGCGCTACACGGTGCCCGGCTATCTGATCCACCACGCCAGCGCCACGTTCTGGGGTTTCATCTTCGAGAATACGCTGGGCAAGACGCTGGACAAGAAGAGTCCGGTGACCACGCTGGTGGCGGCCACGGCGACGTCGGCGATGGCCGCGTTCACCGATTACCAGCTGACGCCGAAGCGCCTGCAGCCGGGATATGAGCGCAAGCTGTCGAAGAAATCGCTGACCGTGGTGTACGGCGGGGTGGCATTGGGACTGGCGCTGGGGGCGCTGCTGGCGCGCAAGGGAGAGCCGCCGAAGTGATGGATTGCTGTCGTTAAAACGAAAACGTCATCCCGCCTGGGATGACGTTTTGACGTTGGCGAACAGATGTTAGTGCGCTGCGCCCTTCTTGCCACGCATCTTCTGCACCAGCATCACCACCGCCAGCACCGCCGCACCCACCAGCACGCCGACCAGCGCATCGACCAGCGTCGGCGCAATCGCCGCCAGCACCCCGCCCACTGCCGGCACGCCCGCCACCGAAGCGGCCACGCCTTCCGAGAAGTGGTGCACCGCCGGAATCGCGTGGGCGATGATGCCGCCGCCGACCATGAACATGGCGGCCGTGCCGACCACGGCCAGGATCTTCATCAGGCGCGGCGCCGCCGCCAGCAGGCCGCGGCCGACCGTGCGTGCCAGGCCATTGGCCTTCTGGCTCAGGTACAGGCCGGCGTCATCCATCTTGACGATCCCGGCCACCAGGCCGTACACGCCGACCGTCATCAGGATCGCCACCGCCACCAGCGTCGCCGCCTGTTCGATGAACGGTTCGCCATTCATGGTGCCGAGCGAAATGACGATGATCTCGGCCGACAGGATGAAGTCGGTGCGCACCGCGCCCTTGATCTTTTCCTGCTCCAGCGCGCACACGTCGACCGCCGGATTGGCCACGACGGCCCGGTGTTCGGCCTTGTGCGCCGCGTCTTCGTCGGGGCTGTGCAGGTATTTGTGGGCCAGCTTTTCAAAGCCTTCGAAGCACAGGAAAGCGCCGCCGATCATCAACAGCGGCTGGATCAGCGCCGGCATAAAGGCCGAGATCGCCAGCGCCGCCGGCACCAGGATCGCCTTGTTCTTCATCGAGCCCTTGGCCACCGCCCACACCACCGGCAGTTCGCGATTGGCCTTCACGCCGCTGACCTGCTGCGCATTCAGGGCCAGGTCGTCGCCCAGCACGCCCGCCGTCTTCTTGGCGGCGACCTTGCTCATCGCCGCGACGTCGTCGAGGATGGTCGAGATATCGTCCAACAAGGTAAATAAACTTGCTCCAGCCATGAAATACTCCGTGATGTCAGTTTCGCATCATCTTAACTGAGGCCAAGACTGTCAGTCACACGCTTCAGCGCGGCTTTATGCGTTTCAGCCCCGAAAATCTGCAGCTTGTCGCTTTTGCCAGGTGGTGCCCCGTGGCGATACGTATAGTCGGCTCCAGTAGGTTGCGGCACTGCAGCCTCGTTCCAGTCAAGAAGTCCTTCGGAGAAGCCATGAACCTCGATTCGACCGCAGTCGCCGTGCCCGCCCTCGCCGCCCCGCTCGCCCCGGCGCGCCGCACCCGCGCACCCAAGCGCAAGACCCGCATCACGATCTACCTCGACGACGAAGTGCTCAATGAATTCCGCTCGCAGTCCGAGCGCTGCGGCACCGGCTACCAGACCCTGATCAACGCCGCCCTGCGCAAGCGCCTGAACCCGGCGACGCCTGAAATCGGCGCCGCTTGACCGCGCGCGCGGACCTTGCATCACCGCTTGCAACGTCCGCGCCCTGTCAAATAAGGCGTTCTTTCAAATTCCCGCCCGCTAGCGAGATTACACCTAGCAATAATTATGCTAATCTTCCCGCTCTTTTAACCCCGGAGGGATTTATGAAAAAAGGCGAACTGATCGCAGAATTCGCGAAGCGCACCGAGATGTCCGGCGCTGCCGCAGGCGAAGCCGTGAACACCATCATCGAAATCATCACCGAGCGCCTGAAAAAAGGCGACACGGTGGGCATCACCGGCTTCGGCACCTTCTCGATCACCAAGCGCGCCGCACGCAAGGGCCGCAACCCGGCCACCGGCGAAGTGATCAAGATCGCTGCGTCGAAGTCGCCACGTTTCTCGGCTGGCGCGACCCTGAAGGCCGCTGTCAATCCGACGAAGAAAAAGTAAGCACCGCGCTGGCCCGGCCAGCCGCTTGCTTCCGGCCGCGCGCCGCGCCCTCCGGGTCGCGCGCCGGCCGCTCCCCTCCCCGCTGTTCCGTTTTATTTTCCCCTGATTTTTCGCCATGAGCTTCGCTACCTGGATCGCCTTCGTCATCGCCGGCTCGCTGATCGCCATCTCTCCCGGTTCCGGCGCGGTGCTGTCGATGTCGCACGGCCTGGCCTATGGCCTCAAGAAAGCCAGCGCCACCGTGCTCGGCCTGCAACTGGGCCTGATCCTGGTCCTGATCATCGCCGGCGCCGGTGTCGGCTCGCTCCTGCTGGCGTCGGGCACCGCCTTCACCGTGGTGAAAGTGATCGGCGCGCTGTACCTGATCTACCTCGGCATCGCCCAGTGGCGCGCGGCGCCGGTCGGCCCGCAGGCGTCGACCAAGGGCCTGGAAGCGCATCCGCCGTTCGGGCGGCGCGTATTGACCGGCTTCCTGACCAACACCACCAATCCGAAGGGCATCATCTTCATGGTGGCGGTGCTGCCGCAATTCATTTCCAAGGACGCGGCGCTATTGCCGCAGCTGGCGATCCTGGGCGTGACCATGGTGGCCATCGATTCGACCGTGATGCATGGCTACGCCGCACTGGCCGCCTCGATGCAGCGCTACCTGCGCGACCCGCGCGCGATGCGCCTGCAGAACCGCTTCTTCGGCGCGGTGCTGGTGGTGATCGGTTCGATGCTGTTCTTCGTCAAGCGCCAGCCGGCATAAGCCGGCGCAATGCGGGACAATGGCGGACGCATGTTGCTGTCCGTCGCCAGTTGCAACTTTCTGTAACCCGCGTTGTCCGCTGTACAGTTCGTGCGTTGTAATGACATTGACCGCTCGTGCGCGTCCATCTCGGTCGCCTCCGGTCGCCTTCTGCGGAGCCCGCCATGACCCACCGTATCGCCAAGACCGCCGCCGTGTTCGCACTGGCGGCGCTTTCCTCGTTCGCGCAGTCGCAACAGACGCTGTCGACCGAGGATCCGGAGCCGATGCAGCTGCACAGCGGCGACGTCGATAGCGCCACTGAGACTGGGGCCAACCTCGCGCCCGGCGCCGAGCCGCCGGGCCGGGTCGGGCGCGTGTCGCTGGTGCAGGGCAAGGTCACCATCAGCGGCGACGTCGGCGACGCCAGCAGCGACGCCCTGCTCAACTGGCCGGTCACGACGCAAAACCTGATCACTACCGCGCCGGGTGCGCGCGCCGAAGTGCGGGTCGGCTCGACCGCGATCCGGATCGACGGCGACAGCTCGCTCGAGATCACCGAGCTCGATGACGACAGCATGCGCCTGCGCCTGCACTATGGCAGCGCCAGCGTGCGCGTTGCCAGTGCCGAGGTGGCGCAGGAATTCGAACTGCGCACGATGCAGGCGCGCGTGCGCCTGATGGGCCCGGGCCGGCTGCGGGTCGATGCCGAGCGCGTGGCGGACACCAGCGTGGTCAGCGTGCTCGACGGCGAAGCGACGGTCGACGGCGCCGGCGCCAGCCTGACGGTGCGCGCCGGGCGCAGCGCCGAAGTGCGCGACGAAGACGTGCGCACGCTGCAGGCGCAGCGCGATGCGTTTGATGACTGGTCGCTCGAGCGCGACCGCTTAGGGGCTGACTCGCGCGCAGCGCGCTACGTCACCACGGAAATGACCGGCTACGAAGAGCTGGACCGCCACGGCAGCTGGAGCGAAGACGCCGAATACGGCAACCTGTGGACCCCGACCGTGGTGGCCGACTGGACGCCCTACCGCGACGGCCGCTGGACCTGGATCGCGCCGTGGGGCTGGACCTGGGTCGACAACGCGCCGTGGGGCTATGCGCCGTTCCACTACGGCCGCTGGGTGCAGGTCAACCGGCGCTGGGCCTGGGCACCGGGACGCCATGTGCAGCGCCCGGTGTGGTCGCCGGCGCTGGTCGGCTGGGTCGGCGGCAGGGACTGGAATGTCGGTTTCCACGGCCATGGCGCACAGCGGCCATTGCCGGCCACCGGCTGGTATCCGCTCGGGCCGCGCGACCGTTTCGTGCCGGGTTATCGCTTGTCGCAGGAGCGTTTGCAGCGTTTGAATAATTTCGGCTGGCGCAATGACGGCAAGGGGCGCGACCGCGATAGAAACCGTGACGGCCGCCCGGATTTCCGGCGCGACGGCCTGACCGTGGTGCCGAACCAGCACTTCGGCGGCCGCGCGCCGATCGTGGTGGCCAATCTGCCGCGCGCCAATGGGGCGTCGCTGAGCGCGCCGCGCGCGCCGGGCGTGGTACCGCCGGCGCCGCAGGGCTGGCGCGATCGGCCGCAGCGCCAGGTCGAGATCCTGCGTCCGGGGATCGATAACAACGGCGGCGGGCGCGACGCCTGGGAGCGCGACCGCGACCGCATCGACCGCAATCGCCCCGAGCGCGCAAATCTCGATCCGGACCGCTTCAACCGCGAACGGGCGCAGCGCGACCGCTTCAACGACGAGCGCAATGACCGCTTCGAGCGCAATCAGCGCAATGAACGTTTCGAGCGCGGCCAGCGCCAGCCGCAGTTGTCGACCGAGTCGCCGATGTCGTCGTTCCAGCCGGGTCGCATTACGACCATGCCGCAGCCGGGCCTGGCGACCGGGCCGCAGCCGGGCTGGCAGCGTCCCGAACGTGGCGGCGAGCGCCGCGAGCGTGGCGAACGCAATGAACGCAATGAAAATCGCCAGCGCGCGCAGCCTGTGATGGCAACGCCGGATAACCGCCCTGCGCCATCGATGCCAGCCATGCCGGCAGCGCGCCCGTTCACGCCGCCGCAAGCCGTGGCCGCGCCGCAGCGTTCTGCGCCCGAACGCGCCGAATCGCCGCGCGCGGTGCGGGGCGGCCGCAGCGACATCCAGGAGCACTCCCGGTAAGCGCGGCCGGCTTTGGCTACAATGCGCATTTACACCAGCAACTACACAGGATTTCTGCCATGGACCCGAAAGAATCTCTCATCGACTACCCGAGCGACTTCCCGATCAAGGTGATGGGCGCGTCCCACATCGATTTCGCCCCCACGATCGTGGCCCTGGTAACCCAGCTCGATCCGACTTTCCATGAAGGCAAGCTGGAAAGCCGTCCTTCGACCAAGGGCAATTACACCGGCCTGACCGTCACCATTCACGCCACCAGCCGCGAGATGCTCGACGAAGTCTATCGCACGCTGTCGACCCACCCGATGGTCAAGATGGTGCTGTAAGGCGCCGAGCCCGATGTCATTGATGCAACCCGCCGCGCCGCTGATCCGCGATCTCGGCCAGGCCGACTACGAACCCACCTTCGCCGCCATGCGCGCCTTCACCGACGCGCGCACGCCGGACTCGCGCGACGAACTATGGATCGTCGAGCACCCGCCGGTGTTCACGCTCGGCCTGGGCGCCGACCGCAGTCACGTGCTGGCGCCGCACGACGTGCCGGTGGTGCAGACCGACCGTGGCGGCGAAGTGACCTACCACGGCCCCGGCCAGGTGGTGATCTACCTGATGATGGACCTGCGCCGCAATAAACCGGGCGGCAAGCTGTATGCGCGCCAGTTTGTGGAAAAAATCGAACAGGCAGTCATCGATGTATTAGGGGCGTATAATCTTGCGGGCGAGCGCGTCGCCGGCGCCCCGGGCATCTATATCGCCGAGGGGCCCAGACGAGGCGCGAAGATCGCCGCGCTCGGCCTGAAGGTGCGCGGCAACGGCTGCACTTATCACGGCGTGTCGCTGAACGTGGCCATGGACCTTGCCCCGTTCACCTGGATCAACCCGTGCGGCTACTCGGGCCTGGCGACGGTCGACATGCGCACGATGGGCGTCGACGCCGCGCTGCCGGACGTGCAGCAGGCGCTGGCCCGCGCACTGGTCGCGCAGCTGGCGCCGCAGCCCGGCGCTGCATCAGGCAACCCGGCCGCGCAGGAACCGAACAACTCCAACTGAAAGCCCGTCAGGGCAACGAGCCAAATGACTTCCGAAATCGATACCGGCATTGCCTCCGCAGCTGCATACAACGCCACCGACAAGCAGAAGGGCGCCAGCAAGACGTCGCGCATCCCGATCAAGATCGTGCCGATCGCCGACGCCGAACGCCTCAAGAAGCCGGACTGGATCCGCGTCAAGGCCGCCACCGCCTCGTCGCGCTTCTACGAAATCAAGGAGATCCTGCGCGCCAACAACCTGGTCACCGTGTGCGAAGAAGCCAGCTGCCCGAACATCGGCGAATGCTTCGGCAAGGGCACCGCGACCTTCATGATCATGGGCGACAAGTGCACCCGCCGCTGCCCGTTCTGCGACGTCGGCCACGGCCGTCCGGATCCGCTCGACGTGAATGAGCCGGGCAACCTGGCCAAGACCATCGCCGACCTGCGCCTGTCGTACGTCGTGATCACCTCGGTCGACCGCGACGACCTGCGCGACGGCGGCGCCGGCCACTTCGTCGAGTGCATCAGCAAGACCCGCGCCCTGTCGCCGCGCACCAAGATCGAAGTGCTGGTGCCCGATTTCCGCGGCCGCCTCGAAAAAGCGCTGAACATCTTCGCCGACGGCTTGCCGGACGTGATGAACCACAACCTGGAAACCGTGCCGCGCCTGTACAAGGAAGCGCGCCCGGGCGCCGACTACCAGCACTCGCTGACGCTGCTGCGCGACTTCAAGGCCAAGTACCCCAGTGCGGTCACCAAGTCGGGCCTGATGGTGGGCCTGGGCGAGACCGACGAAGAGATCCTGGAAGTGATGCGCGACATGCGTGCGCACGACATCGACATGCTGACCATCGGCCAGTACCTGGCGCCGTCGAACTCGCACCTGCCGGTGCGCCGCTACGTGCACCCGGACGTGTTCAAGATGTTCGAACAAAAAGCCTACGAGATGGGCTTCGTGCACGCCGCCGTGGGCGCCATGGTGCGCTCGTCGTACCACGCCGACCAGCAGGCGCACGAAGCGGGCGTGGCCGCCTGATTCCCTTCGTCTCTTGAACACCGGCTGCTGACTGCAGCCATGACGGGCGCCTGCGGGCGCCTGTTTGTTTTCTGGCCACACTCTGGTCGCTTCCGCGCATATTTTTGTCGGGTATTTCGGCATTAGCTTTGCGCTGTACCACACAATGCGCGCATTATCCTCTTAGAGCGCCTAATAAAACCGCCACGGCTGCGTTGCATGGGTTCGCCGTACAGCCGTACTGTCTTCGCCCATGCGCCTTGTCCTGAAGGTTTTGTTAGGCGCTCTTAAGCTCGAACCGTGCCTTGTCCAGCATCGCTCTGCAAGAGGGCATGTTGCGCAGGCTTGTCAACCGCCGAGGAGGAGACCATGCATACAACAACCGGGCAACATCGATCCGCCGCGCTATGGAAGCGGCGCGGCTGCACGCTGGCGGTGCTGGGTTCACTGGCCGGTTGCGGCGGCGGCGATGCTTCTTCGCTGCTCGGCGCCGCGGTGCTGACCTCCGGCACGACACAAGCAGCGCCGCTGGCCGTTTCAACAGGTCAGGCGGTAGACCCGCCTGTGGGGCAGGCCACCGCGACGCAGGCGCTTGGCCAGACCGATCCTGCAGCCGGCACCGCATCAGGCGCGGAGACGACCTTTCCAGGCGGGCACTGAGCGCTCCATGCAGCCTTGCCGGCAGATCCGGCCTTGCTCCATGACCATCAAAAAAAAAGCCTTGCAACTGCAAGGCCTGGATCAGGCAGCGCTCAACACCAGACGCCGTTGTCGGTGCCGCCGCTGCGCCCCTCGCGTGGCTCGACCGTGCCGCCCATCGTGGAGCAGCCGGCGACCGCGACACCGTCACGCACCTGCCATGGGGTGGCGCCGGGCTTGGCGTCCTGTTCCTTTTTGTCTGCCAGTTTGAATGCGAACAGCTTGGTTTCTTTCTGGATCTGCATGGCTGAATCCTCTGAAATAAAAGCGTTGAACCGCATGGTGCCATCGTGCAAATGGTCTGCACGGTCTCGTGCTAGCGAACGAGCCTGCCCGCTCGCTGCGATATAGTGGCGGCAACGAGACATTGACCCTTGCATGTATGAGCGACCATCGAGACTTTCCCCCTGTTGATAACCTTGACGATGACGACGCCTTCCTAGAACGCGAACTAGGCCTGGAGCGGCGCGGCATCGAGCTGGTCAAGATGGAAGGGCGCGTGTTCCTGCGCTTTTCCGGCGAAGTGCTGTACGACGGCTTGCGCGTGCCGTACCGCCTGGTGCCGGCGCGCGGCGTGCTGGCCAAACCAAGCAAGTGGCGCAAGATGGACTTGCTGGCGCGGCGCCAGCTGATCGAGGAGCGCACACTCGAGGCCGACCTGGCGCGGCTGCATGCCGAGGCCGAGGAGTTCGTGCGCGACATCGCCGAAGACGCCGACCAATTCGGCTGGAACCCGATGCTGTTCCTCGATGTGCTCGACGAACTGGAAACGTCCGAGCCGGCCGAGTATGTGTTCCAGCGCATCTCGCAGCGCCTGACCCACGCGGTCGAGCGCGAAGAGGAAGAGCGGCATGCGGCGCGCACCAAAGAGAGCATCAACCTGTCCGAGTACCCGCAATCGTTCGAGCTGGCCAGCCGCATGGGCCGCAAGTTCATCGCGCTGCTGGGGCCCACCAATTCGGGCAAGACCCACCGCGCGATGGAAGCGCTGGCCAAGGCCGCCAGCGGCGTGTACCTGGCGCCGCTGCGCCTGCTGGCGCTGGAGAACTACGAACGGTTGCAAGCTGCGCGCCCGCACGGAAAAGAGATCAAGGTCAGCCTGATCACCGGCGAAGAGCGGCGCCTGGCCGAAGGCGCGACCCACGTCGCCAGCACGGTCGAGATGCTCGACACCAAGACGGCGGTCGAGGTGGCCGTGATCGACGAAATCCAGATGCTGGCCGACCGCGATCGCGGCGCCGCCTGGACCACCGCCGTGTGCGGGGCGCCGGCCAAGGTGGTGTACCTGGTCGGCGCGCCGGAAGCGCGGCGCGCGATCGAGGCGCTGGCCGAACGGCTCGAAGTGCCGCTCGAAGTGCATGTATTGAAACGCATGGCGCCGCTGGAGATGGAGCCGCAGGCGGTGCGCAAGCTGACCAACCTGCGCCGCGGCGACGCCGTGATCGCGTTCTCACGGCGCGAAGTGCTGAACTGGCGCGACATGATCACCGAAAAGGGTTTTTCGGTGGCCACCGTGTACGGCAACCTGTCGCCCGAAGTGCGGCGCGCCCAGGCCGAGCGTTTCCGCGAGGGGCAGGCCGACATCGTGGTCGGCACCGACGCGCTGGCGATGGGCCTGAACCTGCCGATCGCGCGCATCGTGATGACCACCGCGGTCAAGTACAACGGCTACGAGGAAGAAGAGATTTCGGCGGCGCTGGCCAAGCAGATCGCGGGCCGGGCCGGGCGCTTCGGCGTGCACGAGGAAGGCTTTGTCGCCGGCTACGACGACGACACCCACTACGTGATGCGCGCGCTGATGAAGGAAAAGATCCCGCCGGTGGCGGCCACCGGTTTTGCGGTGGCGCCGTCGCTCGAGCAGCTGCACCGGATCTCGTCGGTGACGGGCGAAACCTCGCTGGTGAAACTGTTAAAACGGTTTGTACACAACATCGACGTGCCGGACGGCTTCTTCTATCCGCGCATCACCGAAGAGCAGAACGAACGCGCCGAATGGCTCGACACGCTGGCGCTGTCGGTGGCCGAGAAATTCATGCTGTCGCTGGTGCCGATTTCGAGCCGGGTGCCGGTGCTGCAAAGCGCGTGGGAGCACTGGTCGCTGTCGCTGGCCAAGAAGCGCATCACCAAGCTGGCCCCGCACGAGCATCCGCAGCAGCTGTTCATGATGAATTTGCAGGAGGTCGAGGATTCGTGCCGCCTGTATTCGGCGTATGCGTGGCTGGGGTATCGGCTGCCGGACTACTTTCCCAGCATCGAGCTGGCGCAGGAACTGGCGCGCGAAGCGTCGGAGCGGGTCGATGCGATGCTGCAGCAGCAGAACACGGCGGCGCGCAAGAAGGGTGGGGGTAGGGCGACTACGGGACGGCGCGAAGGCAAGCGCGGACGGTGAGGGTTTTACGGGGCTGCGCGTATGAGTAGACGCTCCACTCGAACGCAGTCCGCCCTTCAAGGTGTACGATGCCATTTTCATAAAAACACCGAGACACCATGACCACCAGCCACACCCCCGACAGCTTCAACCAGTTCGGCGCCACCTATTTGCCGGGCCACCTGGGCATTCGTATTACGCAGGTCAGCCCCGGCAAGGTCGCCGCCGAGATGAAGGTCGAGCCGCACCACCTGGCCCCGAACGGCTACCTGCACGCCGGCAGCGTGGTGACGCTGGCCGACACCTGCGCCGGGTACGGCTGCATCAGCAACCTGCCGGACGGCGCCCAGAGCTTCACCACGATCGAACTGAAATCGAACCACCTCGGCACCGCGCGCGATGGCATGATCTCCTGCGTCGCCAGCGCGGTGCACCTGGGCCGCACCACGCAGGTGTGGGACGCGACCGTGATCGATGCCGCCAGCGGCAAGACCATCGCCCTGTTCCGCTGCACCCAGATGATCCTGTATCCGAAGGCGTAGCGTGGACGGGTTCCCCGTCCACGCGTTCAACCTGGCTCGAATCAGCCGGCCAGCTCTTTCGCGATCAGCTTGTGCACGGTCGCGAAATCCGGCTCGCCCACATACTTCTTGATGATGTTGCCCTGCTTGTCGATCAGGAAGGTGGTCGGGGTCAGGGTGACGTCGCCGAACTGGCGCGCCAGGTCGCCGCTCGAATCGAGCGCCACCTTGAACGGCAGCGCGCGCTGCTCGGCGAAGTTGAGCACATAGTCGGGGCGGTCGTACTGCATCGCCACCGCCACGAACTCCAGCCCCTGGTCCTTGAACTTGTTGTAGGTGTCGACCATCGCCGGCATCTCCTTGACGCAGGTGACGCACGACGTCGCCCAGAAGTTCACCATCACGACCTTGCCGCGCAGCGCTTCGGTGCTGACCTTGTCGCCGCTGATGCTGATGAAGGTGACGTTCGGCGCCGGCGTGCTGCGCATGAACGAGGCATAGCCGGCGCCGGCCAGCGCCAGCACCACGGCGGCTGCGGCAGCGGGCTTGATCCAGGAGCGTGAGGTGGTAGTGGTCATGGGTAGCGAGCAGACGAAAAAAAAGGCAGGACCATTATAGTCCCGCCCTCGTATTCCAAGCCGCCGCCTTGGTTAGCTGCGGGTTGGATTGTTCTGCGTCGCGCGCGGATCTTCTTCGGCGATGTACTCGAAGATTTTTACGACGCGCGTCACGCCCGAGACGCCCTTGGCGACATCGGCGGCGACATTGCCTTCGCGCGGCGTCACCACGCCCATCAGGTAGACCACGCCGCGTTCGGTGGTGACCTTGAACGACACTGCCGACACGGTTTTCATGTCGACCAGGCTGGTCTTGACCTTGGCAGTGATCAGGGCGTCGCTCGAGCGCGAAGTGTAGCTCGACGCGCCGGACACTTCCAGCTCGTTGATCACTGACACCACGTTTTCGATGGCGCGCACTTCGCGCTCGGCCTTCTGTTTCATCGCCTCGTCGCGCACTTCACCGGTGAGCAGCACCTTGCGGTTGAAGCTGGTGACGTTGATGTGGCCATTGCTGCCGGCGACCTGGTTCATCTTGACCTCGGCCTTGACGTTGATCGCCTTGTCTTCGGTCTGGGCGCCGATGGTGCGGCGGTCGACCGTCGACATGGCGCCGGCGACACCGGCGCCGACGATCAGGCCGAAGCAGCCCGAGAGCGACGCCAGCAGGGCCGAACCCAGGACTACCTTGGCTACCAAACCAGCCATTGGCCGGCGCGTGTTACGCATTCTCGTCTCCTCCGAACAGCGCGACGTCGATGCCGTCGCAAATAGCGTGAATGGCGCACAAATGGACTTCCTGGATGCGCGCGGTGCGGGCATGCTGGACGTTGATGTGCACGTCGGCGTCGGTCAGCAGTTTGCCGAGCGCGCCGCCGTCCTTGCCGGTGAAGGCCACGATGCGCATCTCGCGCTCGAGCGCCGCTTCGACTGCCGCCAGCACGTTGCCCGAGTTACCCGAGGTCGAGATCGCCAGCAGGATGTCGCCGGCCTGGCCGAACGCCTGCACCTGCTTCGAGAAAATCTCCCGGAAGCTGTAGTCGTTGCCGACCGCGGTCAGGATCGAGGTGTCGGTGGTCAGCGCGATGGCCGGCAGCGGGAAGCGCTCGCGTTCGAAGCGACCGACCAGCTCGGCTGCAAAGTGCTGGCAGTCGGCAGCCGAACCGCCGTTACCGCAGGCGAGAATCTTGTTGCCGTTGGACAGTGCGCCGAACATCAGTTCGACCGCCTGCGAAATGTGGGGAGCGAGGAGTGCAGCCGACCTCATCTTCAGGTCGGCGCTCTCCTGGAAGTGAGCGAGGATGCGTTGTGTATTCATAGCCGACGATTATAGTGTAGTAGCAAGGCCCACTGGGCAACCGCCGTAAAAATTGCTTACACTTCAATGGCGTTGCGCAGCCAGTCGATCCGGTCGCCGTCGATGGCGACCACGTCGAAGCGGCAGGGTGGAGTGATGGGAAAACGCAACAGGTAGGTCTGGGCGGCGCATATCAAGCGCCGGATCTTGGCGGGGGTAATGCTGGCGGCAGCGCCGCCGTGTTCGCCATCGGCGCGCTGGCGCACCTCGACGAACACCAGGGTGGCGCCGTCGCGCATGATCAGGTCGATCTCGCCGCCCTTGCAGCGGAAGTTTTCTTCGACCCGGGTCAGCTTCTGGCGCTTCAGGTAGGCGAGCGCAACGCGCTCCCAGTCGCGGCCCAGGGCCTGCCGTGGAGACAGGCGCCCGGACCACATCTCATTGCCCCAGGACCGGTGCCGGCGCCGTATCGAACACGCGGCCGTCGGCGCTGGCCGCGGCGTCGCGCACCACGGCGCCGGTCTCGACGCGGCGGAAGGCCGGCGTCGGACGGCTCATGTCGACCGACAGGCGGCCGGTAACGCCATCGAGCTCGAACGCGCCATTCGGACGCGCCGCCAGTTCGTGCGCCACGCGATAGGCGTCGATGCCGAGCGCGTACAGGCGCTGCAAATCGAGGCTGTCGTTGCCCGAGCGCGCATACTGCCCCACCGCCGGGTGGTCGGGCTGCACCGTCCACGGCAGGTCGAGGATGCGCACGCCCACCAGCTCGGCCGGCACCGTGCTGACATCGCGGCCCGGGTTGGCGGTGGCGGTGGCGTAGGTCGGCAGCGAGGTGCCAAGCGAGCTGCGCACCTGGCGCAGCTGGCCGGCGTCGAGCGCGGCGTACATCAATTGCGGCGTCTCGCTTTGCAGACGCGCGCGCAGTTCGGCCAAGGCGTTGCCGTCGACGTAGCCATCCATGATTGGCAGCTCGACCGTCGTGTGTTGACGGCCCAGCTCGCTCCAGCGCGCGCTGAACGCGCCCGACAGGCGTTGCTGCCAGGTGGCGCGGCCGGTGACGACCAGCGCATTGCCGGCCGGCTGCTCGCCGGCGGCCCAGTCGGCGACCTGGCGCGCTTCGTCTTCGAGCGACAGGCCGATCACCAGCAATTGCTTCGGCAGTGGCGCATTGGTTTGCGGGTGGTTCAGGGCGACCGTCGGCTTGGTGACGGCGCCGCTCTGCGCCAAGGCGGCCACGGCGGGACGCGCCAGCGGGCCGACCACGATATCGTTCTGTTCGGCAGCGCGGCGGTAGGCGTCGAGTGCCGCCTGCGACGAGTCGCCGGTCGGCACCAGGTTGACGGTGACGCCGGCGCGGTCACGCTCGTAGCCGGCCATGAAACCGGCGCGCACCGCTTCGGCCGGCTGGGCCAGCGCCTGCGAGTCGAGCGGCAGCAACAACGCCACGCGCACATTGGCGCCGGCGGGCAGGGCGGAAGCAGACGGCATGCTGCCGTCGGCGTTCGGGGGCGCCTCGACCGGGCTGGTACGGACACCGCTATCCGGCTCGGGCGCAGGCGTATATGAAGGTTGCGCTGGCGCCGCACTTGTCACCGGCGTCGCGGGCGCGCAAAATCCGCCCGGTACGCCGCAACCGGTATCGGGCGGCAACGGTGTGCTGCCGCAACCGGCCAGCAACGTCATGGTGGCTGCAGAGAGCAGCCCCGTGAGATTTTTTTTCTTCAACATCGGAACCCTTTATGACAGAACAGCAGACCATCGACATCGCCCGACTTCCCGTCATGGGCGAGGCGGCCCAGCAGTCCTATCCTACCGCAACGCTGTATGTCGTGGCTACTCCGATCGGCAACGTGACCGACATCACCCTGCGCGCGCTGCACCTGCTGGCGCTGGCCGACGTGGTCGCGTGCGAAGACACGCGCAAGACCGGCGCCCTGCTGCAGCGCTTCGGCCTGAGCAAGCAGACCATCGCCGCGCACCAGCACAACGAACGTGAAGTGGCCGACAAGATCGTCGAGCGCCTGCGTAACGGGCAGCGGGTGGCGCTGGTGTCCGACGCCGGTACGCCGGCTGTGTCCGATCCCGGCGCGCGCATCGTCGACGCGGTGCGTACGGCCGGCCTGAACGTGGTGCCGCTGCCGGGGCCATCGGCTGCGGTGACGGCATTGTCGGCCAGCGGGCTGGTGAATGATCGCTTTCACTTCGTCGGCTTTTTGCCTGCCAAGGCCAAGGGGCGCGAAGCGGCGCTGGCTGCGCTGGCACGCGAAACCTCGACCCTGGTGCTGTACGAAGCGCCGCACCGGATTGTCGATTGCGTCGAAGCCCTGGTGGGCGCGTTCGAGCCGACCCGTCAGGTGGTGTTTGCACGCGAATTGAGCAAGCTGTTCGAGGAAGTGCACCGTTGCCCGCTGAGCGAAGCGCTGGCCTGGGTCAAGGCCGACCAGCACCGCGAGCGCGGCGAATTCGTGGTGCTGGTGGAAGGGGCGGTCGAGGCGCCTGACGCCGAAGACGCCGAAGCCGAGCGCGTGCTGCAGATTCTGTTGGGTGAATGCAGCGTCAAGCAGGCGGCCAATCTGGCGGCGCAGATTACCGGGCGCAAGAAGAATGCCTTGTATGAGCGGGCGTTGCAGATCAAGGGCGCATAAGGAAGTGCTGCGACAGCAGCGCAGGGCGCCGCTTGCCGGCGTTATGAAAACAGTTCGGAGTGGGTGCCGGTGCGAACGAACACGACGAGGCCGCTCTTGCCGCCATCGTCGAGTGTATAGATCAGCAGGAAATCGCCGCCGATGTGGCATTCGCGATGACCGGCCCAGTCACCCGTCAGCGCATGATCCAGCTATTGCGCAGGAAGCGGTGCTTCATTGGCGACCAGCAGCAGCATCGCCTCTTTTAAACGGTGCATGTCATACCGGCCAGAGTGTGACAGGCGCTGCCAGTCCTTGAGAAAGACCTTGGTGTAGTCCGACGCACGCGGCAGAGGCGCGCGTTTACTGGCTGCCGGCTTTTTCAATGTCATTCATCAGGTCGTCTGCAGTCGTAAAACGCGCTTTGCGACCTTTGACGATTTTTCCGGCTTCGACCATGGCAGCCCGGCTGGCCGCATTCGGCGCCTTGACCGTAAAAGGCATTTCCTGATCGGCAATGACACGGGTCAGGAATACGCGGACGGCATCAGAAACAGTCAGGCCCATGGCCGCCAGCGTCTCCGTAGCCTGTGCTTTGACTTGCTCATCGATACGAACGTGGATCATGGTGGTGGCGGACATAGTTCCTCTGGTTGCGACTGTTTGAGATACATTGTATCGCAATGGATTGACTGTAACAACCTGCGATTCGATCTCAAGTCCTTGTAGCACAAGAGTTTTCTAAAAAATATTGCACCGTACACGTGTCCAAGCGATAAGCGAACGCGGTGTTGAAAATGGCTGGTCATGGCATTTCTTTTCAAAACCTTTTTCTTCGGGCCTTGACCGACCTCTCCTAAGCCGGTATTATCTTGCTTCTTCGGAGTGTAGCGCAGCCCGGTAGCGCACCTGGTTTGGGACCAGGGGGTCCAAGGTTCGAATCCTTGTACTCCGACCAGCATTAGTGAGAAAAGCCGACAACGCAAGTTGTCGGCTTTTTTCTTTTTGTCCCGTGTTTTCAACGCAGTGCTGGCGGCTCAGCCGCCAACCCTGCGCTTGTGTCAGCCGGCCCGCTTGGCCGCGATCGCGTTGCCCGCCCGGCTGATGCTCTTGCGGCCCAGCTGCTGCGAGATGAACAAGCCGGCATCGACTACCTGCTCCAGATCGATCCCGGTCTCGATCCCCAGCCCCCCCATCAGGTACAGCACGTCCTCGGTCGCCACATTGCCGGTCGCGCCCTTGGCATACGGGCAGCCGCCCAGTCCCGCCACCGACGAGTGGAAGATCGCCACCCCCACTTCCAGCGCCGCATAGATGTTGGCCAGCGCCTGGCCGTAGGTATCGTGGAAATGCCCGGCCAGTTGCCTGATCGGGAATTCCTGCGCCGCGCGCAGCATCACGGCTTGCGTCTTGCGCGCAGTCGAGACGCCGATGGTGTCGGCGATGTCGATCTCGTCGCAACCGAGGTCGCGCATGCGCGCCACCACGTCGCCCACCGCATCGAGCGGCACTTCGCCCTGGTATGGACAGCCGAAGGCGGTGCTGATCGAGCCGCGCAGGCGCAGGCCGTGCTGCTTGGCCGCTTTCGCCACCGGTTCGAAACGTGCGATCGATTCGGCGATCGAGCAGTTGATGTTCTTTTGCGAGAACGCTTCCGACGCCGCGCCGAACACCACCACCTCATCGGCCTTGCCGGCGAGGGCCGCCTCGAAACCCTGCATGTTCGGCACCAGCGCCGAGTAGATGACCCCGGGACGCCGTTCGATGCGCGCCAATACCTCGGCACTGGTGGCCATCTGCGGCACCCACTTGGGCGACACGAAGGCCGCCGCCTCGACGTTGACGAAACCGGCGCGCGCCAGGCGCTCGACCAGTTCGACCTTCACATCCGCGCTGAGCGCTTCCTTCTCGTTTTGCAGGCCGTCGCGCGGGCCGACTTCGACGATCTTGACCTTGGCAGGCAGGGTGGGCTGGTTCATGTTCAGTATCCAAGTTGACGGTCGACCAGGTCGGTCACCGGTTCGCCGTTTTCCAGCGCCTGCACCTTGGCGGCGATCTGGCGCACGGCGTCCAGGCGCATGGTCAGCGCCGAGATGTGCGGGGTGAGGGCGATGCGCGGTTCGTTCCAGAACGGGTGCGGCGCCGGCAGCGGCTCGTGGCGGAACACGTCGAGCGTGGCGCCGGCGATCTGGCCCGAGCGGATCAGCGTCATCAGATCCGGCTCATTGAGGATCGCCCCACGCGAGACGTTGATCAGGAAGGCGCCCGGCGCGAGTTTGCCCAGGTTGTGGCGGTCGAGCAGGTTGCTGGTCTCGACCGTCAGCGGCAGCAGGCATACCAGCACCCGAGTGCCGTGCAAGAAGTCACCGAGGCCTTCCATGCCGGCGAAGGTCGGCACGCCCGGAATAGCCTTCTGGCTGCGGCTCCAGCCGCGCACGGGAAAACCGAAATGGCGCATCGCCTCGACCACCGGCATGCCGAGCCGGCCCAGGCCCATGACGCCGATCGTGAAGTGTTCCTTGGCGTGCTGCGGCAGTGGATTCCAGGCGCCGTGGCGCGCCTGCTGTTCGTATTCGTCGAAACGGCGGAAGTAGCGCAGCACCGCGTGTGCCACATACTCGGCCATCTGCACGCCCATGCCGGCGTCGCCCAGGCGCACCAGCGGCACGTCGGGTAACGCGTCGCCGAATTTCAGTACGGCGTCGACACCGGCGCCCATCAGGAAGATGGCCTTCACGTCGCCCAGCTGCGCCAGCAGCGCCGGCGCCGGGCTCCACAGCACCGCGTAGTCGCAGGGCGCCAGCAGCTCGCCTTCCTTCCACGTCACGGTCTGGATGTGCGGCATCACGGCGTTGAACTCGCGTTCCCACGGCTCGATGACGCCATCGCCCCGGTACAGGACAATGCGCATGTCTCCCCCTCGTTTTTTAGGGTTGTTTTGCTTACGCTTACGCTGCCTTGAAGGCCAGCAGCGGCGCGCCGTCCGCGACCTGGTCGCCGACGCCGTACAGCACTTCCTCGACCAGGCCGTCGCTTGGGGCGGCGATGGTATGTTCCATCTTCATCGCTTCCATGATCACCAGCGGCTCGCCCTTTTTGACATCCTTGCCGGACTGCACCAGCACCGCGACCACCTTGCCCGGCATCGGCGCCGTCAAGCGGCCGCCGGCCGCTTCTACCTCACCGGCATGTGCCATCGGGTCATTGTACGCCAGCGTGTAATGACGGCCGCCGGTGAAGACATGGAACAGATCGCCGTCACGCTGCACGCAGCCGTGCAGGGCGGTCTCGCCCAGGCGCAGCGACAGTTCGGCGCCGTCGCGCTTGACCAGCTCGACACGCTGGCGCTCGCCGCCAAGGTCGATCTCCCAGCCGGCGTGACGATACGTCAGGCCGACGCGGTAGGCGCCGCCTTCCTGATTGGTGCTGTAGTCGTCGTTAAAGGACAAAACGCGGCGGTAGTCGCCGTTCATGCGCCAGCCGTTCGGACGGCTCCATGGGTCGCTTTCGTTGGCCGCCTGGCCCGCCTCGACCAGGGCCAGCGCGGCCAGCGCCAGCACGCCCAGCGGCGCGGCGGTGGGGGCCGGGAACAGGGTCGCGCCATGGCGTTCGATCAAGCCGGTATCCAGGTCGGCGTTCGAGAACGCTTCGCCTTCGACCAGGCGTTTCAGGAAAGCGATATTGGTCGCCAGGCCGACGATGCGGAACTCGCCCAGCGCCTGCGACAACCGCGCCAGTGCCTGCGTGCGGTCCGCGCCCCAGACAATCAGCTTGGCGATCATCGGGTCGTAGAACGGCGAGATGGCATCGCCTTCGCGCACGCCCGAGTCGACGCGCACGGCGGCTGGATTCATGCCATCCGTACCCAGTTCGAATTCGACCGCGCGCGGTACGTCCATGTGGCGCAGCGTGCCGATCGACGGCAGGAAACCCTTCTCGGGATTTTCGGCATACACGCGCGCTTCGATCGCGTGGCCGTGGATGGCCAGTTCATGCTGTTTCTTCGGCAGCGGTTCGCCAAACGCAACGCGCAGCTGCCATTCGACCAGGTCGGTCCCGGTGATCATTTCCGTTACCGGATGCTCAACCTGCAGGCGGGTGTTCATCTCCATGAAGTAGAACGAGCCGTCCTGGTTGGCGATGAATTCCACCGTGCCCGCGCCAACGTAGCCGACCGCGCGCGCGGCATTGACTGCCGCTTCGCCCATCGCCGCACGGCGGTCAAGCGGCATGCCGGGCGCCGGCGCTTCTTCCAGTACCTTCTGGTGGCGCCGCTGCACCGAGCAATCGCGCTCGTGCAGGTAGACGCAGTCGCCGTGGCTGTCGGCGAATACCTGGATTTCGATGTGGCGCGGGCGGATCAGGTATTTTTCGACGAGCACCTTGTCGTCGCCAAAACTGGATATTGCTTCGCGCTTGCACGAGGCCAGCGCACTTTCAAAATCTTCGGAACGCTCGACCACGCGCATGCCCTTGCCGCCGCCGCCGGCGCTGGCTTTCAGTAGCACCGGGTAACCGATGCGGTCGGCCTGCTGGCGCAGGAACGCAGGATCCTGTTCGTCGCCATGGTAGCCCGGCACCAGCGGCACATTGGCGCCTTCCATCAGCTGTTTGGCCGCCGACTTCGATCCCATCGCGCGCATCGACGAACCCGGCGGGCCGATGAAGGTCAAGCCTGCGTCTTGCACGGCTTCGGCGAATGCGGCGTTCTCGGACAGGAAGCCGTAGCCGGGATGGATCGCCTGGGCGCCGGTGGCGCGTGCCACCTCGATGATCTTCTCGCCGCGCAGGTAGCTGTCCTTTGCTGCGGCAGGCCCGATGCAGACCGCTTCATCGCACACCGCGACGTGCTTGGACCCGGCGTCGGCTTCGGAATACACGGCGACGGTCTTGATGCCCATGCGGCGCGCGGTAGCGGCGACACGACAGGCGATTTCGCCGCGGTTGGCGATGAGGATCTTGGTGAACATGCGCTTTTATCTTTCGCTTATGGTTGTTCGATTTTTTTACTGCATGGCCGTGTCTCCCCGGCCGTCTGTTTCATTGTTACCTGTTGATCCGTCATTCCCGCGCAGGCGGGAACCCAAGTCTTATGCACTGCCACTTAAATTGAACGTAGCTGGTACGCCGGCAAACTTGGGTTCCCGCCTGCGCGGGAATGACGGGATAGTGGTGGTGCTTAGCAGCCGCAGGCTTGTTTCTGCACCGACTGCAGCGTCGACGCACGGGTTTTCAGGCCCAGCTTCTCGAGCAGCACGCGGTCATCATCTGCTTCCGGGTTGTCGGTGGTGAGCAGCTTGTCGCCGTAGAAGATCGAATTGGCGCCGGCCATGAAGCACATCGCCTGCACTGCTTCGCCGAGTTCACGACGGCCGGCCGACAGGCGCACGCGCGCTTCCGGCATGGTGATGCGCGCCACTGCGATGGTGCGCACGAATTCGATCGGGTCGAGCTTGTCCATGCCGTGCAACGGCGTGCCCGCCACTTGCACCAGGTGGTTGACCGGCACCGATTCCGGGTACGGATTCAGGTTCGCCAGTTGCGCGATCAGGCCGGCGCGCTGTTCGCGCGTTTCGCCCATGCCGACGATGCCGCCGCAGCAGACCTTCAAACCGGCCTGGCGCACGCGGCCCAGCGTATCGAGGCGGTCCTGGTATTCGCGCGTCGAGATCACGTTGTTGTAGAAGTCCGGCGCGGTGTCGATGTTGTGGTTGTAGTAGTCCAGGCCCGCGTGCTTGAGCTGTTCGGCCTGGCCTTCTTCGAGCATGCCGAGGGTGGCGCAGGTTTCCATGCCCAGCGCTTTGACTTCACGCACCATGGTCTCGACCTTTTCCATGTCGCGCTCTTTCGGGCTGCGCCAGGCGGCGCCCATGCAAAAGCGCGTGGCGCCGCTGGCTTTCGCCGCGCGCGCCGCATCGAGCACGGTGTCGATGTCGAGCAGCTTCTTGGCTTCGACGCCGGTGTCGTAGCGCGCCGCCTGCGGGCAGTAGCCGCAGTCTTCTTCGCAGCCGCCGGTCTTGATCGACAGCAGGGTTGCCAGTTCGACGTCGCCGTCGGGGAAGTGGGCGCGGTGCAGGGTCGATGCGCGGTGCATCAGTTCCGTGAACGGCAGCTCGAACAGCGCCAGCACGTCGGCCAGCGGCCAGGTGGCGTTCTCGCGTTCCTTGATCGGCGCCGTTGGACGGTGCAGGGCGACGGTATTCATCTCAGACATTTCAGGTTCCTTCAGGACTAGACCCGCGTGGACGGCCATCCCGGCAGTCCAGCGAGGTCGATAAATGCGGCCGCCTGGGCGGCCGTGGGTTGTTGCAGACGCGGCACGCGGCCCAGCAGCGGCGCCGGGATGCGCTGTGCCAGCGCGTCGATGTTCTCTTGTTCAAAGCGCATGTCGGCTTGGGTCGAATTGGCGATCCAGCCCGACAGCACCAGGCCGCGCGCAATGATCGCTTCCACCGTCAACAGTGCGTGGCTGATGCAGCCCAGGCGCATGCCGACCACCAGGATCACCGGCAGGTTCAGTTGCGCGGCCAGGTCGGCGCTGTCGAAATTGTCGTTGAACGGCACCCGGAAGCCGCCCACGCCTTCGACCACAACCGCGTCGGACGCAGCCTGGATTTCGGCAAAGGCGGCGATGATCGGTACTGCCTCAATGGTCACGTCTTCCAGGGCTGCGGCGATATGCGGCGCTGCCGGCTCGCGCAGCATGTAGGGCGTGGTGATCGAGGACGGCAGGTGCACGTTGCCGGCGGCGATCAGCATGTCGGCGTCTTCGTTGTGCAGGGCGCCGTCGATCATGGTGGCGCCGGCCGCCACCGGCTTCATGCCGCAGGCGCGCTGGCCACCAGCGACCAGCTTGTGCAGGATCGCGCTAGAGATCAGGGTCTTGCCGATCTCGGTGTCGGTGCCGGTGACAAAGCACGAGAAGCGCATCGGGATGCTCTCAAGGGCCTGCAGCTCCGGCTCCAGCACCGGCTCTGGCGTATCGAGGTCGGCCTCCGGCAGCACCGGTGGCGGGGCGGTCACCGGTTCGTCGTTATCGTTCAGGTTATTCATGGTGCAGCCCTTTCCAGTTCGTTGAGCGCAGCTGCCAGGCGCGCCACATCGTCGAGCGTGTGCGACGCCGACAAGGTCACGCGCAGGCGCGCCGTGCCGGCGGCCACCGTCGGCGGGCGGATCGCCGGCACCCACAGCCCCTGTTCATGCAGGCTGGCGCTGGCGCGCAGCGCGTCGTCGTTGCTGCCGATGATGACCGGTTGGATCGCGGTATGCGACACGGGCAGCTGCCAGCGCTCAAAGCGCAGCGCGCCGCGCAACGCCTCGATCAGCTTGGTCAGATGCACGCGCCGCTGTGCGCCTTCTTCGCCGCCAATGATAGCAAGGCTGGCCAGCAGCGCGTGCGCCAGCGCCGGCGGCGCGGCCGTGGTGTAGATGTAGGGGCGCGCGCGCTGGATCAGCAGTTCGATCACGCTTGCATGCGCGGCAACGAAGGCGCCGCCGACGCCGGCCGCCTTGCCCAAGGTGCCCATGTAGATCAGATTGGGCGACTGCAAACCGAAGTGCTCCAGCGCGCCGCGTCCATTCGGTCCCAGCACGCCGAAACCGTGGGCGTCGTCCACCACCAGCCAGGCGCCATGGCGTTCGCATACGGCCAGCAGCGCTGGCAGCGGGGCCAGGTTGCCATCCATGCTGAACACGCTGTCGGTGACGACGATGTTGGTGGCGGCAGTGCTGGCGGCCAGCATCGCTTCAAGTGCGCTGACGTCACCATGCGGATACACGGTGACGCCGGCTTTGGCCAGGCGCGCACCGTCGATCAGCGACGCGTGATTCAACGCCTCCGAAAAAATCATGGCGTCGGCATCCTGGCCCAGCGCGGTCAGGATCGCCAGGTTGGCCATGTAGCCGGTGCACAGCGTGAGCGCGCGCGCTTTGACCAGGTTCGGCGCCATCCATTCGGCCAAACGCTGTTCCAGTAGTTCGTGCGCGCGGCTGTGGCCCGAGACCAGGTGCGAGGCGCCGCTGCCGGCGCCGTACAGGCTTGCGCCTTCGCGCAGCGCTTCGATGATGTGCGGATGCGCGGCCAGGCCCAGGTAGTCGTTGCTGCAAAAGGCCAGCAGGTCGCGCCCGTCCACGCGCTGGCGCGGCGTGCAGGCGCCATCGGTGACGCGGCGGCGCCGGATCAAGCTGTGCGCCGCGAGGGCGTCCAGCTTGCGGTCGATGTTGGCGATCAAATCCATGCTCAACCCGCGATCACCGACTCGAACACTTTTTGCGTGCGCGCCGCCAGGCCGGCGACTTCTTCGTCGTCCAGCACGTACGGCGGCATCAGGTACACGGTGCGTCCGATCGGGCGCAGCAGCAGTTCGTTCTCGACGGCTGTAGAGAAGAAGCGGCGCGAGAAAGTCGAGGCACGATCGGTATCTGGTTCCACCGCATCGAACGCGAAGATCATGCCGCGCTGGCGGAAGTGGCGCGTGCGTTCGTGTTCGGCCAGCGGCGCCAGTGCGATGGTCAGCTTGGTGGCCAGTTCGCGGTTGCGGTTGAGTACATCGTCTTCCTGGAAGATGTCGAGCGTGGCCAGCGCCGCGCGGCAGGCCAGCGGATTGCCGGTGTACGAGTGCGAATGCAAAAAGCCGCGCGTGATGTCTTCGCTGTAGAACGACTGATAGATGGCATCGGTCGAGAGCACCAGCGACAGCGGCAGGTATCCCCCACTGATGCCTTTCGACAGACACAGGAAGTCGGGCCAGATGGCGGCCTGTTCGCAGGCGAAGAAGGTGCCGGTGCGTCCGCAGCCAACCGCGATCTCGTCGGCGATCAGGTGCACGTGGTGGGCGTCGCACAGTTCACGCAGCAGCTTCAGGTACAGCGGATCGTACATCGCCATGCCGGTGGCGCACTGCACCAGCGGCTCGACGATGATGGCGGCGATCTTGTCGCCGCGCTGTTCGAACAGGGTTTTGACTTCGGCGATCGCACGCCTGGCCACGTCCTGCGCGGTTTCGCCTTCGACTGCATTGCGCGCATCCGGCGCGCTCACCACATGCGAGGCGCGCAGCAGCGGGCCGTAGGCGTCCTTGAACAGCGGCACATCGGTGACCGACAGCGCGCCGATGGTCTCGCCGTGGTAGCTGCCCTGCAGGCAGACGAATTCCTGTTTTGCCGGGAAGCCGGCATTGCGCCACGCATGGAAACTCATCTTCATCGCGATCTCGACCGCCGAAGCGCCGTCGGAAGCATAGAAGGCGTGGCCCAACGCGTGCCCGGTGAGGGCGGCCAGGCGCTCGGACAGTTCGATCACCGGCTCGTGCGTGAAGCCGGCCAGCATTGCGTGTTCGAGTTTATCGAGCTGGTCTTTCAGCGCCGCATTGATGCGCGGGTTGGCGTGGCCGAACATATTCACCCACCACGAGCTGATGCCGTCCAGGTAGCGCCGGCCTTCATGGTCGTACAGCCACGGCCCCTTGCCATGGCTGACCGCGATCAGCGGCACCTCCTCGTGGTGCTGCATCTGGGTGCAGGGATGCCATACGCTGCGCAGGCTGCGCGCGATCCAGTCGGAGGAGGTTTGTTGCTTCACTTTGATTCCAATAATTTCAACTAAATGGTATTAACTGTTTAGCCAGTTCGGCTTGCGCTTTTCCAGGAACGAGGTCACGCCTTCGCGGCCCTCGTCGGAGGCGCGGATGGCGGCGATGCGGCTGGCGGTGTCGATCACCAGGGTGTCGCCGATCGGCTGGCCAACGACTTCGCGCACCAGCGCCTTGGCTTGTGCAACCGCGTTGGGGCTGTTGGACACCAGCGCGCGGACGATGCCACCGATCGTTGCATCGAGTTCTTCTGCCGGCACCACTTCATGCGCCAGGCCGATGCGGTGCGCTTCTGCGGCATCGAAGCGCTCGGCGGTGAGGAAGTAGCGGCGCGACGCCTGCTCGCCCATGGCCTTGATCACGTACGGCGAAATGGTCGCCGGAATCAGTCCCAGCTTCACTTCGGACAGGCAGAACGCCGCATGTTCGCTGGCGACGACGATGTCGCACGCGGCCACCAGGCCCATGCCGCCGGCGTAGCAGTCGCCATGCACGCGCGCCACGGTCGGTTTCGGGCACAGGTAGATGGTGCGCAGCATGTCGGCCAGGCGCATCGCGTCCTGCTGGTTTTCATCGATGGAGTAGCCGGCCATCTGCTTCATCCAGTTCAAGTCGCCGCCGGCGCAGAAGGCCGGGCCGTTGGCGGCCAGCACGATGGCGCGCACGCTCTCGGTCTCGCTCAGGGCGGCGAAGGCCACGGCGAGCTCGTGGATCGCTTCTTCGTTGAAGGCGTTGCGCAGTTCGGGGCGGTTCAGGGTCACGGTGGCGACTGCGTCGGCGACGGATACGGTCAGGGTCTGGAAGTCCATGGGTTCTCTTTGCGAGGCTAAATGCGTTACATGCGGAATACGCCGAACTTGGTGTCTTCGATCGGCTTGTTGAGGGCGGCCGACAGCCCCAGTCCCAGCACGGTGCGGGTGTCGGCCGGGTCGATCACGCCATCATCCCACAGACGCGCCGAAGCGTAATAAGGGTGGCCCTGATGTTCATACTGGTCCTTGATCGGCTGCTTGAACGCCGCTTCTTCCTCAGGCGTCCATTGTCCGCCTTTGCCTTCGATGCCGTCGCGCTTGATGGTTGCCAGCACCGATGCCGCCTGGTCGCCGCCCATCACCGAGATGCGCGCATTGGGCCACATCCACAGGAAGCGCGGCGAGAATGCGCGCCCGCACATGCCGTAGTTGCCGGCGCCGAAACTGCCGCCGATGATGACGGTGAACTTCGGCACCGCGGCGGTGGCCACTGCCGTGACCATCTTGGCGCCATTGCGGGCGATGCCTTCGTTTTCGTATTTGCGGCCGACCATGAAGCCGGTAATGTTCTGCAGGAAGACCAGCGGAATCTTGCGCTGGCAGCACAGTTCGATGAAGTGCGCGCCTTTCAGCGCCGACTCCGAGAACAGAATGCCGTTGTTGGCGATGATGCCGACCTTCATGCCGAAGATATGGGCAAAGCCGCACACCAGAGTGGTGCCGTAGCGTGCCTTGAATTCGTCGAACTCGCTGCCGTCGACCACGCGCGCGATCACTTCGCGCACGTCGAACGGTTTGCGGGTGTCGACCGGAATCACGCCATACAGTTCTTCTGATGCATAGCGCGGCTCGACCGGCTCGCGCAGCGCGCCCTGCTGTGGCTTGACCCGGTTCAGGTTCGAGACGATGGTGCGCGCCAGCGACAGCGCATGCGGATCGTTCTGCGCCAGATGGTCGGCCACGCCCGACAGGCGGGTGTGGACGTCGCCGCCGCCCAGGTCTTCGGCGCTCACCACTTCGCCGGTTGCCGCTTTTACCAGCGGCGGGCCGCCGAGGAAGATCGTGCCTTGTTCCTTGACGATGATCGATTCGTCGCTCATCGCCGGCACATACGCGCCGCCGGCGGTGCAGGAGCCCATCACCACGGCGATCTGCGGGATGCCCTGTGCGGACAAGTTGGCCTGGTTATAGAAGATGCGCCCGAAATGGTCGCGGTCCGGGAACACGTCGTCCTGGTTCGGCAGGTTGGCGCCGCCCGAGTCGACCAGGTAGATGCAGGGCAGGTTGTTCTGCTCGGCGATCTCCTGCGCACGCAGGTGCTTCTTGACCGTCATCGGGTAATAGGTGCCGCCCTTGACGGTGGCGTCGTTACAGACGATCACGCATTCCTGGCCGCTTACCCTGCCGATGCCGGTGATGATGCCGGCGCTGGGCGCAGCATTGTCATACATTTCGTAGGCCGCCAGTTGCGAGAACTCGAGGAACGGCGTGCCGGGATCGAGCAGGTGTTCGACGCGCTCGCGCGGCAGCAGCTTGCCGCGCGCAATGTGCTTGGCGCACGCCGCCTCGCCGCCGCCTTGCGCCAGTTGCGCCACGCGCGCGCGCAAGTCGTCCACCACCGCCTGCATCGCGGCGGCGTTGGTCTTGAAGTCTTCGCCGCGCGGGTTGAGTTTGCTCTCGATCTGGGGCATGTGCCGTCCTTGTTGTCTCTTAGCTGGTTTTCTTTTCCGGGAAACTGCCGTCCAGATAGAACCAGCGCGACACACCGTCAGGGCCGGCTTCGCGCACGAAGCGGCTGACCTCGTGCAAGCGATGCGCGCGGCCGCCGGTCTTGAAGCGGGCGACGAATTCGACGGTGTCGCGGTCTGGATCCGGGTCTGGAACGTCCGGTGATTCTGCTTTACGTTGACGTAAACGTAAAGCAGATTTTATCTCCAGGCCGAGCCAGCGCAGCGACTCGCCGTCGTCGAACAGCGGTTCTTGCGGGCGGGTGCTGGGGTGCCAGGTTGCCAGCAGATACGGCTCGTCCTTGCGCGTGAAGGCGGTATAGCGCGAGCGCATCAGCGTTTCGGCAGTCGGCGCCAGCGCGGCGCAGGCCAGGTAGGGACCGCAGCACCCGGCGAAGTCGGGGCCGCCGCAGGGGCAGGGGGAGCTGGGACGGGAAGACATGGCGGCAATTATCCGCGATTTTGGCGTTGAACTCCGCGCTCAGGCATTGTTTCCGTCTGGAGCGATGTCCGTGCCGATATGCGTGGGGGATGACGGCGGTTGGCGAATTTCCCCCGATACAACTTAGAGCGCCCAACAAAACCTTCAGGGCAAGGCGCATGGGCGAAGACAGTACGGCTGTACGGCGAGCCCATGCAACGCAGCCGTGGCGGTTTTGTCAGGCGCTCTTAGTGGGGAAGGTGCAGCATCTGGCGCGTGAGCGCCATGGCCGAGTCGAACGGCGCCACGCCGCGCACGATCTTGACCATCACGCTCGCGCCCAGCCATAGCTGATACAGGCCTTGCGCGACTTGCTGCGGCGTGTCGTCGATCGCCAGCGAGCCTTCGGCCACGCCGGCGTCGATTGCGGCGGTCAGCCTGGCAATGATCGCGGCGGTGCCGCTGTTCAACACCGCACGCATCGATTCGGACAGGTCGGCCACTTCCGCCGCCAGCTTCACTGCCAGACACTTTCCTTGGCAATCCGAAAACGACTGATTGGCGCGCCACGCGTCGAAATAATGCGTCAGGCGTTGCGCCGTGGTGAGGCCGGGCTGGGCCAGGGTAGTGTCCAGCTCAGCCAGGTAGTCATCAAAATAGTTCGCAAGCAGCGCTTCGCCGAAGGCATCCTTGGAACCGAAGTAGTGATAGAACGAGCCTTTCGGCACCTTCGCTTCGGTCAGGATTTCGTTCAGGCCGACGGCCGAGAAACCCTTGCCGGACATGATGCGCTGTCCGACGGCAAGGATGTTGTCGCGGACGTCGGACGACTCGGTACTGTGTGCTTTGGCCATGCGCGCACTATACATTTAATTAGACCAGTCGTCTAAGGGCATCGAGCCAGGGTCCATTCGAAACGCTCGACGCCGCGCCGAGGATTGATCAGGACAATTGCTCAAGCAGCGCAGTCGCAGCCTCGGCCGATGAGCCAGGATTCTGGCCGGTGATCAACAAGCCATCGCGCACCACGTAGGATCCCCAGTCCGGCCCTTTCGAGTACACGCCGCCCTTGGCCTTGAGTTCGTCCTCGACCAGGAATGGCACCACGTTCGTCAGGCCCACACCTTCTTCTTCGGTGTTGGTAAAGCCGGTGACCTGCTTGCCTTCGACCAGCGGACGACCGTTCGGCGCTTTTACATGGCGCAGCACGCCCGGGGCGTGGCAGACCAGCGCGACCGGTTTGTTGGCGGTGATGAAGGCTTCGATCAGGGCGATCGAGTGCCGGTCTTCGGCCAGGTCCCACAGCGGGCCATGTCCACCCGGATAAAACACGGTGTCGAAGTCGGCCTGGTCGATGCTGTCCAGGCGCAGCGTCGCAGCGAGCTGGGCGTTGGCATCGACGTCGCGCTCGAAACGGCGGGTCAGCTCGGTCTGAAACGATGGCTCATTGCTTTTCGGGTCGAGTGGCGGTTGGCCACCGGCCGGCGACGCCAGAACAATCTCGGCGCCGGCGTCTTTGAACGCGTAATAAGGTGCAGCCAGCTCTTCGAGCCAGAAGCCGGTTTTGCGGCCGGTGTCGCCGAGTTGATCGTGCGAGGTCAGGACCATCAGGACTTTTTTCATGAGTTGCTCCAAATAAGGTGGCTACGTTAAATTAGACCGGTCGTCTTGAATCTGGATGCGATCAAGACGCCCAAGTGCCGATAACACGTTGAATGCGGTATCGACGAAGTCAAGATAGCATTAAGTAGACCAGTCGTCTAGAGCTTTTGTCGATGCGTGATGCTGGCGAAACCTGCGCCCAGTCCATCACTGCAGCGTGATCGGCGGCGTCTTGCCCTGCACCAGATCCGCCAGGATGCTGGCGCTGCCACAGGCAAACGTGAATCCCAGCGGCCCATGCCCGACGTTCAGCCACAGGTTGTCATAGCGCGTGGCGCCAACGATCGGCGCGCCCCCCGGCGTGGCGGGGCGCAGCCCGGCCCAGGCTGCAATCTGCGAATAATCGGCGGCACGCGGCATGGTTTCCTTCACCAGGCGCGTCAAGCCGTCGACCCGTTTCGGGTCCAGCGTCAGGTCTTCGCCCACCATGTCGACCATCGCCGCCACCCGCAAGTGGGTGCCGATTCGCGCGTACAGTACCTTGCGCTCGAAGTCGGTCACGCTGATCTCGGGCGCGACGTCGTCCTGGCGGATCGGCGCGCTCAGGCTGTAGCCTTTGAGTGGGTACAGTGGCAGCGAAATCCCCGCTGTATCGGCCAGCGTGCGGCTCTGAATCCCGGCCGCCAGTACGTAAGCGTCGGCCGCCAGCGGACCGGCGTCGGTATCGATGCCGGCGATGCGTCCACGCTCGACGCGCAGGCGCCGCGCTTGCCCATGCAGCACGCCGCGAAAGCGCGGATGCTGGCGCAGGCGATCGGCCAGCGCCAGGCAAAACGCATGACAGTCGGCCACCGCCTCGCCCGCGTTATGGATACCGCCGGCCAGCAGGTGCTGCGCCGCACTAAGCGCAGGCTCGCGCGCGCCGCATTCGTCCGGCGACCAGATCTCGCCAACACCCGGCTTGGCGATGGCTTGCTCGAACAACTCGCGCGAGCGGTACACCACCAGCTTGCCGGCGTGGCGCCAGCCGAACGACTCGAACGGCACCACCGGCGCCAGCTGCGCCATCGCCTGACGCGACAGCTCGCCCAGTTGAAGCAGCCGCGCCGTGGTGCGGCGATTGACGTCGGCGCGGCAGTGGGCCAGGAAGCTGGCCAGCCAGCGGTATTGGCGCAGATCGGCCTCAAGCCTGAAGCGCATCGGACCATCGGCCTGGAACAGCCATTGCAGCGCCTTGAGCGGCACCCCCCCGTCGGCCAGCGGCGAGACGTAGCGGTAACTCAGCTGGCCGCCATTGCCATAACTGGCGCCGCTGCCGACCTGCGGCGCACGCTCGAGCAGGGTGACGTCATGGCCGGCCTGCGCCAGCCACCAGGCCGAGGTGAGGCCGACCACGCCGCCGCCGATCACGATGATGTGCTGCATTCCAGACTCTTTTTTTGGGTGTGGAGGAGGAGCTTAGGTGCTGCGCGCGGCAGCGGCCAATGAATGGTGCGCGGGCAGGTATAACCACGGTACATGAGCCGGATACATGCGCCAATGTGACATGGTCGCAAATGGTATCCTCCCACCCCATGCGCCCCCCAGACCATGAAACCCGGCTCGACCTGGACGACCATTCGCCACTCTACATGCAGCTGGCGCGCCGCCTCGCGCGGGATGTGCGCGAGGGCCGCTACCAGACCGACCAGGCCTTGCCGTCCGAACGCATGCTGTCCGAGCAGCTCGACGTCTCGCGCGTCACCGCGCGCAAGGCGATCGACCAGCTGGTGGAGCAGGGCCTGGTGGTGCGCCGGCGCGGCTCGGGCAACTACATCGCGCCGCGCATCGAGCAACCGCTGTCGAACCTGTCGAGCTTTTCCGAGCAGTTGCAGCAGCGCGGCTACAGCCCGCGCTCGCGCTGGCTGCAACGTGCACTGGTCGCGGCCGACGCCGACGAGCAACTGGCGCTCGGCCTGTCGCCGGGCGCGAAAGTGGCGCGCCTGGAGCGCCTGCGCCTGGCCGACGACATCGTCATGGCCTATGAAGTAAGCGTGCTGCCGGCCACGGTGGTGCCGCACCCGGAACAAGTCGACACGTCGCTGTATGCCTATTTGGCAGGCAGCGGCCACCTGCCGGCGCGTGCCCTGCAGCATATCCGCGCCATGAACGCCGACGCCGTGCTGGCCGCGCGCCTGGAGGTGCCGGAAGGCCGCGCGGTGCTGTTCATCACCCGCGTCGGCTACCTGGAATCGGGCGCGGCGGTCGAGTTGACCCATTCCTATTGCCGCAGCGACCATTACGATTTCGTTGCCGAACTGCGACGCTGAGCTGCGTCACCATCCCGGCGCGCCCCCGCGCCGCGCCGCATAACCTGTAGGCATAATGACGTCCGATCCTTTCATGGAATCGCTCGTCTGATTGGGTCTACACTGGTTTCACTCCCCCGATTGCGCAAGGTGATATGGCGATGCTCAACACCGAAACCCCGTCCCGGGCCCATGTCGCCCTCGACCAGTATCCGACCTCTGAACTGGTGAACGTGTTCGTCGACGACCAGCTGCAAGCGGTGCAGGCCGTGCGCGCCGCCGGGCCGCAAATCGCCACCGCGGTCGACGCCGCCCTGCCGCGCATGCAAGCAGGCGGACGCCTGGTCTATGTCGGCGCCGGCACCTCGGGCCGGCTCGGCGTGCTCGACAGCGTCGAGCTGTATCCCACATTCTCCTGGCCACACGAACGCGCGGTGGCGCTGCTGGCCGGCGGCAACGGCGCCATGTTCGTCGCGGTGGAGGGCGCCGAAGACGATCGCGCGCAGGGCATGGCCGACCTCGCCGGCATCAAGGTCGGGCCGGACGACGTGGTGCTCGGCATCGCCGCATCGGGCAGCACGCCTTATGTGCTGGGCGCATTGAAGGCAGCGCGCGCAGCCGGCGCCCTGACGCTGGGACTGGCCAACAACCCGGATGCGCCGGTGCTCAACGGGGCCGAGATCGGCATCCTGCTCGACACCGGCCCCGAAGTCGTGTCCGGCAGCACGCGCCTGAAAGCCGGCACCGCCCAGAAGATCGCTTTAAACACCTTTTCCAGTGCCTTGATGGTGCGTTTGAACAAGGTTTACGGCAACCTGATGGTAGACTTGAAAGCTACCAATGCCAAACTGGTACGGCGCGCCATCCGCCTCACCAGCTTCGCCACCGGCGCCGACGAGGCCGCCGCGCGGGCGACGCTGGAAGCGTGCGGATTTCACGTCAAGACCGCGATCGTGGCCTTGTCCAAACAAACCAGTGTCGAGCAGGCGCAAGCGCTGCTGGAAGCGGCGCGCGGCAGCGTGCGCCAGGCCCTTTCGTAAGGCCCGCTCCCAGCACGCAAGGTGAGCCCGGCGCACGAAAGAGTCATGCAAAAACCGCAAGCGAACCGCCCGTGGCAATGGGTGCCGTCCCTGTACTTCGCCCAGGCCATCCCCTACGTGGTGGTGATGCACCTGTCCGTGATCATGTACAAGGACTTGGGTGTCTCGAATTCCGACATCGCCTTCTATACCAGCCTGCTGTACCTGCCGTGGGTGATCAAGCCGCTGTGGTCGCCCATCGTCGACATGTTCGGCACCAAGCGCCGCTGGACCGTGCTGCTGCAACTGGTGGTGGGCGCGTCGCTGATCGCGGTCGGCACCGTGCTGCATTTGCCGGCCTTCTTCGCCGTCAGCCTGGCCGTCATGTGGATCATGGCATTCAGCTCGGCCACCCACGACATCTCGGCCGACGGCTTCTACATGCTCGGCCTGCGCCAGCAGCAGCAGGCCGCGTTCGTCGGCGTGCGCAGCACCTTCTATCGCCTGGCCAGCCTGTTCGGCCAGGGGCCGCTGGTGGTGCTGGCCGGTTATCTGGCCGTGAGCCTGGGCGACGTGCGCCAGGCCTGGTCGATCGTGTTCTACGTGATGGCTGCGGTGTTCTTCGCCGCCTTTGCCTGGCATGGCCTGGTGCTGCCGAAACCCGAGGACGACCGCGCCGCGCCGGCCAGCGACAATCCGCTGCGCGACTTCTTCGGCACCTTCGCCGCGTTTTTCAAGAAGCGCGACATCTGGCTGATCGTCGGCTTCATCCTGACCTTCCGCCTGGGTGAAGCACAACTGCTCAAACTCGTGGCGCCGTTTTTGAAAGACCCGGTCGAGGCGGGCGGGCTGGGCCTGTCCACCGCCGAATACGGCATCGCCTATGGCACCGTCGGCATCATCGCCTTGACGCTGGGCGGCCTGGCCGGCGGCTGGCTGATTTCGCGCGTGGGTCTGAAACGCTGCCTGTGGCTGATGGTGTTCGCGATCCACCTGCCCGACCTGGTGTTCGTGTTCCTGTCGCAGACCCAGCCCACCGACCTGATTACGGTGTCGAGCTTCCTGGCGCTGGAGCAGTTTGGCTACGGCTTTGGTTTTACCGCGCTGATGATGTACATGATCATGGTGGCCGACGGCCCCCATAAAACCGCGCACTACGCGATCTGCACCGGCCTGATGGCGCTGGGGATGATGGTGCCGGGGATGTGGAGCGGCGACCTGCAGGAGCTGCTCGGCTACCAGCACTTCTTCATCTGGACCTGCCTGGCCACGATCCCCGCGTTCATCATGGCGGCGCTGGTGAAGATCGATCCAGAATTTGGCAAGAAATAAATACCAACAAAGACGCGAACAAAGAATTAGGAATTCGAATTGCTGCCCGACCTGAACAAACGTGACTTTACCTTCGGCGGAATCACCGCCGCCCTGGCCCTCGGCGCCCTCCTGGCCGGCTGCGCCACCAAGCCGGTGGCCCCGCGTGTTGGCGGCGACGAGCCGCCGCCGGCGCCGCGCGAACTGCGCGCGGCCTGGGTTTCCACCGTCGCCAACATCGACTGGCCCAGCCGCCCGAACCTGAACTCGGCCCAGCAACAGGCCGAAGCCGTCGCCATCCTCGATCGCGCCAAGGCGCTGAACCTGAACGCCATCGTGCTGCAGGTGCGCCCGTCGGCCGACGCCATCTATGCCTCGAACATCGAGCCGTGGTCCGAGTACCTGGCCGGCAGCCAGGGCAAGGCGCCGCAGCCGTGGTACGACCCGCTCAAGTTCTGGGTGGCGCAGGCGCACGCGCGCGGCATCGAGCTGCACGCCTGGTTCAATCCCTACCGCGCGCGCATGGACGCGTCGCGCGCGCAGTCGGCCTCGAACCACATCACCAACACCAATCCGGCGGTGGTGAAACGCTACGGCAAATTCATGTGGATGGACCCGGGCGAACCGGCGGCCGCCAAGCAGACCATGGACGTGATCCTGGACGTGGTGCGCCGCTACGACATCGACGCGGTCCACATCGACGACTATTTTTATCCCTACCCGATCGACGCCGCGCCCGAAGTGGCGGGCAACGCCGCCGCGCTCGACGGCCGTCCGGCGCGCACCACCCAGCTCGACTTTCCGGACGATCCGGCCTGGCAGCGCTACCGCGCCGGCGGCGGCAGGCTCGATCGCGCCAACTGGCGGCGCGATAACGTCAATCGCCTGATCGAAGCCATGTACAAGGGCATCCACGCCGAGAAAAGCTGGGTGCGCTTCGGTGTCAGCCCGTTCGGCATCGGGCGCCCGGACCGGCGCCCGGCCGGCATCGTCGGCTTCTCGCAGTACGACCAGCTGTACGCCGACGCCGAGCTGTGGCTCGAGAAAGGCTGGGTCGATTACTTCACGCCGCAGCTGTACTGGCCGATCGCACCGAAAGGCCAGGCCTACGCCACCTTGCTCGACTACTGGATCGCGCAAAACCCGAAGGGCCGCCATATCTGGCCGGGCCTGTTCACCAGCCGCATCGGCGCGCCGACCAGGGACTACCAGCCGCAGGAGATCGTGCAGCAAGTCGCTGTCACGCGCAGCCGTCCGCTGGCCACCGGCCACGTCCACTTCAGCATGGTCGCGCTGATGCAGAACCGCAAAGGCATCGCCGACCAGCTACGCTCCACCAGCTACACCGGCCCGGCGCTGGTGCCGGCTTCGCCCTGGCTGGGGAGCGAGCGTCCCGGCACGCCGCAGGTGACGGCCGCGCGCCGTGGCGGAGCGGTCGAGCTCAAACTGAAAGCCGGCAGCGCGAACGCGCTGTACGCGATCTGGTCGCGTTACGGCAGCGAGTGGCGCTTTGCCGTGGCGCCGGCCGTGCGCGTGGATTGGTCGATCCCGGACGACGCCAGGCTGGGCCCGGCCAATGCGGTGGTGGTGAGCGCCGTCGACCGCCTCGGCAACGAAAGCCAGCGCGTGCGTGTGTGGTCGAAACCGTAATGCGGGTAGCATAGCTCTGGCATATGCAGACCGACCACCACAACCTTGACGCGCCCGGCCTGGGCATCGACGCCGGCGGCACCGAAACGCGCTGGGCGCTGGCGGCGCCGGGCGGGCGCATCGTGGCCGAAGGCGTTGTCGCCGGCCTGTCCGCGCTGCAGATGGCGACCGACGCCGGACGCGCTTCCGTACGTTCCACCTTTGTCCAACTGGCGCAGGCAGTGCTGGCGCACGCGCGTCCAGGGCGGGTGCAGGCTGGTCTCACCGGCTTTGGCGGCAACGATGTTCAATTGACCGGGTGGCTGGCCGAAACCCTCGGCATCGCGCCCGATGCGATCACGCTCTGCAACGACATCGAGATCGCCTACCGCGCCAGCTTCGCGCCCGGCGAAGGCTACCTGGTGTATGCCGGCACCGGCTCGATCGGCGCCTTCATCGATGCCGACGGGACCTTCCACCGCGCCGGTGGCCGCGGCGTGGTGCTCGACGATGGCGGCGGCGGCTTCTGGATCGCGCGCGAAGCGCTGCGCCAGATCTGGCGCAAGGAAGACGAACAACCCGAGGCCTGGCGCGCCTCGCCGATGGCGCACGCCGTGTTCGCGCACATCGGCGGCGCCGACTGGGCCTTGTCGCGCGGGTTCATCTACGGCAGCGAGCGTGGCGCGATCGGCCGGCTGGCGCTGGCCGTCGCCGCCAGCGCCGAACGCGATCCGGCCGCCGCCGCGATCCTGCGCGAGGCCGGCCGTGAACTGGGCCGGCTGGCGCTGGCGCTGGTGAACCGCTTCGGCGCGCGTCCGGTGGCGCTGGCCGGCCGCGCCGCCGAACTGCATCCCGTGATCGTCGACACCATGCGCGCTGCGCTGCCGCCCAGCGTCTCGCTGAGCCAGACCGGCCTGCGCTCGCACCACGCCGCCGCGCGCATGGCGCTCGCTGCCGGCGCGCCCAACCCTTAACCCCCTCTACCTGGAACCGACATGAAATCGCTTGCCGCCGTTCTCGTCCTGTCCGTGCTGGCCGGTTGTACCACCACCGCCATCAACAAGCCCTACGACGACACCTATACCGCCAAGGGCCAGTCGAGCCGGGCGCGCTTCCTGGTGCTGCACTACACGGTGGCCAACACGCCGAGCTCGATCAAGATCCTGACCGAGCAAGAGGTCAGCGCGCATTACCTGCTCACCGATGAAGCCACGCCGAAGATCTACCGCCTGGTCGACGAACACCGCGCCGCCTGGCATGCGGGTAACTCGAGCTGGAAGAACTTCACGCAACTGAACAACAGCTCGATCGGCATCGAGATCGTCAACGCCGGCTGGAAGGACACGCCGCAGGGCCGCGTCTACGCGCCGTTCTCGCAGACGCAAATCGACGCCCTGATCCCGCTGGTGAAAGACATCGTGCAGCGCAACGGCATCGCGCCCGAGAACATCCTCGGCCACAGCGACATCGCGCCATTACGCAAGCAAGACCCGGGACCGCAATTCCCGTGGCAGCGCCTGGCGCAGGAAGGCCTGATCAAATGGCCGGATGCGACCCGCGTGGCCGCCGTGCGCCCGGTGTTCGAGATGCTGCTGCCGGACGTCGCCTGGTACCAACGCAAGCTGGCCACCCACGGCTATGGCCTGGTGCAAAGCGGCGTGCTTGACGTGCAGACGCGCACCGTGCTGGCCGCGTTCCAGATGAAGTACCGTCCGCGCGACATCGCCGGCAATCCGGACGCCGAAACCGCGGCGCTACTGGAAGTGCTGACTACGCCGGCGGGTACGCCGCTGCCGGTGGTGCAGCCGCCGGTGACGCCGCCGCCGGTCGTTCCAACGATCCCGGGACAGCCGCTGCCAGGACAGCCATTGCCGCCAGCGCCACCAGTTCCTGGACAGCCGATCCCGCCCGCGCCGCCGGTTTCTGCGCCGCAGACCGTTCCGCCCGTGCCGATGCCAAGGCCGCTGGGGCCGCCGGTATTCGACACCACACCGGTGCCACCTGCGCCGCCAACGCAGCCGGCGCCGGCGCCCGTTCCGCCAGCAAGCGACACGTTGTAAGCTGCGCCGGGCTTATTCAAGGATCAAGCGATGCGCCTGCGTCATATCGAAGTGTTCCACGCCATCATGCAGGTCGGCACCATCAGCGGCGCGGCCCAGGTACTGCACATCTCGCAGCCGGCGGTCACCAAGGTGCTGCAGCACGCCGAGCTGCAATTGGGGATGCCGCTGTTCGAGCGCGTGCGCGGCAAGCTCTATCCGAAACCCGAAGCACACCGCCTGTTCGCCGAAACCGAGAAACTCCATCGCGACCTGCAAGGCATCCGGCGCCTGGCCGCCAGCCTCAAAGGCCGGGCGCTGGAAACGGTGCGCCTGGTCGCAACGCCAACCATCGCCAGCGGCGTGCTGCCACTGGCCGTCACCAACTGGCGGCGCGACTTTCCGCACACGCGCTGCGAACTGGCCACCCACCACACGAGCGAGATCGTCAACGTGCTGCGCCTGGGCGAAGCCGACCTGGCATTGTCGCTGCAAGACCCGCGCCACCCCGGCATCGTGGCCGAGCCGATCGCGCACGGCCTGCTGACGGTGGTGGCGCCGGCCGGCACCTGGAGCGCCGACGAATGCCGCACGCCGGTGTCGGCCGACGGCCTGCGCGGAGAGCTGATCGGCCTGGCCGAAGGCGACCCGCTGGGCGACATCGTGCTGGCCGCGTGCGAAGCGCACGAGGTGCAGCCGCTGTTCCACACCGTGGTGCAGACCTACCAGATCGCGCGTGCGCTGGTCGAAGCCGGCGCCGGCAGCGCGGTGCTCGACCCGTTCACGGCGGCGTCCAGCGCGCCGTCGAAGGTGCAGTGCCGCCAGTGGGCGCCGGCGATCCCGGTGCACCTGTACCTGCTCACCGCCGCCCATTCGCCGCTATCGCACGGCGCGCGCGAA
>Ga0265798_10000230_pt1 | contig 101647 bp, 101 predicted proteins | sample P3T30metagenome_FD_192430 | JGI IMG/M metagenome (GOLD analysis project Ga0265798, IMG submission 192430) | Plant litter microbial communities from East Loma Ridge, Irvine, California - P3 T30 | ecosystem: Environmental > Terrestrial > Plant litter > Unclassified | place: USA: California... | reverse complement strand
AGGGAACTGCTTCCTCTCACAGCCACACCATCCACGGTGGAAGCAGTAAGTGAAGACCGCCCCCTCCTGCTTCGGCCCTCTTGGCAAGGCGTATGATGAGTGAGCATGTGTTCTGGATCTGTCAGGGAGCGTCCAAACAAGGGGACCCCAAGATGACAAGGTCCACGCGAATCATTCATGCAACGACTCTCCATATGGGCGCCTGAGGCAGGGGCTGTTTCGCGGATAGTACAGTTTGCTAACAGCCGACAGACTTCGCCGAGACGACCACCTATGACATGCTCCGTAAGTCGGAGTGCACCTCGTGCCAGTTCGACGACGACAAGTCCGCCTACTGGACCCCTTCCCTCCACTTCGTCCACGAGAATGGCAAGACCGAGATCGTTCCCCAGATCGGTGGTATGCTCGCATACTACCTTCTCATCGGCGACAACCTGGAGGCTTTCCCTGAGGGCTTTCAGATGCTCGCTGGTGACACGCGCCTCCGCAACTTCACCGGTCCCGTTCCTGACCCGCCAACCTCTTCCTGGACTGCGGACGACATGACCCAGCTGTCTCTTGGCCAGAAGGCCATTGGCATGAACTGCATGAACTACGGCAGGGCCCCTGAGGGCTCGCGCTACCGTCACTTCCTCCCTGACAAGGAGTACATGGACGAGAACTGCGCTGACGGTATCCGTGCTGAGATCATGTTCCCCTCGTGCGGCAACGGCGATGCGACCGCTCCTGACCACAAGAGCCACATGGCCTACCCCAACATGGTCGACGGTGGCGAGTGCCCTGAAGGTTACAACAAGCGCTACCCTACGCTCTTCTACGAGACCATCTGGAACACCAACAAGTTCAAGGGCATGCCTGGTCAATTCACATTCTCCAACGGTGACCCCACTGGTAAGTTCACGTGCTAGCTTTTTAACGAGCCAATTACTAACTAGAATCAGCCTACGGATACCACGCTGATTTCATCAACGGCTGGAACATCGATACCCTCCAACAAGCTGTCGAGACCTGCACCAACCTCTCTGGTCGCGTTGAGGACTGCCCTGTCTTCGCCGGAAGCCTCCAGACCCAGGCCGAGCAAGCCATGTGCAAGATCCAGGACATGCCCAAGATTCTCGACATCGACGACTGCGCTGGTCCTTCCAACGGCCTCTGCGGTAACGTCAAGGTTCAATACGGACCCGAGTACGCCTCTCCCCTCGAGGGAGGCGACAAGGACGACGAGGAGCCCGTCAAGCCCATCTCCTCCTCTGCCTCTGCCCCTGTCCCTACTCAGTCCTACGCTCCTGCCCACTCCCTCGGTGGCGGCGGTATCTCTGTCTACAACGTCGAGAGCCCTGCTACCATGGTTACCAAGTCCTCCTCTTCCTCCTCCATGGCCGATTACGCTGCGCCTGTCGTCACCCCCATTGCCGACATCGCCAACGCTCTGAAGGACGACGAGATTGTGTCCACCTCTACCTACACCAAAGACGGTGTCGTGTACGAGGTTGCCATTGTTGAGGTTGTCGTCACCACCACTGTTGGTGCTGACCGCCGCCGACACGCACACAAGCACCGCCGCGACCACGGTCACATGGGCCGCAACTAAGTCTTGACTTTTCAATGAAACAAAAAAGACTTTGACGATAAGGCACCCAAAGCATAAACGGTTCTTGCATGCACATCGGCGTTCTTCTACGACAGCACACGACGACAATAGAGGAGACACTTGGTCCCTCCTGCCTAGCTTCTAGCATCCCTTCCTCTCGGCCCTCCATTGGGGCGGCCGGGGTTCGCGCGGATTGACATCACTTGACAAGACTCGTAGCTATGGCGAGGGTAAAATACCTTTTTCTTTGTCTGATTCCCTTTACCTTTCTGTACCATTCTGTTTTTGAACTGTTGGGTTGGTGTGTGTTTGGGGAAGGCTGTAGGAAGGCTGAGCCAGATCACAGCTTGTGCCCCCTTGTAGGGACAAGAAAGAAAGTGGATCTTAGAAACAAAGGAGAGATGTAGATTTGCGCACGATACCATTGAATCTGTTTTTTGCTTTGTTATGACGACGTGTGTCTGATCCATGGCTTGTAGTGTGTGCGTTGGTGAGTCGATTGACTTCTGCCTGTAGGGTTTGTGGTGCTCTCTTGACTTGATACTTTTTTATGACCATTGCTTGCGTATTCAATGCGCGAAGGTACGTACATGTCTGCCATGCATCTACGTATCCTATTATTGCCCAAGGCCAACGCGACTTGATCATTCATTCGAATGTCCTTATGTATCAACGTCGGCCTCACTTGCTCGACTACCTCGTCACTAGTTACAAATGGCAGTACTTGACTACATACATATAGTTTTCGCGACACACGATGCATTGCATACGAAAAGATTGGCACTAATGTACAACAGAACATCGTTTGCATCCCCCGACTTGCGACTGCGTCGACAGCTTCGCAATTATCATCTACACATGTAAATCGACATAACCAGCTTCTGGTAATGGTCATTTACGTAGTGTTGTATAAGCAACATGTCCAGCATCACCTTTTCGGTCACCGAGAAATCTTGAAACACGATGCGTTGTCCGGTACGAGATATTGAAATGAACCGCGGGGAGCTGACTTCTGTACACGTATCCGCTGCAGTATCGCTATCGAGTGAACAAATCTTCTTATACGTAACAAGCATTTGCTCCTATCATAGCAAACTAACACGGCTTTGTGGGCTTGACTGAAACTTGTTTCCACGGAGAGAAGCTCTTCTTCTTCTTTCGTTGTATTCACTATCTACGTTGCACAGAGCGCACTGGCTAGCCATGACTACTGCCTTCTAGGCTTCTTTCCACGCACCTAAAACCCCCCTTACTATAAAAGTACGAGCGACCTACAGCTTTATTGTCTTTCCACGAAGTTCAACAAACCAGGACAAAAACACCCATACACTGATTGTGCGATGGACTTCTCGCGCTTCCAGGCCATTGTGTCAGAGTTTAACTCTACTGGCAGCAACATTACCAGCGGCAGCATCCCATCGACCGTTTTAGAGCTGTTTATTCCAGGCTACAGCACTATCGCGCATCTAACATCCCGCTACCTTGGATTCGATATCGGAATCTTTGTGACAATCTGGCTAGGCATCTTCGGCGTGTACTATGGAGGCGTCTTTACCTGTAGCAAGATACGCGAATGGTTCTACACATATTACTCATCATCCATCGCCATCGATGAAGCCGACATCTTGTTCGACCATGTCATGAGCTGGATAGCAGTGCAGCGCATGACGACGTCTAGCAGACATCTGACTGCAGCTACGCGCCGGATCGGTGAAGTCGAAAACGTAGACGGTGACGACAACGTGTTGGATGAACACGGGATCTTCAATTACGAGAAGTGGTCGGGTAATATACCGCCAGTGTACCAACCTAATTACGGTGATTACGATTTTCAACACGAAGGGAGATGGTTCAGTTTCGCGCGGGTAAAGAAGAAGGACAATGGAAAGGTCAGGGATTACGACGAGGAGATTATAATCACATGTGTGGGTAGGAACGCGGTGCCAATCAAGGAGCTCCTCGTGTTTGTCAAGAGGTGGAGTCTTAACAAAGCTAGTACGACTACGACAATCTATCAGGCGCCTGCGCAGAAGGAAGGTGGCGGCGAGCGGTACTGGAAACGCCAGTCCAGACGTCCATCGCGACCACTGAGTACTGTGTCCTTGGACCTACAGCAGAAAGCCACAGTTCTTGGAGATATCAATGAATATCTCAATCCTGCCACAGCGCGTTGGTATGCGGCGCGTGGAATCCCCCATCGCCGTGGCTATCTCTTCCATGGACCTCCGGGAACGGGTAAGACCTCACTGTCATTCGCTTTGGCGGGCATCTTCGGGTTAAACATATACTGTCTTTCGCTCAACGACGGAATCTCCGAGTCTGCGCTAAGCTCTCTATTCAATGACCTACCTAGCCGATGCGTTCTTCTCCTTGAAGATATTGACGCTGCGGGTATTAGGCGTGAAGGTCTTCCGCCTCCGGTTGTGGACAAGGAGGATACTAAATCCATCACTGAGGGACCCAAAGTTGGAATACAAAATGCCCCACAGAGTCTCATATCGAAGGCTCCTGCTCCAGAGTCTCTTGAAGAGCCTGCGCAGGAGGAAGGCAAAGAACAACCATCCAAATCGAAGGCGGCCTCAAAAGAAGCCTCGGGAGGAGCCCAAGGAGCGATCAGTTTGAGCGGACTCCTCAACGTCATCGATGGTGCCGCTTCTCACGAGGGCCACGTGCTCATCATGACTACCAACACCCCAGAGAAGCTGGACGACGCCTTGACCCGACCAGGTCGCGTCGACATGCAGATCGGTTTCACGCTCGCCACACGCGACCAGATGCGCGACACGTACATGCGCATGTTCAGCAACGATAACCCCACACCCGACGCTACTCAGGCATCCAAAGTCACAACGAAAAGCCATATACCTACACGGGAAGCGAAGAAAGACAAGCTCGGCGATATTGTCCTTCCTAAGAAGTCTATTGCGGCCGTCGTGGAGCCGGACAAGCTAGCGGAGATGGCACAGCAGTTTGCTGATGCATTGCCGGAGAAGGTCTTCTCGCCGGCGGAGGTCCAGGGCTATCTGTTGATGCACAAAATGGATCCGGGCAAGGCGATAGAAGAAGTGGGTAAGTGGAGAGATGAGACGCTTGAAGCGAAGAAGAAGGCGAGCAATGTTGTTCCTGCTTGATGCGAGGTTGAAACCGAGGATATAACTACAAACGACTTCCTGGTATCGTTCACGAACGACCAAGGTTATTCCCAGTAGCAACGCCCATATGTGGCACATGTAAACCAGTCATGAATGTCTTCAGCAAACCTGCCAACAGTTTCATGTGTACTGTGTTATAGCTTGTACATGGCGATATCTGCAATACAGTCTTCTACCCTCCACAGAACGGGTAGCTGCATGTAAGCAGCACCTGAACGTGGCTATGTGTTATGATCCGATGAGATAGGCCGTAGTGCGATCGTGAGATTCGGTCGACGTGTTGCTGAGCAACGCTGCGATGTATCGAGAGGAAGGATCGTTGGGACGCGGACATCGTGTCCTAAAGGTACGTTTGCGGGTGTCGTTGCGGACTTTAGCGTAGGCGTGTAGTTCCAGCGGCTTGACAGAGTGCTCAGTGTGATCCTGCTTTAGCTGGACACGTGTATGTGACGTTCCCACAATGACTATGGCCATGACACCGGGTCGGTACATCTTTTCTGCCCAAGGGGAATTGGAACATGACCGGTTGCAACGGCCAAAAACCGAAGAGTTCCTTCCAACAACACTGTGGAAGCAGCAACAGAGGCTCGACCGCTCCCTGTTGCACACCGTTCATCGGACTTGCTCGTGGTGCGTCATTCGCGGTCCTGTACACTTACGCAAACCCACCTTTGCGTTGCGCAAAACAATTTGGTGGCTTGCATTATCCCTGGCAGAGGGATCTCGATGCAGCAGCGTCATGCACCTTGCTCATGTCCCTAATCCCAGTAAATGTGCGGTTATGTCATGTCTGAGTGGCTTTCTGTCCTCAAGACCCAGCGGCTATGTCATGCCGTAAGTGGGTACGGCGCTGCGGCTGCTCTGGCGAAGCGGGAACCTCGCCTGATGACGAGGTCTGTCAAGGGCATCAGATGTGGTGGTGTGTTTGTCGATCGTTTTCGATGCCGATCTATTTCGAGAACGACTGTCCTGCCACCGTTTTAACAAATAAGCGACATGACATCACATCTGAACAATGGGGGGTGGTCAGCGCTGTATTGACGGGTAAGAGTCTCGAACAATCCTTTGGCAATATTGGATAGGCTCGAGCTGACTTCCCGACGTGACAGTTGCTGTAGCAGCGAGCTGGAGGGATGATTTCTTGCGTCACTCGCATGCCCTTGACTCGTTCAGAGCTAAGCTCGACGCGAAACGTCAGTCAGTGCCGATGACGATGAACTCGGCACATGTTCCGGATTGACGTTACTTCCCGGGACAGTTCCACAGGAGGTTTGGCATCCATGGTGATGCAAGCCGCAACCCCACGAGCGGCATCATAGCCCACAAAACGCGCAAACAGCCGCACCTCCCTGCTTGTCGTGAAGACGTAGCGAGCAGCATCATGGGGCTCTAGGAAGGAAGCGTTGTGGGGTTGTCAACCCCGTCAACGTGGATGCAGATCTGCGGGTTGACATGACGTCCATTAGGCGCGGTTGTAAGAGGACTAGAGCCGTCAAAGGGACGTGGTTTCGATCCTCATACGGAGTTGCGATGTGTTGTGCGCGCTCGGTCTCAGCGATGATGCGAATGGGAAAATTGAGATGCGAATTTGGCAGGAAGGGTCTAGACGCAGGGTAGCGGCATCGGGAATTCGGCCAGGGGATCGAATATACTCGAAAATAAAGAACCACATATCCGATTCGAATATGTCAAATAGGCAGCCGCTTCTAATTTGACAGGTAGATAACGCAGCGTGAAGATCATCTTTCGTGGGTCGCAACCTCTGTCATTTGCTTAGATTAATTGCACATTTTCGATTGGAGGGCAGGGTGATGATCACAAGCCTGGACATCTGGCCTCTGGAGATTCTGCGTGGATCTCCCCTCATGGGCGTTCCAGCCTTGGGCGTACGAAGCCCAGAATACACAACCATACCCAGAGACTCGCAGCCTCGGTATCCTAGTAGTGTGGCGCGCTCCAAGATGCCCAAGGCGGCAGCGTAATAAAGACATCGTGACCGAGCGGTACCTGCGTCGTTGGTGGCTGGGGCGGTTGGTGAAGACCCTGCATTACGATGGCAGTGGCTGAGATGAAGCCGTCACACGGACAAACGTCAGAAGTGACGATGTTGCGCCAGAACATATTGCGCTGAGCAGTTGGGTGGGGGCTATGAACGCAACGGGTATGCGGTAGCGCGAGACCCTGCTTTTGCGAGCCCTCCGCTAGACCCGCTTATACATAGCCATGCAGGAGCGTCGGGCCGATCTCTGCCGTACTAGGATAAGATGACGTTCTCTGGTGCACGGAAACTTTGGGGCGCTGGAGCTTGGAGGGATCTTCCACTTTGCTGGGCCGCAGCCCTTGTGGAATGCGAGTTTCGAAGTTGAGCGAAGGAGGAGGTGTGACGTCGCTGGGCGGACTCGCTGCTCCACGAAGCGTGCAGACAGCCGTGCCGCTGGAATGTTGACATAGCTTCTGCGTCATGGCAGCTGGGTGAGCCTCACGGTGAGTCCGAAGTCGATAGCCTACTATGGGGAAAATAGCAAGCAACATGCGAAATCAACAGTTGCCGCTCGGCGGCTCTCAGACAGGACGCTGGGCATGTGCTGCCATGTACCGCCTGACCCTCAAGTCGCGACACCAGTCAACAGACGCGGTACGCCTATCCTCCGCTGTCAATGGCCAGCCAGCCCTGCTGCTAGAAAGTCCCCTAAACAGTTGTCCCAGCACCCCCGTCATTGCCGACATCATCAGCAAGCCCGGAAGTCGTGATGCCCAGGTACCAGACCCACCGCAAACGGGGATGTGAGTATCGGAAGCCGGTGATTGGTGGACGAGGCCACTACAGCCCAACATAGAAGGACCCTGTAGATCTCTGATTGCAAGCCTCGAAGCTGGCGGCCCACTAGCGCGCTGGTCATGGTGGATCACTTCTTTGAGCCGACAGTCATGGGCCGATCTCTTGCCTTGCGCAGTCATGATGGGCCAAGTCGTTCCGTCCGCCTCTGTTGTGCGTGCGTTGTGAGACGCAGGAGGGTATATAGTTCGCACCCCGCTTGCTGATTCTCTAGATCCCATCAACAGCACCCAGTTCATCGATTCACATACAAATCCTCGATCTCCAGCACACCCTCCGCACACATCCTATCTTACTTAAGCCTCTACTATCTTACCTCTATCACAACTTCAACTACACATCTACAACAATGTCTGCCATGACTGAGAACCGCCAACAAGTCTACGTCTCCGACGGCTTCTCGGAGCCCATGAGCGCTCAGCACAACTTTGCCAACAACTTTGACCTCAACGACCCCGACCGGGCCATGACCGACTACCAGAGGTATGTTGTTACTCTTGTACATGACTCGTATCAGTCACTAACAATACCAGGATCATGCACGAGCACACTAAGCGCCAGCTCACCACTGCCACCGACTCTGCTCGTCGACGAAGCGGCGCATCGTCTTCCGACTCTGTCAGCTCCACCAGCTCATAACAATCACCTTGATTGTACACTGCACAACCATCTTCATTTCAAGCGTCTGAGACGCTATTTGTATTAGCGATGCATGGTTAAAGATCACGCTTTGATCTGACTTTATTTACGAGAGAGCCTGGCGTTTGGGAGTCTACATATGGCTTTCGCCAATGGCATGCACGGCACGGTGTTGGATCGATTCAACGATATCCTATTTATCTATCAATTCACTGTCTCATCAGGAGACTTAAATCATTATGTACAACTACCTATTTGTGTGACATGTGCTACCTTCGCAATATTCATGCCTCCCATTACCATTGGAGGTTATTCAACCTCCTTTCATGCTGTACCCGTGGCAACGTTGACGCGTGGACTTTGGCCCTGAACGTCCTCGGTGCGACGCATTGACCTCAACCCCCCTCATCACGCAATTCCACCGGCCACCAACTTTCTCGTGCTAGCCATTAAGCCACGGTACTCCCTACTTCTGCAGCATGCACCTTCGTACATGCAGACGACTACAGGGTCTTGTCGTCTCGCTTGGTCACAGTTCACCGTGGTTGCAGCGGCTACTGCATGTCGAAACGGCTCGTGCGACCACCAATTATTTTCACTAGCCCCGCCCAAGACCCTGATTTTACAAAATGCACTAGTATCTTGCAGGATCTCGTCCAGAATCCCGTGATCCGGAAAGAAAAGCCGATGTAGTCCCGTTGAGGGCCAGGGAAATGCATGGTGCGAAGCTTGAATCTTGGAAGGAAGATGCAGGTGGGGCTGAAGGACCGAAAAGACACCAAGACTGCGGTAATGGGGTGTGGTTTCAGGGGAATGCGAGTAAGATGTACATCACGACCATCTGATGTAAGCATCACCGTACTACATGTCTTGTTTACAGAGGCGCAGTGTGAGTAGAGGAATAACAAGGCCTTTTGATCCGCGACTCGTCGTGCAACCAGGATTCTCACGTCCAACTTCCTTGCGATCAATTTCGGAGACACCACCAGAGGCGCCGTTGACCAGGCCTCACAGCATGCTCAAGCTCTAGACAAAGCTGCAAGAGAAGACGGTTGCAAGCTGTTTTCAGGTTTCTTCCCTGCAATGGTTTGCACACGTGTTTGTGCTTCCAGCGCGGCCCTTCCAAGGTTGAGCTCTGCACTCATGGGTGACCACGCTGCTTTGATGCTGACGTGTCTCGGACTACCAAATAATCTGCAGACATACGAAGAACAACTACAATGCTCATTTACGAGATATCAGCAGAAGATACTGCGGTACCTAGTATTCCACGCAGCGACCGATAGGCCAATGCCATAGCCCAACAAAAGCTTCGGTCATACAGCCACCGAGCCGATATCGCAACACTCTGAAATTCTTCTGCCGACGAAAGCTCGCGAGAAGAAGAATGGCGAGTAAATGTTGTTCTTCACGCACGTGTTGTCATGCAACGAGGCCTCCAGAAGCAAGCCATACTGCCACGGGCCGAGCAGCTTGCCCGGATTGGCCGGATGTCCACGGCTGTCCCCACCAGTGACATCGTTGACAAGCTTCAATGCGATCTCTCATCAACCGTCAATTGTCACCCTTCAATCGCTTCGTTGAAGTTGCGCTTCGTCTATAAAGCTTCCGCATTGCTTACTTTAAATCCCTGTTCGCTCTGCATCATTCGTGTCGCGTCGCCTTCGTCATGCGCTCCTTCGCTCTTACCGCCAGTCTGGCCGCGCTCTGCAGCGCAGCACCATATGGGCAGCAGACGCCACTCAAGAACATACTCGAGAACACAGACAAGAGCGATAAATACACGTACCCAACGGACTTTACGAGGGAGATTATCCCAAAGCCGTTCCATAGCCATAATGACTACTGGCGCGATGTGCCGTTCTACTCGGGGTTGAGCCAGGGTGCCATATCGACTGAAGCTGACGTGTGGCTTCTGAATGGCACGCTCTACGTAAGTTCCGCGTCGCGAATACATCTAATTCCGCTAATGAACGATAGGTTGGTCATGAGCCTGCTGCCCTAACCGACAAGCGCACTCTCCAGTCTCTCTATCTGGAGCCAATCCTCGACACTCTGCATCGCCTGAACCCGAAGACACGATTCGTGCAGCCTGGCGAGCAGAATGGTGTGTTCGACACCTCTAGCGGACAGACTCTCTACTTCTTCATTGACTTGAAGACTGCCGCCGACGAGACCTGGCCCGCTGTTCTTGAAGCCCTAGAGCCTCTGCGAAGCGGCGACTGGCTGACAACTTACGACGGAACCAACCTGCGCAAGAACCCCGTTACCGTCATTGGAACTGGAAACACCCAGCTTTCGGACGTTCTTGCGTCGTCTCCACGTGACGTCTTCTTTGACGCGCCACTTGCTGATCTCAACGGCTCCAAATATGCAGACCTCACAGCAAACGAGTCACCAATCGCGTCCACAAACTTTGCGTCGTCCTTTGGCGAGGTGCGCAAGCGGGAGTTCAACGATACGCAGCTGGAGACGCTAAGGAGCCAGCTTGACATGGCACATGAGAAGGGCATCATGGCCAGGTATTGGAACCAGCCGGCGTACCCGATCGGTACGAGAAACGCGGTTTGGCGTATTCTCTGGGACGAGGGCGTCGATCTGCTCAACGTTGATGATCTTGCGGCGGCGGCTGCCTTCTGGGAGGGTACTGGTTAGTGAACGAGACGTATATGAGCTACGCAGAGCTACCTGTACATCAAAGTACATAGGTATATAAATAATGATCAAGGCCATCCAATGACGAATTCATGGAAATAAGCAATTGGTCAAATTGGTTCGTCGCGTGAGGCACACGTTCGCAGCTCGCTTAGTGCGGCTCTTTCTGGTTCCTGCAGAAGCTCATCCCTGTAACCCCGGATTACGTACTCGCCCGAGATTTTCCACATGTCAGTCATCGCAGCAATTGCGTTCTAGATTCCATCTCATATTCTTTGCCCTCATCAGAGACTACCCAATCAACATCTTCACCACCGTCTTTCAACATACATCCGTCACCCACGTACGCGGCTGATCCGGGACTCGCTTGCATAGCTATAGCCGGCCGCTCTTTGTTAAGAGAAACGTTCACGTCGCATTTCATCGCCAGGGAAGGGAGCTGCAAGCTTGCGAACATCTGTCATTAATAGTGCAGTCGCAAGGACTTTAGACCAGCTCCTCCGAGTTTTGAGAGCTGCTCCAGAATTGTGCGACTGAGAAAGAGCTAGGAAACCGGTGGTTACGTCATAGCGAAGATGTTTCCTCCATCGCAAGGGTTGCGATTGGACATTGATGCCATCAGCCAGATATTCGGTTCCATAAGCATCGCATGTTGGATAGGTACGTGAGATGCAACTTTTGCACTGCTACCTGCTGTGCAACGCGCTTGCCTCGCGTTGCTTTTGCATGGCTGTTACCTCGGCACGCCGGAGCTAACCTGTGCGACAGTTGTTTTCTCACCTCAGATCATCGAGAATTGGAAGAGAGGCTCAGCGGAGGGCCTTTCAGTGGTCTTCATCGTAGTATGGCTACTCGGCGACTTCTTCAATATCATAGGCGCGGTGCTGCAAGGTGTCCTGCCAACGATGACCATATTGGCGGTGTATTACACTCTAGCCGACATCGTGCTGCTGCTACAGTGCTTCTACTACAAGGGCTTTACGTTGCGCGATGAGTATAAGAAACCCGCCGATGAATCCGACACGGATAGCGAAGTTAGCGAGCAGTCACCGCTTCTGCCTCATCGCAGACCCCAATCGAGCGGCTCACCATACACAAACGGCAACGGCCATGGAATCGAAGTCCAGAGACCGCGCATTTCGGACATCGATCGCCGTGGCTCAGGTCATTCTCAAGGCTCATTCCGTGAGCGCTACCTCTCCATCGACGGTACGCATCTCTCGCCTGTCACACCGCTCCACGATGACTCGACTGCTGCACATCAAAATGGCACAGTTACAGCCAGGTCTCAGCCGACCCAGTCCAGTCTGCAAACGATCCTCTTCAATCTTGGAACCATAGTTCTTGTATGCGCGGCCGGTGTTTTCGGTTGGTATCTTAGCGCACGAAACTCCACCGCTCCCAGCCAGCCCGACGGCGAGGACTCATCACCCGAATCGACCCTGCACTTCAACCTTTGGGGCCAGGTCTCAGGTTACGTTTGTGCCGCGCTTTATCTTGGGTCCCGCGTCCCACAGCTCCTGCTCAACTACCGCCGCAAGTCGACCGAGGGCATCAGCATGTTGTTCTTTCTGTTTGCTTGCCTGGGTAACCTGACGTATGTTCTGAGTATCCTGGTATACAAGCCCAAGTGTGGGGGCCACGTTTGTCAGGATGGGGAGGGGCGTGCCGAGTACGGCAAATACATTGCGGTCAACATGAGCTGGCTGTTGGGCAGCTTTGGCACATTGTTGTTGGATGCCGGAGTGTTTGTGCAGTACTTCTTGTATAGGGTGGACGATGATGAGAGCGACGAGGAAGAGTAGACAAGTTGTATGTCAGGTGTCAAAAGTGTATTAAAATGAGCGTTTTGGTACAGGCATGACGATTGATCATGCGGGCAGTACGTGCGCAGCCACGAGATTGTATATTATACATAGTGGCGTCTGTCAGGACAGCTGATTACTATCTTCGGACTCTGATCGGTGTCTGGCGTTGCCGAATGCTTAGTGGTCTTGACTTCCGCCATCAAGAGACCAGATTCGCTCGCGTTCGTTTGCAGGCGACTGGCTACGTGTCACGTCCATCCGATGCCTTGGGCTGGAACATGTGCGTTTGTTAGAACGCAGTCATTTCAAACCAGAATGCAACAGAGTTTGAACATCTCATCGTCTTCCACTCCTCTTCATCAGTATCTCGATACAACATACATTATCTTTCTCTCTATCCACAACCTGACAGGCACCCACCCGATCTTGCCGACACGATCATCATGCCCTATAACAAGCACCTAAAGAGTTCGTCGAGCTCTTTCCTCGTGTACAACAGAGTTCTCCACTAACACTTACAGGCATTGTCTTCTGCGCCGCAGCGAAAGTAGAAGCAGACATACACACCTACCCCACACGCTTCCACGACATCGAAGAAGTCAAAGAGTACATCAACACTACCTGCAAGCAGTCTGGGAACCAGTACATCACCACCAAGCAGTTCTTGACGAAGCAGGAGCTGGCATACATCAAGGACAAGGTATGCTTCGTAGTAGCCTGCAACGCTTTCAAGCAGGGAGAGTTCTACTTGGAGGTCGGATTGGTAGATCGGCCGGCTTTGAGAGGTATGTTTGCCCCGTCTTTTTTGGTTATTCCAAGCTGACATGTAACACGACTCAGCGGCCATTGAAGCAGACATTCGACGGCTACTCCCCCTGGTACCTTATTGGCCCCACTTCTCCGGTGTGGACGATGCTCTCGTACACGTCGACAGTGTTGCACGTTGGAAGGGCTTCGCATACACAGAGTTCAAAGGGGTTGAGAAGGACAAGTTTCGGCGTTACGTAAACTTCAATACTGTGAGGCATACTTTTGAAGATGGTCGCTTTGAGATGGATGTCCCCGGTGAGGATTGGCGATGCCGAAAGCCCAAGGGGTCAAAAGCGCCTGGGATGAAGTTGACTACGATGAACGGTATGCCATCTCACTTTTGGACGCTTTATGCTACACTAACTCATTAAATAGGAGCTATCGAGAGCGACATTAAAGAGCTCTTCACCCGCATCCCCACATGGCTACCAGCGTTCCCTTCCCTCAACGCGGCCCGAGACTACGTTGCCGGTTACTCGCGCTGCATCCATTTCTCATACACATACTGGCCTGAGATCGAACCATTTCGCTTCCGGAAGATCGTCAACTTCAGCACGGCAAAGCTGGCGTTTAAGCGGGGAAAGTTTAAGATCTGGGAAGGATATGAGGAAGAAGAGGAGTCTGATGATACGGATGAGACTGCCGTTGACAGCACTCAGGTCAAGAAGACGGAGAGTGAGGTCTCTACACTGGCGTATCGGATCCGTTCCACCGGGTCTACTGTGGCCCCGCCTGTCGAGACACCCGTCTTTTCTACTGCCACCGCCTTCGGAGACGCTATCGACTCCATCAACACGGCGATTGCGGATACTCCTGCTGGCGATGTGCCAGACTTGCTGCTAGAGGAGATTCCTGAGTGCGTTAGCATTGTACAAGACGAAAGCCAGGAGCCCGCCATGCCATCCCAGGTGGCTATCATGCCTGTTTCGGTTGAGCTTGATGAGGATCCGTTTAAAGTAAGTGTTTCTTGGTATCATTCTGGACAACTGCTAATCATTTTTACTAAAGGACCTTATCGCTGTCTTGAAGCGTGAGAGCATTCTCAAAGCGGCTTTCGAGTGATGCAAACTGGAAGTTCAGGATACTGAATTGTGCTGAGTGCTGTGGATATGTGGATAAAAAAGTTGTGTCATACGTTTGTACAGTACTCTATCTGTAACTGGTCAATGCTGGTAGCGATGGCGACCATTGGTGCATAATGTCATATTCGGGCTGCCATACTGTTACTCAGATATCTCGGGAATCAATTTCACTCCATGTTCAAACCTCATCACCGCTCTCCTTCTCGTTATCCACAATATCAATCACATCATCCATCACAGTCTCCTTACCCTTACCCTTACCAGCCTTCTTCGCCTTCAACTTGGCAATCTCCACCTCAATACCCATGTCGACCTCCCTTCTCAGGTTCTTGTAGAAGCCCATCTTGAACAGAATCTCATACCACACGAACAGCGGTGCCAGAAACAGGGCTTGGACCAGATTGTCTAGCAAAGCCGGCTTCCGTCCCTCGAATTTTCCGTGTCCTACGAATTGTAGTATCCAGCTCACGACATGGATGGCGCCGGCAATGCTGTTGACTTTGGTCTTGTTGTAGCGCTGCGTGAGGCGGTTGGAGAGGGATGCGAAGGCGAGGATGATGGGGGTGACGGTGATGCCGGCGAGGTTGGGGGAGAGCATGAGGTATAAGGTCGAATAGGTGGCTGCGGCAATTGTGCCTAGGTTTAACGGTAGGTTGAGACGTGTCAGGAGCGGGTGCTGGCGGATGGGGAGGGTGGGTGTGTTGGTGCCCTAGATGGTCGGGTCAGTCAGCGATCTATACTGAGAGGACGGAAGGATAGGATGGCGACGCACAAACAAGATTCCTGTTGCGAGAAGGACGGGCACGCATGCTATGTGGATGGCGACATTGGTTGGATCGCGGTGGTATGCGCCATACTGCTCTTCGCATTAGCCAGCGAGCGCGCTCTGGGGCTGTACGGGCGCCATTACGAAGACGAGGTTCTTCTTCAGGTCAAAGACTGGCATCTTGGGTATTCGTCAAGCAGACGTGATGCTTTGCGACAACGCTGGTGAGGTACCCGCGAGGCGGCGGCGCAGGCGTTGTATAAGAGCGTGCGGAAACGGCGGGAGATGCGGGGAAATGGCTTCGAGAAGCGGATCCGACGGTCAAGTCAGGGGAGCAACGTATGGGGGTAAGTCAACTTTAAGTCGGAAGACAGGAAAGGAAGAGGATGTGCCCCGGGATCGTCGGGTTCCTGGAGCTATGGGGTTGCTGATGGTCAGCCCACCCTCGAGGCGGCCGCCGTGATAGCTGCGCTGGGGTGCATTGGCTGGTGGTTAGCTTCATGCCGAGGCTGACTGCCGAGGCACCTCCTGTCAGAGCCCTTCGGGGTTTGGCGCAGCATCCGAATAGCCGTTACGATGCTTCCTGGTGCATGTGAAAGTGGTTGATAATGGTCTGCACTAGTATCCAGACGCGCGCTGCGCTTGAGAAGCGCGTTTTTGTGGGGCCGCATGACGATAGGCGTCGCCTTGAGTAGTGGGGATTCTGACAGCGATCCGTCTCCACGACGAATGACTTCACATCGCCGTCTACCTTCCAAGGTTTATCACGTCTTATCGGATACCATCTTGTTACTCTATCGTTGTGGAACTTATCATATGTCAAGCGAGCGACGGGGAGAAGGAGCAACGCGGAACAACCTTGGAAGCGATGTGTGCGACGAAAACCACACCCCCGGTACTCTGCGGTACTCATCGTGATTAGTGACAGACTAGAATGCCCAGTCGAGCGAGTTCAAGCGTATAAACAAAAAAAAATCGATAAGAGCGCATGCCGCCACAACCACCCATACGCCGTGCTAGGCCACCGATCGATACGTTCCATGGGCTCCAACATGCTGCAAACTATGTATCCAGCATCACCACCATCTCTCGCTTCGCGCTACACTCTATTCCAAAGTTGACTAGACCTGCTTCTCGCCTCGAGGCGCCGCACGAACATAAGCATCCGGCTTCGCCAGCCCCTTCTTGCGAAGAATGTACGTGTTCCAAGCATAGCTCATCTGCGCTGTTACACTCACAGGTGGACGCTGGTCGCCAAACTTGTAAAGCTGAGGCTTGGAGAGACCCTTGCGACGGAGTATGTACGTCTTGAACCACCAAGGCAGGTTCTTGCCAGCCTGGTAGTTCATGTGGGTGCGCGTAGGGACTCCGAAAATGTAGTCGAGCTCTTCAAGTGTTCGCTGTTTGGTTTCGGGTAGCCAGAGGAAGCTGGAGATTTATTAGCTCTCAGAATGTTGCAGCAGATCGAGAGTGGCTTACATCATAACTAGGGCGACAACATTGAGACCAGCGTAGAAGCCGAATACTCCTTGAGGTCTCATAACCTTGAGCATGCGAGGAAGTGTGAGCGACAGCACTGCCTAATCGTTTGCGTGTCAAGTCAGTCCAGGTCGCACTAGAGAATCCGACGGTTCGACTTGACTTACCGCCCAGAAGTTGTTCGTGGCTACAGCCCATGACATACCCACTTCTCTGTGCGAAAGCGGGAATACCTCAGCCGAGTACGTGAATGGCACCGGTCCCATTCCAGGAGAGTAGAAGGCGCCAAAAAGGTACACGAAGAAGGCAATCAAGCCCAGGTGTGCATCGCTGTCCTTGGGAATGTAATAGCACATGCCAGCCACAAGGAGCGTCCAGAACATATTGGGAAACGTGGAAAGAAGCAGGCCGCGGCGACCGAAAGTATCGATTGTCCAGACTGCCGGCCAAGCGAACGTGAAGTTCACGAGACCGAACCCAAAAGACGCAATGAGGGCTTCCTTGTTTGTGGCTCCTCCTTCTGCGAAGATCGTGGAGCTGTAGAACGCGATGATGTTGATGCCGCACATCTATTCTCGTCAGCCTCATTCATCCCAATCGAATTCCCGCTATCTTACCTGCTGACCGATCATCACAATACCAGAAGCTTGCGTCGCGCGACGGACACGCGGAATCGTGAACAGCTCAATGAAGCGTGTGAAGAAGTTGGACTTGGGGTTGATTCCAGCTTCGCGAATGAGGACCTCTTCCTGCTCGAGGAGGCAATGGGTGTAGTAGAGGTCGCGTGCTGCTTGAAGAGGGGTGTTGCGTAGACGAAGAAAGGACCGGTATGCTTTGGCGTATTTTCGCTTTTTCATAAGCCATCTTGGACTTTCAGGAACGAACCAGATGCCAATGACGAGGGGAACGGCAGGAATGAACGCGGATCCGAATTGTAGACGCCATGAAATTGACCCAGTGTTCTATCCATTGTCAGCGGTTGCAAACTACGAGCACGTTCACGGACTCACCATGACAGCCAGATTAGCGACCGTTCCCAGGAAGATGCCAAACGCCGTCCTTGCGAAGTCAGTATTCATCTCACACGCATTCGTACAGTCTTAACTCACCAGATCTGCCAGGACATGACGAGCCCGCCACGTACACTAGCCGGAACATTCTCTGCCGAGAAGACAGGCACAGTTACTTCCTTAAGTCCCATACCAACACCCAAAAGCACACGGCAAACAGCAAGCTCGCCCCATGTCTGACTCAGACCCATGCCAAAGGGCGCCAAGAGTGAGAAGACGGCAGCGATGAAGATGGTACCACGACGACCACAGAGTTCATTCACGGGGTCTAGGGTCATTAGCAAGAGATGGTATGAGATGAGAAGAATTTCAAAGCCGACTCACCAGAGATCCAAGCACAGAACACTGTAAAAGTACGAAGTTAGCATACTCCTCCCCAATTTCCCATCATCTCAGACTCACATGCAATAGCAATATAAGGACAAGCATTAATAAACCCAATAATCCACCCATTCTTCTCGCAAGTCCCCGCCGCCTCACACACCGGACCAGAATCGGGGATACCAAGCGCCTGACCGAACGTTAGATTAGCGCCGTTGGAGCCCGTTTGGTCCCAGCCCTGGATAGCTGCGGCGACGGAGTTGAGGATAATGGTAAAGTAGAGTGTACGAGGTAGTTTGAAACGGTGGGTGATTTCTTCGCGGATGGCGGTACGATCATTCTCGTCTAGTTCTTCGAGATCTTCGAAGAGTGCGGGCGACTGGGCGAGGAGGGCGCCTTTGACGAGGAGAGGCTCGACGTCGGTTAGTTGGTGCTCTGTGGCGAAGTCGTGCACGTTGGCTAAGAGCTGCTCTCGTGGGATGTCGACGAGCGGGTTGCGGATTCTGGATTTGTTAGTAAAAGCGAGTCTTGAGCATGCCATTTGAGAAGTTTCGGGCGCGAGTCTGCTTGTGCCAAGTGGGTTTGATCAGCTAAGGGATTACTTACTCGCCCTCGAGATTGGCTGTTAGGCGAGCGACGCTCTCTTTGCGCTTCTGTTCATCGTCGAAGATGGATGTCTTGCGCTCGTGGTGTTCATCCACTACCACTGGACTAGAAGACACACGGTTAGTATAATTTGAGCCTCACATCGTGACCACCTTCAGCTTGCGACAAGTAGCTTACTCAATCTTGGTATCCTTTTCAGGTTCTGCCATGGCCAACTTATAGGCAGACGTGCGCACTACAGCTTGAGTATGTTTGGCGTCGAAGCCCAGGTGGAGATAGCTTCAGGAAAGCTTCCAGCAAGATACGAGAACAAGAAGAAAAGATGCAAAAGAGCTTCATCATACGAGACCAGGCGAACAGACATGCTTATATGTTCGTGTCATTCAGGCTTACTGCTTCATTCCCAAAAGCTGCAGTTTCCCCGTCTTGGGTCAATGCCAATACCGATCCTCACACATGCAACCATCGCTATCCATCAACAAAATGCTCAGACACGATCACGCGGTGCCAGCTCACCAGCCAATAGCATCATGAGCTGATAGGCCAGGGTAAGTAATCACCGCATAACAGCTGGGAGTCGGCCAACGTTGGTGGCTGCAAAACGGTAAGGCGGAGCACTTGGTCGTTCTTGGGTAATAGGCTTGGCCGGGCTTTGACGGTATCTTCACGCCTTGGAAGTTCTTGCTGCGATGAAGCGAGGGCCAGGAGGGGCTAAGGCTGATGCCGATATCACAAGCCGCGACGAACTCCGGGTAATATAAATCCATGGCTCAAGATACGCGGCTTCGGCGCTTCTTCGATACCACGGAGCATCGTGCGCTCAACCCCCATATAGTAACGGCAGAAACAACAGAACGGGCACAGCTATTCTGTCCCATCGCAAACCAGCCATGTACGCTACATTCGCCTTGGCATTTCCTCGGTCATTCCATCTTGGTATCCTGAGGCCAAGCCACAAACACACCCACTTCTCTCAGCTGAAGCAAACGAGGATCTCACATGACGGCATGGTGCAATGTAACACAAGACTCATCGCCATATCTGCATGCATACGTAAATGCACAAAGATGCACTGCACGTCCACATAGTTCCCGAAGGATCGGTATTAATATATCAGCTCACCCAGCAAATGCTTTGACCGGTGCTGCGGCCACTTGTATCGCAAAGTACCATACTCCGGGATTACAACGAGTACCTCACTTGTTATGCATATTAGCAAGACATCGGCGCTTCAAGGTACTTCCTTGCTGTTTTCAATCAAGAACGGCGAAGCCGTCGTGCCCCGTTTTTCAATCCAAGGCTTTGCGTGATCAAGATCAGACAAAGGCGAAGGTTGTTTTCCCCGCATTCTCGCTTGGCCTTGCTTGTGCACCAACCGTTTTCTCTTGGATGTGCTTTCTTGTGTTTTCTTGGATCTGCAGCATGGGTGCTAGCAAGGTAGCGCAGATCGAGACCTGCGCGATGCACGTCTGTGGTGAGATTGAGTCTTGGTGGGGGCGCTGATGGATGCCTGAGTCTCTTCGCTTTGGCACCTACACAGGACGCACCTGGCTCGCTCTCTGTGTAGATTTGCATGCGGCGTTTTCTCAACGCAATCACGATAGTCGGGTGTTGTCGCATGGGATCCATGGATATCGGCCAACGCGGGATTCTTGATCATTGCCGCACGCAGTATGTCGAGACGAAGGCTAGCATCTGTCGCAAGCCAACTGCCGTTAAGCGTTTGGCGAATGAAGAAGGGAGCGGCACGCCCAGATAGATAGGGATCTGAAGATCTTCAAGAATCGGTATCTTCAACATGTCTTTGTAACCGTTCCGGATACAGCTACATCTGCTACCTCTCAATGTCGAGCCAAGCTCCGAACTAGCCAATCCAGCTGAGAAATGTTACATCAATGGATGCCAGGACTTTGTGGAATTTGTCTCTGAATCTCCACGATGCACTTGCTGGAAAACGGCGCTGAAAGATGGACTTTCAACTCCCGGCCGAAGGTACATCATCAGAACCAGCCACTTCTGCCTCTTTCCGCTGCCCGTTCAATGGGGGAGTATTTGAGGCCCTTTCTACCTCTTTGTGTGCTGGCGACGTTTCTGAAACCCGCAGAGCCTCAGAGTTTTGATAATTCTGTAAGAATCGCTTCGCCCGGTTAGTCTGGTCCAGCGTTTCCTCATAACCTTCCCATGTTGGGTCGACCCTTTCAAACATATCCTCGAAGCCCTGCGTCAAGCTGTCTTTTAGTTTCTCAATCCTCTTCACTTCCCTCTTGTGCTCAGGCGACGTCTAGACGCCATTTCCGTATCCTACTTCCTTCTGCTTCCCTTTATCTGTGCTGTCGCTCGTATCCGCGCTCCCTGCAAACGCAGTCTGAATCGGAGGTCTAGGTTTGGCAGCGATGTCGAGTTCGGCAAACTTCGGTCGTACTTGGAAGATGTTCACGCGGGCGGCGTTGAAGACCTGTTCGGAAGGCGGGATGGTGACTGCGAGGTTTGTGTTTTCGGTGAGACGTGTGATGAAGAACATGAAGCGACCCGTTTTGATCTGCATTTCTGCAAAGTTTGCACTACCGGCAGGAATATTTGTGTGTTTCCTATGAGGGAAAAGAGTATTAGCCAGGTCTTGAATGGTTGGTTGGTTGGAGGACAGGTACGTACGCCATGCTCTGTTTATGCGTCTTCAGGATGCTTGAGATGCGCTCGAACCGGTCCGTGAACGGGTTGGCTTCCTCAGTCTGCCTTGTAACATGTGCCACTGTAAGACAAGTTGTACGCTCATACAGAATGAGTTCTCTAGCATCAATAACCTCGGCCAACTGTTCCAGCAGTGCCTCAATCGTTCCCGCATTCGGTATCAAGTAGTAGATGATCTTTGTCCAGGCCTTGTACAGGCTTTGGTCCCAGATGCTTGTTGCGAAAAACTCAACCGTATCCTTGAATCCTTCGCTAGCCTCCCGGATGTACTCGGCGCGCTCGTCGAACATAGCTTGGCGGAGGCGGGCTTGTACAAGATCCATCTTGTGTATAAGACAGAAGACTTTGGCATTGGGGCTGCACTCGTGGAGGGCGCGAATGATATTGGAGTAGGAGACGACGTCGGCTGCGAACTCGCGCGATTCGATGTCGAAGACGAAGATGAGGACGGCGACGGAGCCAAAGACGTGGTTCCTAGATTGGTTGAGGTAGTTCTCGACGAAGCCGTCCTGACTGCGAAAGATCAGTTCGTGTTATCGTCTGGTCTGGTAGCTGATGGGCTCACCCTCCGCAGTCCCAGAGATTGAGCATGAGGTTTCCCATGAACTTGATATTGCTGTGCTCAACATCGATTGTCGCACCCAATCTCCGGACATCTTTGGCGACGTAGTTGCTAAACACAATGCTTCTCATTGATGACTTGCCGGCTCCACTCTTGCCCATAAGCAGCACCTTGCGCTGCTTCTGCCGTTTGATGGAGTTCATGGTGATAGCGTTCCGACTGTGGAAAGAAGCTACGTGCGAGTCGCGATAAGGTGCGCTGTGCGAAGACCGCCGCGCGACAAAGGTAAGGTTGGTAGCGAACGCGGAGTGGTAAGCGTCTAGTAATATGGAGCCGTCGCGTGCAGGTGGGATTTGGTGATGGGATGACGTACTGTAAACAGCACGCCTGGGCGAGCTTTGGCGTCCCCGAGCGGTTTTGGGTCTCGTCTTGGCAGGTGAGTGGGGCACTTCCGCACTCCGCATTCCTTCTACTGGGAAACGCGATGGCCATCCTTGCTATCAACAGTGGTCAAAGCGATGCACATCATAGTATTTCTTGTATTATGTTCATGGAGTTCTAGTCAGATCAAAATTCCCCATTGTGAAGATTAGTGAAGGCGCCAGCTGTCGTTCGAAAGGTTCTGGTACGTGGCTACGGAGATTCCAAAAGTCATGGTAAGGAATTATTACAACACATGAAATGAATCTTAAGCCGCCAGCGCTTCCAAAGTAGAATGAAACGTAAACGTGGCTGGTGTGACAAAGCAGAACGTATAAACAAGAAGCTGTCCACCAAATGCGACCGTCAAGATCGTGTATCATAAATCCCATCCACTTGGCCATAATTAGAAGGTACTGCGGCGGCTGGGGCAAGGGTCCCTCGTGGGTATCGGATACGTGCTTCCGCTGCACGATGCTGTATGTGAAGGAAGCGAAGGAAGGGCGGAACAAACGAAGAAAGGGGTATCTTAGAAAACAGTGCCGTCCGAGAGGATCATGATTGGCGGTTCTTTAGTGTTGGGCCGCGACACTTCAGCAATCTCTCGACCTCCCTAGTGTTGTGGGTCAGTTACATCCCAGAACATGGGAATCATGTCAAACTTACCTTCCAACTACCAGCTTCCAACATTTGGGCCAGATTGAGCTTGTCAGAGCCGCTCAAGCCCAACAGCTGATTTACGTCGACTAGGAGATCGTCGAGTAACCCGACAGTGACTGCGCGCCATTCTACGATCACGTCATCGTCGGCGGTAAACATCGGCACAACCTCCATGCTCGGTTGCCCTGTCACCTGTGCGTTGCGTTGGTATTGTGCGAGGCCGCGCTTCTGGTCATCGGGCTTGAGCGTTAGGAGGCCGACGTCAATGAAAAGTCCACCGTTTCGGTATTCTGGCAACCCGGTCAGAAGCTCAGCGCCGGGGAAGTGAACGTGGAGTAGCCTCGTCATTGGCACCATTAGCGAGTAGGTCATCCATTGTGTCAGCTTATGGAAAGGGACAATGTTCTCCCACGGGTGGGTAGGATGCGATGGCATGACGGAGCACGGCCAGGCGTCGCCCATGGGTACACCGTCGATTTGTGTCCTCGTTGCCGGCCAGATGGGGGTCAAACTGTCCATGAGAGTGTTCCAGAGTGTGGGTAGGGGTATAATGGGGACTGATGATGCTTGTGTGGTGGGGTGCGAGAGGAGGTAGTCTGAGAGTGTTAGCCAACATCATGCCTTGTGGATGGTGTGCGTACCGAGCATGTTTCCTGGCCGCGCTTCGAGACCAAAGACTTCTTGATTTTGCAGGGCTTCTGCTAGGCGGAGCAGCAGGCTGGTGCGACCCTCGAGACCGTCTATTGGGTTTGTGGCGTTGACTTGCAAGCCACGCGCCACTGTTGCGACGTCGAGCTTCTTCAGCCCCGCACTGTCGACTTGGAAGGGCTCTCTGGGATCGCTGCTGAATGCGCCGGACTTGAACATCTCCAGACTGGCGACGGCAAGACCCTCGCTGCGGCGGTAGATCCTGCCCGACTCCTTGCTCTTGTACTGCCATTTGGTGCCTGCACCTGCATCGAGGAGGACGGAGACGAGGAAGAGATCAATCAGGCGGCGGGTGCGCTCTTGGTTGTCTACGGTTGACGGCCATGACGCCATGAGCTGGTCGATTCGCGGGCGGCCACCCACATCGAAGTGCTGCCAGCGGCCGTGGGGTGGGATGGAGGCGTAGTCGGGCGCATAGTCGCGCTGCAGGCACGGTTAGAGGGAGGCGGCCCAGCATGGCATCCTTGCGCAGCAAAATGAGGCTTACCTTGATTATCGATACAACAAAGCGGGCGACATCGCCAAACTTGCTCATGTCGACCGTGAAGTGCTTGAGCTGGTTCTTTTTGGCCTTTTCGAGCACCAGCTTGGAGCGCTCGCGCACGGCGTAGATGCTGCGCAGATAGCCGGCCGGGTCGAGGGTTGGATCCGGGGCCTTTGGCAGAGGGACGTCTGGGAAGCTTGTAGGCCGAGAGCCGTTTGGGGTGGGTCCAGGAGAGCGCAGGGAGCCATTGGAGCTGTTCGGCTGGCTGCCGTTGGGAGAAACCTGGGGCTTGGAGCCCTTGCGGTTGAAGAGACGCATCGGAGGCAGCGGCGACGGAGGGCGCGAGGAGCTGGCGGAAGGAGCGTTTCTGGCGAGGTTTGCTGGGGAGTAGGAAGGCACGTCGAAAGCTGGGCGAGGATGCTCGAGAGCGATGGTTCTGTGCCAGGCCCGCGCTTACTGGCAGTGCGGAACCGTTGCCGGGAGATCCCTGGACAAACAATCCGGAAGCGACTGCGCTGGTGGAGCTTAGTATGCAAGGGAGTCGACACGTGCGCTGGTAGCAAAACCTTGTGTAGAGACTACTACCCGGGCAGTCATGAATTGCAAATCAGGCGGGTCCCAGTCCAGGCGATGAGTTGCGAGTTTGGGGAGCAGAAAGCCAGACAGACGCGTCGCTTGCAGATGTATAGTACCTGTCCACCCTGGCCAGCATAGTCGCGCCGACCGACTGCCCCTGGCTCTTCCGCGTCAGTGGACGGCACGATAGACGACGCTAGCAATTATCATCCCTCCCTCGAGCGTCCTGTTCCTGAGTCTCTCGTGTAGACTCGCCCGGGCGCCCGCTTCTCCATGCGTATCGGAGTCCGCTCCACACCGCAGGGTCCCGACTGCTTGTTCTCGTCGCGTCTATACGGAGTAGCTGCGACCGCGACCTCGCTCTCTGTTCCCCTCCAGGCATAGTTGGTGCCTTGTACCTGAGCCGTTCGCTCCAACCGCGAGCCTGGCGGCACGCACCACATCCCCTTTGCGGCTAGCCACCAGATACCTCTACCTGGTACCGGTCTTGACCCCGTTCAGGCTAGCCAGCGGACCGCTTGCATATATCAAATGCAACCTCTCATTACCACTTGTGCTGTCACCCATCGGCCAACTGCTGCATCTCTGCACCATCAGCATCACCATGGATACGCATCCAAACCTAGATTCGCGCAGATTCTCCTGGCATAAGATTCTTTACGAGTAGTGTGCGCACGTGAGTCATCTGGCCCTCGCTTCCTTCGGGGATGGGCGGGTGGTCAAGTCTGATACCGTGGGCGCGGGTTCGCGGCTCGGCAAATCCGCCATGCTGCCTGTGCCTGAGCGCCGAGGGTCGACTGTCTCCCGTCCAGGTACGAGCTGGCTGTTATGATCAGCCTAATAAGACGCCTGCGTGCACAGTCCGACCGAACCTTCTCGAGACCATATCATTCTTCTGCACAACTGCCGAAAGCAACTGGTATCCTTTGGAGCCAACACCACTAAGGCCTCGCGGCTTCGGTTACCGTGCCGTCTACGAGTAATGAATGACTAGATTCCTTCGGCCCGAGTCAATGTGAGACCACGGAGCCAAATCGTCCTGATGTGAGGCCATTGGGGAAGAAAGCCTTGCAAAGCTTTGCTCAGGGGTCGCACAGTCGGGACAGTCCGCTCGCGCCAGGACGTGCTACTGCCACCATCTCCGCGGTCGCGGTTCGACAGTGCCCACTGGCCGCATCATAACTTGCCAATTGTGGACCCGCATACGCCCACTCCATTTGTGCCTGTTGCCCGACTCCGCAGTAAGAATCCTTTGCGGTTGTTTACCTTGTTGTTTACCAAGCAATCGATACTGAGCCGGTCGGCTCGGAGGAACTGCTCGCACCAATGCATTGGCAGGGTACGCGGTAGGTATCGTTACAGGCATGCAGTCCAAGAAGGCAGGGAGGTCCGCATCCGAGCCACAGAAGTCCGTGCCCGCGGGAGCTGCGAGATGGGGCTCCATAGCACTCTACCTGCGACATCTATGTCGGCTCTTCCTGCCTTTGCAACATTGAAGATCTTTCTTGCTTCCGTGGCAGAGACGAGGCTCTTCATAGTTGCACTATCCTAACACATCGTGGTCGCAGACTTTGGCACTTCGGTTTTACCAGGGAGCTGCCTGCGAACGCCATGCAGACATGCTCAGGTAGTCGAAACTGCCCAAAAAGCAGCGAGACTACGCAGACCCTGCATATATCACGTGATGTGGCTGTGCTCTGTGGTGCGTAACGAGCAAGCGCGACCGACAATCGTGAAGCGGTCAATACACCTAATACCGATGCCAACACCCAACCCGCCATTATGATACCATTCCCTTTACACACTCATTGAAACCTTTCACACGCAAGAACAGACATCATGGACGACCTAGCCGGCCTCGACTGGTCGCAGCCCGCCAAAAAGCCCGCCAACACCCCCGCGGCCTTCCCACCCTTCCGCCAGAGCCCCACGCCTCAGCTCTCTGGTCGATCCACACCCCTCTCTACGCTCTCCGCGCAACAATCTGGCTTAGGAGCTGGCTCCGGCGGTGCGCAGCAGTTCAAAGTGCCCTCGAAACCAGCGACCCCCGCAAACGATAGCTTCGCTGGTCTCGTGTCCTCCAACAAGTCCAAAGCACCCGCCAACAATTTGTCACTACAAGAACGACAGAAGCAGATACAAGAGGAGAAGGCAAGACAAGAGGCGGAGAAGAGGAAGCAATGGGATACGACTTTCGGAGCTGCCGAGTCGACGCATTGGGACACGTTGGGAAGTGGGAAGAGCACGCCAGAGCCTGCGGCATTTGGCGCACCGCGTCCTTCGAACAACCCGTTCACCAATCACGGCCTATCCAAGACTATCAACAAGCCCTTCGCAGGCTTGGACACCTCTTCGAGACGACCTGAGGTGTCTTCACCCAGCGAGGCTGATCTTCTAGCAGCATTCAACTCAGCAGCTCCCGTAGACCGCTCAAGCCACTTTCCCGTCCCCACCCACAGCAGCGGCAGGAGCACACCTGCCTACAGCGCCAATGTCTCCCGAGGCAACACGCCACTACCACAGCCCTCCTCCAGCAGCAATGCGCTTCTCGACGACGATGACGACATGTTTGGTCTCAAGCAGATGGCGCAAAAGTCCACGTCGCCTGCTCCACCGCCAACGAACAACGCTGCCGACGACGATATACTAGGCTTGCTAGGAAAGCCAGTCTCCGAATTCCAGCACAAGGAAGAGCCTCAGACAGCACCCGCGGAGGAATCTCGACAACAAACTTCTCCAGGCCCTCAGAACGCGCACGACAAAGCTGTTGCTGAACTTGTGGACATGGGATTTCCAGCAGAAAGGTCGGCAATTGCTCTTGCGACCACTGATTCTGGGCTCGACGTACAGGCTGCTGTAGGATGGCTGTTAAACCAGGCGCATGCCGATGCGAAACAGAAAATACATTCGCAGAGCCAGGACAGATCACGTCGAGAGCCTGATGAGTCAGACGAGCGCCCGAGGCGTGGGAACAGCAGGTCTAATGGTCGGGAGTCGTCAAGAGAACCACGGGCAAGCGGCTCTAGACCCGCGTGGATGCAAGAAGATGAAGCGCGAAGCCGTTCAGGACAACGTAGGCAAGAAGGTCAAGAAAAGGACGTTACCCAAATGGCTTCAGAGATTGGCAACAACCTGTTCAAATCGGCGAATTCTCTCTGGAAGACGGGCCGCAAACAAGTACAAAAGGCTATGGCCGATTTCCAACAGGAGGGTGATCCAAACATGCCAAAGTGGATGAGAGACGCTCAGGCTGCGGAAGCTGCTCCTCGTTCAAGTCGACAGCAAAAGGCCGAGGCGTCGGCTACAGACGAAGCCATGATGCTGGAAGCTGGCGGGCGTCCCACGAAGCCATCCCGGACGAGCGACATGCGCCACCAAGCCGAACCGCTACCTGTACGACAAAGAAGAGAGCAAGAAACCGGACGAAACGGTTACCCAGATCGCATGTCATCGCAATCGCCGTCACAGCGACAGCAGCCATCAAGTTTGGATAAACGACCAGCAACGCGATTGACCCGACAAGAGGTAGAGGAACAAAGCTCCCAAGCATATGTCAGTCCTGCTCGCCGGAAGAAGACTACACCGCAGCCACAGCCGCAGCCTGAAGTAGATCTTTTCTCTCCAGATCCCACGCCGCCGTCAAAGCAGTCTTCGCGCCAACCAACGCCTGCTCAATCCAACAATCCATTCTTCCAAGCAACATCATCCCAGAAAGCTCGAAGTCCGGCTCCTACGCCAACGCCACCCAGGCCAAAAGCACCGCCCCGTCAAATACCTCCAGTCTCATCCTCCGCGCTCAGCTCATCTTCAGCCGACCGACAAAGAGGTTCCGAAGCATTCAAGCGTGGTGATTACTCTGCTGCACACGCTGCCTATTCTTCTGCACTGAGCCCTCTTCCAAGCAATCATCCCGTCACGATCATTGTACTCTGTAATCGCGCCGTTACGAACATCAAAGTTGGCGATCCGAAGGCGGCAATTGCGGATGCCGACTCAGCTTTAGCGATAATCGGCGTGTCAAGAGGAGAAGGCGAGAAGATTGCTACCGGTGGAATGGAGGGCGAAAAAGACATGAAGGAATTCTATGGCAAGGCTCTCATGCGAAAAGCCGAAGCACTGGAGAACATGGAGAAGTGGGCAGATGCACATGGCGTATGGAAAGAAGCCGTTCAAAATGGTGTAGGCGGCGCAATCGCCATTTCCGGTCGCAACCGCTGTGAGAAAGCCGCAAGTGGGAATAACAACGCCCCGACAGCTACTAAACGCCCGCCTCCAGCCCGCAAGCCCGCTGCTCCTAAACCCTCTGCCATGTCAGATCTTGGTGGTGGTCCCGCCAATGACTCCGAAGCCGTCAAACGCATGAAAGCCGCCAATGCCGCCGCTGAACGTGCAGACGATGAGAAATTTGCCCTTACCGACCAAGTCGATGCCAAACTCATTGCTTGGAAGGGTACCAAGTCAGATAACCTGCGTGCGTTACTGGGTAGTTTAGATAAAGTGCTCTGGGAGGATGCAGGGTGGAAGAAGGTCAACATGGGCGATCTGGTCATGCCGAACAAGGTCAAGATCATCTACATGAAGGCTATTGCCAAGGTGCATCCTGATAAGGTATGTTCTCTCCTCTCCCATGTCCAAAACAACACGACGGTTTGCTAACCTAATTTGTTACAGATATCTCAATCGGCCACCACAGAGCAGAAGATGATTAGTGCGGCTGTGTTTGCCACATTGAACGAGGCGTGGGATAAGTTCAAGACGGACAACAATTTATGATCTATCTAGCTATCTCGACATGATGAATTCAAGAGCATGTCAACTTTAATCATTGTTTGAGTCGTCATATTGAGTCGTCGAGAAGAGGCACGTTTGCTGTAGTAATCATGTCGTCCCGATATCGTATTTCTTTGATCTATTCCGTCTAATGTAGGGATACAGGGGCGGCAAGATCACCATCACTGCACTACTCATTACTAATCCCTCCATCTCCAAGATAAACTTTAGGTACGTTGCTGCATCTCGGCCACTACTTTGGGTACAAGAGCGGAAAGACCTGCCACTGCGTTCTCACCCAATCGTTCTTCCCTCCTCGAGAGCGCTTTGTATCCGCTCTATCCACACGCAAGAGCCGTAGTGGTGGTACCTTGTCACGGCCTCGGCCTCGGCCACCAGCAGCCAGCTAGAGACGTATCTTGCGTCATGCCGAGTTTCCGTCGAACGTTTGAGTATCCACCTCATGTCTATTCTGCGGAGCAAAGCGCAGTAAGAGAACTTAGTTTTAGGCCATCTTTCCAATGACCTGAAGCTGATGGAGACGTGATGGTGAAACTTAGAAAGACTTGGCAAGATCGTGAAACTCTTCTCTGCCTTCTCCTGCAAACGTTCTTGCCCTTTACTCTGTTGGTTTGCTAGCTCTTATTCAAGATACTCTGGCGCTGAGTTTCGCATCCTGAAGTGGAAGGTGCGCACGTGCATGAACGGCCGGCCCTGGAACACCTGGGCACTGAAGCTTGTACTCGTGTGACGTGTCGTGTTGAAAAGCTAGATTTGTGGAATCTGGTCCACTAATGCTGTCTCTTCGGTTATGCGGCCGAAGGAACATGTTCTTGGTATGACACAAAGACGACGACGCAGGTGATGCTGCTGGAAAAACAAGGACACATCTGGAACGCATTTTACGAGATACGCTGTCGAAATCGGACCGGGCAATGTAAATTCGCCGGTTTCCGCTTGCTACATTGCTTTTGGTTTCCGCTAAATTACGTTTCGGGTAGTTAGTAGGTCGGTTCTTGTCCCGCCCGGTAATCATGGAGGGAAAAAAGGGAGCGGTACTAGTATCAGAGTTTGGCACGTTCAATTAGGGCATTTGGTCGAACTTGTGGTGGCTGCCCAGGTAGAAATTGTCATTTCGTATTTACTCTGGGACCGCTCGAAACAGACTTTGGCTAGATCTCAGCTCCGATAGCTTGCTTCTGCTGCTCGAACAATGAGCAGACGATGATCTTGTTTGCTTGTTCGCTCAAGTGCGCTGGCAAGTGCCGACCTCGGGACAGTCTAAGGCGGGAGATGGTACGCCAAAGTCTTAGTTGCGGGCTATGAGGCCGTGTGTCACGTTTCCGCCTCTGAAGAAGCGCGTGGTCGGTAGTTTCCCGTACTACCGGTAGTCGTGGACTTTTTGCTAGTTACCCTTAGCGGGGAGGCACTACTGCCTCCTTGCGCTTTCGCATCTAGATCACCGCTGCCGTAACATACATACCGTGTGGGTGATGCTGTGATCAGCTGGCACGTTTTCGGACTTCCAGTGCCACAGGCCTGGGCGATACATCTTGGTACCAATGGTGATCGGTCGTAAAGTGCATATGATGTCGTCATGATTATCTCCTTGCTGTACATCAATTAGCCGACCGCTCTCGAGCTTCGATCCGCGGGCCTCCTCCTTCGTATACCTCATCTGTCTGTTGTTGGATTATGGGTGTGGACCGAAGGCGTCCCGGTGGTGGTGTGGTGGAGCGTCAATTGACCAGGGAAGTGTGCGATAATCTTCGACTTGCAAGTCACACATAGGGTCCCTTGGCTTGATCTTAGACATTGTGGCTTAGAAAGTCCCGCGTCCCCGCATGAGTCAACCTTGTTGCTTGCTTATTGCGGTCACAGCGCAAGTGTAGCACCCGAGGTGCAAGGTACGGGTACTCTATTTCCGCGAAGTGGATTTCGGGCAAAGCAAACGCGTTGTGTGAGGGAGTACTGCAGCAAAGCTCGATCATGCTGTGATGATACCGCTTCCACATGAGCAGGATTTACTGCCTAGGTCTTACGAAGTGAGATATCTGCTATCTCGTAACACTACGACACATGATTTAGAGTCCTCGAGTAGTTAAAGATTCTGTTTATAATATCGTTTGATGGTACAAGGTGCCAATCATTATGCGCGCATGATCTTGGTAAGTGATAATTGTACAAAGCCGCTCCATGACACATGGCCGAGAATGAGAATGAGACTTGAAAGACAAGAAAAATAATACCGCATGAACCTTTGCGAAAGCATCCTCCGTCCATTCACGGCTTTTGAGAGTAGTACGAATACAGATTTCTCGTGAGTTCACAACTTGAAGAGGGCAGCGTCGTGGGGATAACATGCGATCATCGTCCATATACGAACGCACTCCTAATAGGCCATAGGAGGCCGAATCGCTTTTCAGCCCTTGCAGATGCATGCTCTCTGTCAGAGCGGATTCTGCTGATGCTGGGCGCGTTGGCCAGACGAACACGGTTTGGAGATCGGGCCGAGGTTTATGCAGCGTGCGACACCATTGCATAACCACAGATCCGAGACAATTACAAGAAGCGCATACAAAACCGATGTGGTCCAAGGAAAAGACGTAAGCCGGCATTGGTTCGTGGAGTAGCAAGTATTGATGGACAGGCATTTTACTGACTCGTAAGCTGACCCACAACGCCGAAAAGCAACTGGTCTTCGGTCTTATACAACGCATCATCGTTTCCGAAAGCCGTCTCAAGACTGTTGCCGATCCTCCAGAAATTTCCGTAACTTCCGTTGCTTATGCCTTGGCCCTGTTGTGCGGCAATATCCATGAGCTGCTTGATCCGATTCGATACTGTCTTCTGCTGCGCTTTTGCAGAAGCCCAAACGCCTGCTAGTTCGTCGATACAGGTCAGTGTAGTGTTGAGTGTCTCGATCAAAGTCGGCAATGATGATAACAGCCCGGCAGAGGTCAATACATCGACCGAAAGCATGAGCGCGTAACCAGGGAAAGGCGTCGAGAACGAGAGGTCCGAGGCAACGGTGGGCGAAAGACGTTGGCGGCTAGCTGGAGCTAGGGAAAGCATCATCGACAGAAAGTTGGACGCCATGCGTAGGGCTCGTTCCAGATTTCGGCGTTGTTTTTCCATTGGTAATATGCTGACTCTGATATGGCGATTGAGCCGGATGATTGTAGCGTAATACAAAGCGTGTATAGACACGAATGTACCTGCGTATCCTGCAACCATGCTGTTGTCGAGATTTCGTGGGCTGTAACGAAGCTCCTCCGGCAACATCGCATGCCATGCTTCCAGCTTCTCATTGATTCGCGTGTAGAACGTGTCGTAATGTCGTTCATAGGCACTGTCGGGCCGACGCGCAGCTCGGCTAGTGAAGGTAAGGACCTCGCCCCATAGCGTCGATATCAGGCATAGATACGCCATGTGGCCAAGAACGGGGCCAGGAGTGGCATTTCCACTCAGGAGATCTTCGTCCAGGATCGGCGCGTTACACGGTGTTGATGCATCGTACATGCTGTCCAGACATGGGAGCTGAACGAAGGCATCCTCCAAGTTGAGGACGAAAAGGGTCCCTCCGAAGAAGCCATTGTATCGCTGTTGTTGCATCAAGTCAACGGATGCTGGGACCTTGATGACGTCGTGACTTACATCCATCAGTAGTCCGGACCAAAAAGTGCGACGACAGCACTCCGCGAACATTTGACGATCAAGTCCATAGTCCCAATCGGCACTGCTATCAACCAGCTCTTTAACGCCTTCTTCAGAATTCAGCTTCAGAGCGCTGAGAGCTCGCAGACCAGCACCACAATAGTCCCAGGCTTCCTGTGACTTGCCGCGAGCAAAATAGTAGAGCGCGAGCATCAGCCGAGTCTGGCATAACTGCAGGCTGAATTTCCCGAACCGCTTTTCTGCTGCATATGACGCAACCGAAGCGAACTTCTTTCCCAGGGCTTTCTTATCTCCATCAACCGAGAACAGTGAGCCTATAGCCAGGACTGAGTATAAAAGCATCAAGTGGTCGTGGTTCTTGTCGCGGTTACCCTCTACCCATGCGAGGAAGGGTCTACGAGGAAACATGCCATAGGTCGCGCGACCTGCGTGATTGAAATAAAGATCCAGTAGGTGCATCGTCAGTCCAGGGTCAGTTTCGAAAGGATCCTGTTCCCATTGGAGGGCAAGTTGATCGGAGTAAGAGCCACGTCCGGGATCGTCAAGGCTCTGGTCATTTGCCGAACCACTCCAATCCGAATCGTACGACTGTACCGACATGTCTCTCGGGTCCGTGCTAGTATGATGGCGGTACTTTCGAGGTCTGAACGGGGTTCCGGAGTTCCAAGTGTCAACCTTTCTTGATGAGTCTCGCAGCTCTCCGGGAGCTTTGTTTCTATCTGAGTTGGCTGCGGGACTCAAGACTTCGGACGAATGGTTCTTAAATAGCGGAGCGGAGTTTGACGGTGATGTCTCGCCGGATGCATTGCTTTGATTGAGTCCTCTACCATTGGTTAGTATTTGTCATTCTATAATAGAACTATAGTCCTGTCTGGTCCGAAGTGTATAACAAGTCAATTAAGTCAATGCGTTCCACGTTCTCGAATGAGAAAAGAAGGGAACTGCAAACAGGGAGATCCACTTACCCTCTGCATACTCTTTGCGACTTGGCGCATTGCTGGCATTTTGGATACCCAGGCTCGCACTTGATCTTCTTCTCTCGACAGGTAAGGCAAGCCTGCGCGAGTCGTTTTCGAGGCTTCCCCGCCTTCGTAATGCCCCAGGAAGGGTTTACGGCCTCGCCGTCTATTATAGCCCGACAGTAGGTGCCGTCCTCGTAGACATAGCATGGGCCTTCGCCAGGTATATCGCGCTGGCCCACACAACGCGACGATCGTACCGGAGCTCTTGAGGAACCCTCCAGTCGTCTCATCCTGACAGGCCTACTTGGGTCAAACCCTAGTTCTTGCTGAACGGAGTGAGTTGTCATCGTTCCCGTCGCATCAGACATGAGCGAAGCTTGCCGATGCCCATTTACCGCCAGCTCATGCTGTGAAGGATGTGCAAAACTTTCGCGCCGTTGGAGATCTACTCGGCCGACACCAAACCCAGAGCCGGGTGGTAAGGATGTGGTGGATGTGGTGGCGTTTGTAGTCGAAAGAGGTTGACGGTGGTGGTAGGGTGTTTGAGAAGCGATAGCATTATGCTCTGGGTAGCCATGGAAGTAACCATCATATTCATGCCGTCTCTTCAGTGTCGGACTTGACGACCCGTAACGACCGCCATGGCTGTAAGGTACCGGAGCGCCGCCCGCTCTCAGCGATGGATCAGACGACTTCTTGTCCAGTAGCTCTGGTTCCAGAAGCGTGCGAAGACTTGGTAATTGCTGCGCATTGTTATGACTTCCACTGGAATCTCTGGGGCGAACGTGCTGACTGGGGGCAATGACTTCTGGTCGAGACGATGAAGCATGATGTGCTGGGTAAGGGCTGTAGGATGGCGGAGGACCTGAATGTGAGGGTATGCTGGGTGGACGACTCATGTTGAGAAGCATAGCAGGTAAGATGGGTTTTGATGTTCGGCGCTTGAGGTGGGATGATTTCCACGGTACACCCCGTTGACCGGCCACATGAGGGAATATGGAACAGTAGGAGCTATGGACTGCCTAGGATGCTCAAGGGATCCAGGCACTGCTCAACGCTTGACACTGATGCAGCCACGGCATCAGCTAGTAGACAACCTAACGGGTACATAAAGGTACGTGAAGAAGTCAGGAAGGTGGCCAACGAACAGAAGCGTCTGGCCTTGACTAGGATGTCCGTTGCAGTCTAGAAAATAGACCAAAGAATCAACAGTCCGTGCAGGGCTGACGTCTGACGACTGAGCACCGCTGTTCCGGCTCCGTATGAACCGCAACCGAAGCACAAAGCAACAGTGCATGTAAGAGCGTATGTAGGGGCGACGCGGGAAGAACTTACAGATGCAGGGATTAAGATATGCGGCGCGGGCGCTCCTTCTGGGCGCAATTGACACTGAGCACGCAGCGAGCACGGCTTCGGTTGCTTGAACGCAAGGCAAAGGATAATAGTAATAAGTACAATAATGCCGGGTAGCAAAAGTGGAGGGTGGGCGGACGACAGCGGGACCCCGTGCTCGGCCAGTCAAGAGGTTACCAGGAGGCCCTTGCAAGAACAGGCTTCAAGGAGGAGCGACCGCGGCCTCCAAGTAGGTCAGCGATTATTCCAGTGGCGTGCAGTGACGGACCGCCAGGGACATGGTCGTGGAGCCTTTGCTGTTTGAGACCCGAAGATGCTGGAACCGACCAGGGTATGAGCAAGCCAGCCGGAATATTGGCTGCAGATATCGAGTCAACCACCCTCTGCGGGCTAGATAGCGTGCTGCGTCAGATGCAGACTGATGCACGTTACTGCAGTCGTGGATGGCGCGTGGGCAAGTGAGCCCCAGATCGTACCAACTGGCAGCTGGCCAACCGCAGCTAATCCGCTAATGACCTGTGCAGATCATGCAGCGTGGGCTCGGAATGCAGCGAACATGTCCTTGCTATTTTGCCGCGAAACTCTGGGACCTGGCGTTAGGTTCTGGAGCGGATCCGACCAATAAGCTTCACTTAGATTGAGGCCAAGGGCTGGAAGCAGCTAAAACGTGCAGCCACCATAAACGACGCCTCTCGCTGCAGGAGAAAAGAGGGCAAATAAGCCGCCGTCAACGATGCGAACAGAAAGACAGGTGTCCCGGCGGCCGGCCCTACGGTGCCCACAAACAGCCTTTTGTCCCCGCTCGACAATGGACTGGCTGGTGCCAAATGCTGACACGAGCGATGCCGTTGTCGTCAGCTAAAAAGGCGCCGACAAATCCTAGCTAAAGCGGCACCAGAATCCGATCGGAACGAGCTCACAGCAGCCGTTGAGCGGGCGATTGAGACCATCTCGATCCTCTTACGTCCCGGATCCCCTAACGCCTCTGGCCTTGCTTGCATGAAGCCAACTTGGCCCGCTCCGAACGGCTCTAAGCTTAGCGGTCGGTTTCTTGACTGCAAGCTCCCGAGTCAATGCACATCTTCGGGCGCCTTGAGACTCCATATAATAAGGGCTTTCTCCGGATGCTCTGGTGGCTTGAAGACGAGATTTGGTCTGTCACATCATCTGGCCTAGCGATGGAAGCGCGTGCGCAGCGTGCTTGTCGTGCCGTCGAGGCTTGCTGCAACGACGATGCAGGATCGGCTGTCGTTTCCCGTTCTCGGCGATGACGCCCTCAAAACTTTCGCACCACCCGTATTTATTATGAGACAAAGGACCGAGTGATCAGGCGAGCGGCCGGGAACTGGCAAGGACTAAGGCGCAGGCACAAGCGGATCGCCGTTGAGCTGGACCGAAGCGAAGCGGCTTGCGAGTCAGTGCAGATGATGGGGTATCAGTGTATCGGGAACGAGAGTGCCAAGGTCACATGCACGCTCCGTCTGCTTACGTCGCTAGCGCAGTGCCAAGCCAACTCCGAAGTTCTTTGTGCAGGTGCGACCGGGGCGACTCGCAACAACAACACCAACGCTACTGACCGTGCCGGCAACCTCTTTGTCGACCTCGTGCATGCAACCAGCCTCTAAACCGGGCACATCCTTTCTAACATCTTCAAGTGTACAGAGACTCTGCAGCATGGCTCTCCAGTCCGGCCACCAAGTTCAGGAGCGCAAGTCCTCGCCAACTGCCGCTGCGCAGCCGGGCGACGGCCGCGCAAGTACCCCGGAAGTCGCGTATGTCAAGCCCTCGGATAGGGAAACTAGCTACACGTCAAGCGCCTCTGCGCCTCTCCCGTACGATGGTGGCGCGCCTCCCCTTCCCGACGAGCCTGTCCCAGACGACGAGGACGATGGCTGGGAGCCCAGGTGGGAGCCCAACGCAGGCGCCTGGTACTTCCTAAACCGCAAGACGGGTCTTTCGCAGTGGGAGAATCCACGCGTTCCGACCGCTCCAACCCACAGCCTCGGCTACGACAGGTTTGCTAACTATCATCTTCTTTTCGTGTCTTTCCCAGCCTAATACGTGCACTCTACAGAAACCCTTACGCTGGCGCCGCTGCACTGTCATCAAGCTCTGGCGCGCCGGGTACCAGCCCACCACCAAAGCGCAAGTGGGGCGGATACAACCCCAAGATCCATGGCAGCTTCGACCCCAACGCCGACTACGCCAAGGAGGCAGAGAAGGAGGAAGAGGATGCAGCGCAGGCCTCCGCTGCTGCAGCCTCCGCAGCTCGCAACGCGCTCCTCCCTAGCAATGACTACACTACAACTGCCCAGTTCAACCGTTTCAACGGCAAGCAGCAACAGGCTGGTCAAGGTCCTGAGATGCACAACGATGAAAACAAAAGTCATCGCCAGATGAATGCCTTCTTCGATGTTGATGCCGCTGCCAATAGCCACGACGGACGTAGTCTCAAGGCAGAGCGTCGCTCTCAGCACCTCAGCAAGAAGCAGCTCAAGGAGTACAACGAAAAGCGCCGAGCCGCGAAGGACGCGAAGCGCCGGGCCTGGCTTCTCGACTGAGCGTGTGGGCGGTAAGAAAGAGAGAATAGCAGTGCAGGTTCCAACGTGTACTAATGCAAGCTAGGCATGGGCAACACCCTTGGATTGATGATTGCATGTCTATCTGTCAAGGTAGGGTCTCACGTCTGTTCCGGTGCCTTTGGATGCGATAGTATAGCATGATGGAACTGTGTGTCTTCGCTCAGCGTCGTGGTATGAACCACACATGTTTTACATGAGCATGATGACTGCTCATTGTGTGCTCGAGCGGATGACCAATGATGAGAGCCAGTCTACTTTCTTGACTAGGTGTCTGGATACAGGTGGCATTGCCAGCAGGAGTAAGCCTCTATTGCTCGTAGTCACAACTGGAAGCTAGTAAGGTCTTATACACTTCAGTGCATGACCCATAGATACAATGGCATTTTTGTTGCCTTGTTCGTCAACCAATACTGCTCTCTTATGCCCCGCGTTCGTCTTTCTAGACCTTGCCCTGGAACCGTGGCTGTCTTGCACAGGCCCGCGCCACGTATTGCCCGGCCTTGCCATGAACCCCATGCCGTCATGTTCCTTGCAGGTCGCACGCCGTCAGTAATATACGTATATTGCGGCCAACGATGCAGCTGCTTCAGCCACCCTTCGAGACGACATCCTGGGTACTCATGTCCGCCATCTGCTTCCGAACGCCTTCCACTGTCGGTTCAGCTGCGACCCCTTGCGCCCGTGCATCGCTGTCTTGGGCGCGCTCCGCTTCTGCATCTGCATCATCCATGTTGTTGTCTGCGTCTCCGGCTTCCGGCTGGCCATTCTGTCCAATGCCATTCTCCAGCTCTTCTACGGCTCCGAGCAGCCAGTCTACCACGTCGTTCTTGTCGTTGATCTCCGCTTCGTAGACCGCATCGTGGCCCGCTCGGTTGATGATGGTGACGTCGGCGCCGGACTGTACTAGGAGTTTCACGCTTTCGAGGTGGCCGTTCAACGCAGCCCAGTGAAGGGGAGTGTTGCCGGCATCGTTGACTGCGTTTAGAAATGCCGGTTCGGGCTTCTCTGCGCTTGTCGAGAAGAGCACCTTGATAATATCTATGCTAGTCAGAATGGCTTTCGACCACACACGACTGGAGATATTACCGTTGTGACCATTGGCAGCAGCATAGTGCAGTGCGCTATTCTTCGAGTATGGGTCTATGGCCGCAGCGAACAGTTCCGCCTTCGATCGTTTGGTCTGTGTTGATAGTTCGGAGACGTATGAATCAAGCTCGGAAGGTTCGTTTGCGCGCGCCAGGTACAAGACCTCGTCTATCGCATCTTCGTCTAGTCCTGCCATCTCTGCTTGTCGGCCTGCGCTTTGGGGACCTCTGTGCTTCGAGTAAATATTTTCTGACAGGTCTGCCCAATGAGGAAAGCGGGGGCGGGGTGCAAGTAAGCCTGCTGGCGGCTAGTCCAGAACAGGCCGTAGCTTCTGAAGGACTTCTCGGGGCTGCAATCCACCGTTCGCGGCCGATGCTGCACCTGCCCACCCATCACTCTACATATGCAAGTGCGCATGCTTCCTGGCCATGCACTATACTCAAACAAGGCGTTTTACCTCCTTATCTTCCTCTCATCACCGGAATCTCAACTTGATACTACACCCTTACTGCAGATCCTGCACTGTTAATGAGAAGGTATAGCAATCAATCTATGGAAGCGCTAGAAGGTCAATACGCATGCACGAACTATGACGTGCAGCAATATGCTCTAGCTTGTCCTTGACTGTCGGTGTCTACCGACTTACATATTCCGAGTTGCTCCTGGCTCGCTTGTGCATTTGGCAGATTCCTTCCCACACCGGCTTTGACAGACTGACACAACGACTAAGCACCAGCAGAACCGAGAAGACGGTCCTCTCTAAATTTTACTCTCGAAACCTTCTTCTATTATCATCTCCTCGATTAGTAGGAAAAGGGTTGCGAACAAAACAGCGAATGGCTATCGCATGCACTCGGGTGTATGATGCTACCTCTGAAGATCATTGGCTTTTTTTTGTTCCAGCATCCAACTCACGATTCGGTACTTATTTGATACAGCTGAGCGTTCGGACGTGTGGCTGTGTCACAATGGGGACGGGAAGCTCCCACGCCACATTGAAATTACCCGGTTGCCGTCTTGTGTCGGAGCGGTAAACTGGGTTCATATGAGCCTACTTTGGTTATTCTACTTTGTTGAGAAGCAAGACAAGCTGAAGCAGACCTAGCACGCAAACGGAGTTCCCGGCTTCGCTTCTTCCCTACATGGTCTCATTCGTCTGCGGCCTGCAGAAAGAAACGTCTACCTATGCGGCGTACGTCATGAGAGTGTCGGCTCGCCTACACCTGCCACTTAGTACTCAGCTTCCCAAGGCAGGTCGGCTCGACTGCTTGAAGGTGTTCCCACTCAAACCTTCATCCTTCCGCTAACCCTTGCCCAAGCATAGATTGCGCAAGGTCCGTTGTGTACCCTGAACCTGGTCTTCCCGCGCAAATCCAAGATCCCAACAGGCTTGGGCAAGCAAGTACCTCGGAGACTGCACTACGCGTCTTGCCGAGGCCGTTTCAGAGCTTCTAATCGGATTCCCACCAATCGCACTCGACAGAATCGGTCCGATAGCGAACGTCTGATCAGAAATCTCCCAATGTTCAATCTAGAGCGGAAGGATTGTACCACTGTTAGGTCGCTCCTTGGATCAAGGCCTGGACATGTGAAAGGAGAGATTGTCACTGGGATCGGCGCGGACCTTAATATCTATCTAGATGAAGCTGGAACATTGTCCGTTCGGATCAGAGCCGAACCTAGTCATGTAAGATTACAACCACTCAGGCCAAGCTGATATGAATAGGCGTTTAACTTCAGAGGCACTCCGCAATTGGTACTCCGCATCGGCTTCTTAACGCTCGCTCGTTCGCTTCAGTTGTTGAAAATAATCAGGCGTATCGCTTGCCGAAAGCAGACATCGCCCGAGAAGTCACCCTAGTGCACAGCGTCGCCGCGATCCTGGATCGGCAACGTCCATCAAGGCATGCGGCGCCGTGCGATACACATACAGTAAACGGGAACAGAATAGATCTTCAGAGAGGTAGCCATATTCGCATTCATTGCCTGATATGAAGCCTCCTGCGTGGTCACATAAGAAACCCGAAATGTTCACATCGAATTACCTATTTTCCACCAAGATGACAACAATCGAGTACATTGCAGAGAATTTGCATGCGGCAGCAGCCGATCGAGCAATCTCCAGAGCGGCACCATAGATACACCCGCACTGCTCTCAATTCACGCCGCTTTAAGCCAGAAGTGCTATTGGTCTTTCGTGGACGTTCTCAAAAGTTACTTTACTTTTTAGCCTTCCCACGCCGCACACTAAGTTACCCCGCGGACGTGAAAGTCGTAGCGATGCCTGCGCTAAGGATTGTGCAAGGGGGAGAGGCGGCATTTGGACGCCACTACATCGATAGTAATTCCTGCATCTGGTCTGGTGCAGCCAATGTACCGATGCTCGACTAACGGAAGCCGCGTATCACCTTTCGGAGGTGTGGGTATCGCAACATTAGCTCTCGGCTCACATTACCCTGCTGCGCCGCGTGGCTGCATCAATACCAACACTTCAAGCCGTTTGTCGACAAGATTCGTGGAGCTGTAAGGATTCCTTCGACGCCTCCAGCTTCCAAATCCTTCCTGTGCCGCCAACGTGAAGGTCAGCAGCGCATTATATCTTATGCAAGACATCGTGTCATACATGGGCAAAGTATGCTACATCTCCACTGAGGCTCGGTAAGCCCATAACGTCTACGCAGATGTCGATCGGTGTGATAGGCCGGCTTCGGGTGCCGCTAGCTGCTCAAATTGTTGAGAAGGACAACGTACCATTCCAGAACATCCACTCCAGGCTTTCAGAGAATTCACTCACGGGGTCCATGTCTTCAACGCTTACGTCTGAGGGGTTTTCTTGACATAGATCCTGCAATATCTCTTCCTCGGATAGGGTCACGCTAGCTCCCTTGCCGGCTAGCCAATGAGCTAGCCCCGGCATGCTATCCGAAGGCAAGACCCTTCCACTGCGGCTGTCACTACCGTCATTGCCAGCCAGACGGGAGTTACTCCTACCGCCTAACTTACCGATAAGGCCCCCTCTCTTATTCAACATGACTCGACTATCGTGGGCTCTGTTCTTCCGATCGCTTAACAAATCGCATCTTTGGAGAGGAGTCATGATAGCTCCACAACAAAGGCACTTTCATTCGGTTCAACGCTAATTCTAAACGGCGGTGCGTCCTGATGAGCGCTGATCTGGCGGGCCGGCATAGAAGCTTTCGCATCATCTCAACAGCGGGACATGGATAGACAGGGACCTCAAGCGCTCTTCGCGATCCTTCGCTTGCGGAAGAGAGCGCTTGCACCCACGGGTTTTTGCTCAAACGAAGGATGGACATGCACACTGCTTGCTCTTCACATGCCAATACTGTCGTGTGTCTAGCAAGGGGGCGTCAACATGCCTTAGCAGGACAGCTACACTTGTCTTAGACGTGATTGCAGTGCCTTAGCGGACGGAACGGGTGACATCCATCAACGGGGCATCCGGTTCAGGTTTGTTGCTCCATAGCAGCATGCTTGTCTCCCTGCTTTCATTACCATGGCGGCCCATCACTTGCTCTGTTGCGTATTGGGTTTGATGGCAAACGTGGCCGCTTCTGACTACGGTCAAACAGAGAAGCCAGTAACAGACTGACGTGCGACATCCTGTCACCAAGGCAGTCACGCGGATTGTGACACTGTAACCGTGGACGTAGCGGAAAGAGGGGCATGTCTTCACAGTAAAGCTCTGTGCACAAGCTCCCGAGCTCCTGGGCTCAATGAGTGATCTTACGTACAAACAGCCGTGCTTGCGCTGCCCACTACGTAGCATGCGAGAAGATCTTTCGGGCCGTAAACAAATTTGCATGGCGATTATCATGACAGCAACTGCTACGCATGCCTTGCAGTCGTTCTGTTCGATAGCATGCATCAACGCGACCCATCTTGGCCTCGCCTTCGGCACAACAGATCCTTCACTGTGCCTAATGGCGTGGCGCATGCTTGTGCAGCTCACTGATGCATGGTGCTGGTAATGGTAGAGAACGATACCAGAACTGGACAGATCTTTGATGATACCCACACTTGCTCGTATATCTGTCTAAATGCACTCTGCCGATGCACGAAAGTACAATGTCAAAAGGTTCTTAAAGCACGCACCCAAGTATGCACAGGAATTAAGATGGAATATGCCAATACGAGGCTTTTGATTATTCGCATGATATCTCAACGCCGGCAAGGTGATGGAAGCGCTCTCATACCGTGTATGCTACGCTAGCTGGACAATCGTCGATGGAACAGATAAAGAAAAGAGAAAGAAAGTCGGGCCTTGCGCCGCGCTGTATGTCAGACGAAAAGTGAAGCTGGTGGTGGTACATGTATCCGAAACGCCTCCTGCACCTGATGTCATGCTACATGCATTTTCGTGCCATGTCAAACGCCTGATACCATCATCTAAGAAGGAGACCTTGAACAAAAACAAATTGAACCAACAAAGACGTTTACTCCTCAATGAGAGCGCCTAAGATCAAGCTCTGAATGACAAACTCCGCACATGTAATCCTCACCTTATGCCCGTTCACTTCCCCTTTGACCAGAAGCTCTTCTTGCACTTCAGTCTCATCCCTCTTCCTTTTCTTGGCCTTCTTAGTCTTGCCATTGGCGACAGGCTTCTCGGTACCGAGCAGCATTGCGGCAGCCTCTGCGACACCGCCTTCGCCGTTGTCCACATATACCCAGTCCCACTTGCCGCTAGTGAGCATATCGGATGCGCTCACAAGATCGGCGCAACGACCAACTGTAGCAGACCCCAGAGCGTGGGAGAGGAATACGAATGGCTGTCGCTTTTCAACTTCCTTCTTCGATTTGCCGGTAATAAGAAGGACACTCTGGCCTTGGAAGAGAAGATCACGATCTTGTATGATTTGGGCGAAGGAGACGTCCTCGCCAGCCGGGTCGTAAGGAGCCATTGTACGGGATCGCACGACACCGTTCGGATCGAGGAACTTGGAAACACCAGCGGGCAGAAGGTATCGCGTAAAGGGCGCAGCACGAGATGCGTTCAGCGAGTCATGAATCCAGCGAAGATGCAGACATGGAACATTGAGGGCGAGTGCTTGAATGTACTTGGTGCTGCGAGAGTGAGAATCAGAGATGAGAGCGACGAAGCCCAGGTCTCTGTATGCTTGCTTGAGCACCAGTGCAGCAGACCCCTCGATAGAGGCCGATCTACGACGGCTCTGAGATGATGTTGGTGCCTCACTGGGCTCACTCTCAAAAAGCTCGTGGAAACCTTGTTCTAGGACTTGTCCACCGTTGCTCTTGATTTGCCTAGCAACAACATCTTTGTCCACGTCTGCTGCAGTAGAAGTAAGAACAAAAGCCATGTTCGCAAACACGCCACTGCCGGATCGGGCGGTAGATGCCACAGACGCGGCACGTGTGGTAACGTCTTTCAGCAGTGATGGTACTCCTGTTCCTCGTCGGCTGAAAGAGGGTGTTGTGAATGGATCAGCAACAGGAGTGCCGAAATGAGAAGCTGGCTTGGCTGGCGTGATGGCTGCAGAGAAGTTGAAGGATCGATCGCGAAGTCGCTTCCAGAGTGAAGCGGTCAGGTAGATCTTACCCACAGGCACGGATATGTGCTCCGCTGGCTGCATTGCTTTAGCTTTGGGCAAGCTCTCCCGGGCGCGTTCTTCCAGAACAACTGTCGTATATCCGCGTTGGTCAGTAATGGGAAACTCTGCACCACTGAGGTCATCGATCCTGTCCTTGAAATCGACAACGACATAAACGTTCTTCTTCATACCGAGTTCATCAACCTTGACTTGATCACCCCTACGGAGACTCAGAGCACGGACGTGCACTGCATCCCTTGACGTAATGTTTTCATCGTCGTAGCGGATCTGCAACTGACGGGCAGTGGCCTGACCGATGCATGTGGCAGGATAGTAATGGCTGCCTGGCCAGGACGCGAAGACCCTGTTTGGCACAATGATTTCCCCTGGTGGGGTTATGACACGTTGCGACGGAGTTTCTAGTGGCATCTCGGCGTTGCTCGAATGGGGTGCGGAGCTGATGGGCTCATCCGGCTCAACAGCAGCGTCGAGCATCTCGACATCGGCTGGTCTATCGACAACTACTTCCCGAGGCTTCGTAGGAGTGAGTGGAGTACTTTTACGCACCTCTAAAGAAGGCTTTGGTTTTGCTGGTGAGTTCGCCGGTGAAGATAGGCTCTGCAAGAGTTCTCTGGATACTGGTTTCAACGCGCCCTGCCTCTCCTTCTGGGCTCTACTGGCTTTTGGCAAGATCTTTGACTTTAAAGATGTCGTTCGTTTGTATGGGGCCTGTACCGCTTCTCTTTCACGCGTAGCGGCCAATGCGCCCTTATCTTCTCGTGCCTGAACTGACGCAGTCGGCGGAGTGTCCTCAGGCGCGTGCTGAACCTGCTCGAGACGGGGTGATTTGGGCGGCTCTGTAAGTGCGTCCTCGTCTGTGGTCGGCTTTGATGGGCTGCGAAAAACACCACGCTTTGCTGTGTATGTAACCTTGCGCCTTTTTGTAGACGGAGGTGCTGGTGAAGTCGGAGCCATGAAGGCATCGCAATCGTCATCCTCAAGACCACTCAACCGTGGCATTTCGATATCTTCTTCTGGTACTGACTGCTGTGTCTCGGGTAGATTGTAAATGTCATCAATAGAATGGATACGATGATCTCCACGGATCACATCGCTTCCATTGTCTTTCGAGCTAACAGGTGCCGCCTTGTTCGGCTCAGACAGGCTATGTTCTTCCTGGGCGGTCTGGAAAGCCTCTGTACTGTTTGTCTCACGGAGTACAGCAGCGTCGTCCCCTGTGGCTTCAGCAGACATGTTCTCTGTGAAGAACGTGGGTTGCGTCTCATCGAGTGCGTCAGTCTCTGGTACAGTGTTTTGACGTCGCATGCTCGGTGGCTTGGGTGGCTCCGTAGTCGGATTTTGCCGTGATAGATCGCCATCGCGGATGCCATCTATAGATTGATCTTGTTCAAAGGTTTCCGGAACTTGCTGGTCGGTTCCCATATCCACTTTGCCGGGTTGGACGAGATCAAGCTCCTCATCAGACTTTTCACCTTGGAGTTCAATTGTAGCGTTGCCCTCGAGCTCCTCATTTGCAAGCGGTAGGTCCTCGTCCTCGTCCATTACGGTGTCTTCTTCAATGGTCGGTGTCGCAGTGTCCCGGTCAGCTGCTCCCTCTACGTACTCGTCGTAGGTGTGCTCATCGTATTGCAGATCGCCTTCTTCTGCTTCTGCGTCTTCGGGTCTCAGAAGTGGAGGGCTGCTGGGTACGCGCTCTTCCCCGTCGGGGATCTCGTCGTCATCCAGGCTAGACTTGGGTGGCATGGGGGGCATTGATGAAGAGATGACCTGACTCGTATATCCGGTCTTAGTGGCCATGGTAGTCTGGTTGATACTGTATTGATTCATCGATGGTGACGATGGAAATCGTAGCGATTTTGGTCGCGGTACACTATCGAAGTCTGCGGTTGCATCTGGTTGCGAGTCCATAACAGCAATTGATTCCTTGCTGCTAGGTGGCTGATTTGTGTCTCGTAGAAATCGCTGTGTATTCTCGTTCCGTAGTTGCGACTCGTGCTGCAGCTGCGAGGAGGGAATTGCTTGCTGGGTAGAAGTTCGTGAAGTGCGGTGAGGGTGCGAGGAAGTCTTGGGAACCTGCACACTATTGTCGTTGCTATTACGTCTCACTCTAGTCCGTGCGGTATGGGCCGCATTCTGTGACGACCCGTCGGGCAATTGTTCGGTATTGTAGTCTTTCACCCCGTTCCCCACTATGGGTTGTGACTGCTCGTCCATTGTCTCGTCACCGTCATCCGGACATTCACTATGTTCGCCACCTCGTGAGTTCCTCGACTTGACGGGCGATGGTAAACCGACATCCGGTACGCGCTTCCTTCCGGATCGCGATACCAATGGTGTCGGCACAGAAATGTGTGACAAGGAGCTGGCAGCCCGGCGATGGGCATGCTCCCTTGCCTTCTGCGCCTTCACTTTCCGAGACAGCTCTTGCCAGCTATCCTGGTCTATGGGCACGCTCTGCTCATCTCCTATAGAAGGCCTCCGCTTCTCCTGCGATTGCTTCATTGTAACGTATTCGGCTCGTGGTTCGCTGGATGATCGTACGACGGGATCAGATTTGGGTGTGTCGGGGCGCATGGCTTTGATGGGGCTGGAATAGGCGGGAATTGGACTGGAGTGTCGCAAGTGGCTGAAGTTGGGCGAAGGGCGCGTGAAAACCACATCTTCTGCAACACCGCCCACAGCGGGCGAAGTAGGCGCCTGGGTGTTGTTGAAGGCCTGTGTTAGCGAGATATGCTGTAATCCGCCATCGCCTCCATTGTCGAAAGCCGGAAAGAACAGCGAGGGTGAATCAGCGGTGGCAGGCGTAGTGTTTGTCCGCACGGCCGAGCTGAGCGTCTGGCCAGAGTTCCCCCTATGCCTGTCTGCCAATGCCGGTGTTTGGAATTTGAGAGGACTTGTAGGCGCCATGCTATTCTGCGCATAACCGTCGTCGTCGGCGTCGATTACGGTAGGGCTCGTAGGCGTTGGCATGTGCTGGTCTTGACTCGATGCAACTATGTCCATCTCATCTGTAGGCAGTTCGTCGCCATTGTCGTCGTCGGAATGGTCCACAAACAGCGATTTAGGAGGATTGACCTCTTTGGCCTCGCTGGTATATATGCCGCTTGTCCATGTCTTCATCATCTGACTGTCCGGCTGGGTGTCGCCCGGCGCGTCCATCATGTTGAAGCTGTGGTACATCTTGAATACGCTGTCCCCGTGTTTTATGTTGCCAGTGGTTGTGGGCGCGCTGTGGTGGGTGAGCAAGGCGGCGGGCTTGACATGTTTTGTGGTCGCGGCGCGTCGTGGGGAAAGAGCGCGGTTGAACGGGGAAAGCACGACGGGCAGGTGCAGAGAGACGCAACCCGTGTGCTGGGCCGAAGGCAGAACTAAAGGAGCGTGGTTGCCTGAGTGCGGACTCTCAGTAGATGTGGTGAAGCGGAATGGCTTGTCGCTGCAGGCCCGCTGCTTGAGAGCCTGGGAGAGTTGAGATGGGTCCTGGTGTGGCGTCAGTCAACTCGAGCGATCGGCGGCCGGGGTCAACACGCTATCCAGACGCGACGCAGAAGACGAATACTCACATCGTAGAAAAGATCCCCAAGCACCGTGGGAGTTTGCGAGTCCTCCATGGCGAAAGCTCATCTCTGAGTGCACCTCGCAGCAAGGCGCAGATGCTCACTGTCTTTCGTGGTTACTGCAAATCAGCCGTGGCGGCTACGCGCCAATTAACGCGTGGTCCCGTGCCAGTCAGTGACATCTGGACCAAGCGTTGCGCTTCTCTCTTCGCCGCCTTGGATTTGACAGGCGCATTGGTCCCGCCTATATTAGACTGCCATCTTCTATTGCTTACTGACACTGCGTGCCTTGCATTCTTTCAATTCGTCAAGGCATGTCGGTTGTCCGGATAACATTCTCTAGGCTTTCGACATGGTCGGTGTATACTCATGTCCTCAAACATTTCAAAAGGCTGCTGCCATTCGCGCGCTCGTCTAGAGAAGAGCAATGCTGGTTCTCTACATGCTCAGTGCATCACCACCACCTAGCTCAGAGCCTGGTCACGAATATGCAAAGAAAGAAATCGTCATTCGATTGACGTGGACTCTGTACATGTTGCTCGTACCCTTGGTCATCCTCCAAGAAATAATCGACGTCCAACCCTGCGTATCTCTCCTCCTGCAGTCCTTCCGTCTCCTCCTCTACTGTCTCGCTATTCTCCTTCATCGCCACCACCCAAATCGCATCGTGTCTCTGTTCACCGCCCTACTGACTCAATCTAAGTGCGATCGCTTATCCGAGGAAAGTGTAGTAAAGACCCATGACGACCGTCAATCCGACAGCGGTCCATCCGGTTCGGATGACTTGTTGGTTCTTGAATCCGATACCCACGTCCCACGCCAAATGCCTCAGGCCGTTGAAGCTGTGGAAGAAGAACGGGAAAGCGAAGAAGGCCTTCACTCCCATCTTCACAGCCGCGGGCCATGCAGCAACGGCCGCCACCATTGACTGTGTCTCGAGATGCCATCCAGTGTAAGGGGCGATCAGGTAGGCGATACCGAAGAGGTAGAGGGAGCCGGAGAGGGTAATTCCCGTGATGCGGTTGAGCGACGAGGCGTACCAGGTGATTTGCGGCTTGTAGATAGCCAGGTGGGGGGAGACGGGGCGGTAGATGCGCTGCTTCGCGAGGATCTCGGCTGCTTCGGACTGCGAGGCGTGTTCGGTCGCTGCGAGTCTACGTTCTCCATTGTTAGCATCCGCGGGCGCATGAGTATAGGCGGTACAAGTGGTGCGAGGAAGCTCGATGCTGCTATGACATACCTCCGCTGGACCATGCGTCCCGCCGGTTGTACCCTCAGACTAGGCGCGGCCGCCCGTCGCAGGCCAAGTTGGAATACCCGCTGAGAAGCCATTGTGTAGTTTCTCTGATGCCAATCGACAGAGCCGTCAGGTGTCGTGTGGTGGTTGTCGGCCGTCGATGATGCGCAGTGCCGCCAGCCCAAATCTTCCCGATTCCCGAGGTCCCCCTACCGCCCAATCAGCAGCCTAGTATTACGCGGCTTAGTCACGCACTTGGCGGACACCCGATATTTTCTCGCGAGCGCCCTGCCAACTTCCTTTCCTTCACGAACCTCGATATCGCCGGCAAGGAGCGCTTGACGTGCTGAACTGCGGGAGTGACGGCCTATTTTGTCTGCTGGCGTTATGTCAGTGGATGGGGCTCAGGAGGGATCGGAGAGGGACTGCCTGTATTAATCGCTTGTGTTGACTAAGACTATGTCTGCACGAGTTTCATATCAAGGCTACATATTGTGTTTTTGCGTGAAATTTGTAACCTTTCGACACGAAGGCCTCGATACAACATCTGATGCGAAGCTTGCGAAACGATGAGATGCGCAATTCCAGCATTGTAGCGTCGAGCTTTCCCATGCTGGTCGACCCATTTGCCCATCATTTGGAGCGGGCACGTGAAGGCGTTGACGGGTAATTTCTGTCATTACACTCGTCTTGTGCCTACGATGTCGTCCGAAAATGTAGGCAACAAGGCAATGTGGGTGTTCGATAACGCTTGGGTCGAGGCATCGTTACCACGCTCGGTGATTGCAAATTTTCTTCTACTTCAACTTCGTCCCGCTGCCGTCGCAATAACAAGACCTCTTTCGCCCATCGTCACACCTGCAGCAATAACATCAACACACATTGACTGAAGAACCCCATGACGCCTCTCCGCCAGATCTCTAGCGCCAACGCCGGGCTTCCGGCCGGCTCGTACATCTACAAAATCATCTCCACAGCGTCACGGCAAGATCCTCTTACCTACTCTTTGACCGAGCAATTGGCCTGCATATCTTCGGACGACTCGTTGCGTTTTCATAGCGCCGACTTACAACCTGATGGTGTGATCGCAAACGCAAATGAAAACATAACCTGTCTGGAAAGAGCGAACGATGCACCCAGCAATGTTGTCGCAACAGCAGGAAGAGACGGATTGATCAGGTTCTGGGACAAGAGGAGCAAGCAGAAGGTTTTAGAAATACAAAGTCGTGAGTGACTAGATCCTTGCCTAGCTGGATGCGAGGGATGTGAGGCTAATGATCAGCACAGCACACAAGCTTGTCTCAGCACTGGTGTGCGACGCTGAAAAGAACTTCGTTGCTGCTGGTATCGAAAACCCAGAAGACGGACCGACCAGCTCACCGGTCTACATATGGTACATCGCCACAGCCCTCGTCTATTGGTAGCATCAGTATCACTAACCCATCCTTAGGGATCAGCGCAGCCCTGCAGCTCCTCTCCGATCCTACGTAGAGTCTCATACTGACACCGTGACAAACCTTGCTTTGCACCCATCGCATCCAACTCTACTCTTATCATCTAGCACGGACGGCCTAATCAACATCTTCGACACTTCTCAGGCAGATGAAGATGATGCCTTGTACCAAGTTGTGAACCATGGATCAGCCATTGCACATGCAGGCTTCATGTATCCTGGCACAGACATCTATGCAATTGGTACGGACGAGACAGTGAGTTTCTTTGCTCTACAGAGCCAGAAAGAGGAAGAGGAAGAACCAACTCCGAAGGTGTGGGGCGACGTTAGGGAAGGATTAGGATGTGAGTATGTCGTGGATCTGGCATGGGTCGGACAACAAGCCTGTATTGCTGCAGGGAAGCATAGGTATGTCTTCCATCTGTGGTGTATACCAAAGCGATTATCAGTATTAAGTGATCACAGCGAGAATCTTCTCAACCTCATACCGATCGATAAAGGTACCAATGGACATCTGGATTACAGCTTCGATCTCGACAAGAGCATATCCTTCCCAGGCGCCCACAGCGAGGAGATTGTCCGCGATCTCTTCACTGATACTCATGTAGGCACAATCTCATTACAATATGACATGACGTTCTATAGCTGACATACATGGCAGACAAACACAACATACACATGCGGCGAAGATGGGCACATTCGTGCTTGGAAACCTTCAGAAGAGAGCACCATGGACGTTGATGAAGGAGTGGGATCAACGAAGAAGAGACGCAAGGACAAGAAAGAGAAGGCAAGGTTCAAGCCATATTAAGATCCCGCGACTGTGCTCTCGCGACTACCTCTGACCAATGTTGACATTGGAAAGAGCAAGTGCATACGCGCTGTTGTAAGACTAGGTATGTGCCGATACAAATCTGCAGGCATCCACAATAAACACTACTGCACAGTGGTTTTGCATCGAACTAGAACTTCCTTTCGCTCAGAAGCATCAAGTTTCTTGCAGTTTAATTAAACTGTGACGACATGTGTGCTAGCCGTGACCTACGAGCGACTCTTCCATGTAGGACGACTCAAAAAATGGCAAAAACCCAGAACTTTTGGAGTTCATCGAATTCATGAGGCGCAATGTACTGTCGACCTCGGGAGGTCACGACTCGCTTGTGGCTCGCCGCCCTCCACGGAAGCTAACGTTTCACCCCAGGCACCCAAACAGCATGACAGTTTCATCCCTCCTTACCCTCCCGCCATCATTCCAACGTCTCGCAAAGCGCCTAGAAGGTCTAAGCGACCGTTCTTGTATGATCTGCGTATCGTGATATGCCTCGCCTCAAGGGCGCCTGAGCGCCAAGGTATCCATTCTCTTCACGCGCCCGTTTCCGCCATGCTCGAAGCAGGTGTGTGGCCGTGTTTTCCAGGCCGACGCAACCGATTGTGTTGTTTTGTGTTTGTCTCGTGTGTTTTCTACCGGTGGAACTTTTGTGTAGGACGAGGGAATTGGGACAGATGCAGGATGCAGTACCGGTGTTGCGGCCAGGGAAAGCAATGCATCGTGAAGCCTTTGCTGGGCCGAGGCCAACATCTACGCCTGCGGAGCTTCCTGAGGCAGCGTGTATAAGAGAGGCCTGTTACCGCGCCGAACAGTAGCCTCATCAGCATCTTCAATCACAGTCTTCTCTACTACTCTCTACTTCGCTCTCTATTCAATTCTATTCCTTCCGCTGGTCGGTTCTTCATTATCAATAATCCCTTAACATAAACACTATTACCGATACCTCCCAAATCACCAACCAACCAACCCGACCGCAAAAATGAAGTTCACCATCTCCGCCATCGTCCTCGCTCTCTCCGCCCTCGCAGCTGCCAGGCCCCAAGGCGCCAACGACAACCGTCCCGTTCCCGAAGGCGCGTGCTGTGTCGCAAACACCAGCTTGAAGCAGGATGTGTGCACTGTCAACGGACAGAGCGGCCGATGTGTCCCCGACAGCGTCAACAACTGTGAGCAACTCAGATATCCACAAACGAGCGTTCGGAGCTAATAGTACCACACAGGCGGTGCCCAATTGACCTGCATCGAGGACAGCCGGTTGAACTGCGACCCCAACACCCTTGAGAGGGGCCGCCCTCTCTGCCGTCGTATCCAGGGCGCGTAAACGACTGGCAATAGGTTTCGAATTTGGAGGAAAAGTAAATATGTTTATATTATAAAGATCAGTATGAATTGGATTGGACTTAGTAGTGGTAGGAGGAGCTGTGGTATCCAGGTCCGATAGTGGTATAGGCTACATCGGCTGACAATGAAGATGCTGTTTCACCTTATTGGTATCCTTCCAAGTGCTCTTGTGACAATCTGTTGTAATGTTTGTGAAGTTTGAGACTGCAAGATGTTCCCATGAGTCTCTTGACACTCTAGGCTAGTTCACTGGCGTTCTCTAGTAGAAACTCGCGACAGATCAATGTAGAACAATCTAGCTGCCAGACTGCCTTGTTTGTAGTTTCTTGAAACAGCGAACAGTATTACTATATAGCCTTGGGGGTACGTAAATACATGCAAATGCGCTGCATTGTTGCTCATCTCCAAACGATCTTCATTGCTACCTGGTCACTTGATACACATCTTTTGCTTCGCACACGTGCATTCTGTACAGGTTCCTACCGCTAAATAGAGCCTACGTATCCTTCCTGTTGCGCCTTAGCCCCGACTGTTCAGCCTGTCTACCCAAACGAGAATCAACTCCGCAAGGAACAACGATAGCACATCAAGACTTCTGCGCCCATCAGACATGCCCGGTAACTGGATCGATGGCCGCATATCGATGCGCCTGGATGATGCTCTAGCAGCTGCAGATCGGCATTTGGCAGAAGATAACGAGCCTCAACGGCCTGAGAGTGTGCGTGACGAGTTGAAGGAGCTGTTTGGAAGCACTGACCTGATGAGACTTTCTTATCGGCCGCAACCCCACTCATCTACTTTCGCAGCACCTGAGATGTTGCCCGAACCAATTCCCGAAGAAGAGGATGTTAGCTTCCAGACTCTCATGAGCAACGCAAAACGCGTACTGCCCAACAGAGTTTGGGCAAAGCAGGAAAGACTTGGTAGAGAGCTGACACGCCAAGGCATAAGATTTCTTACATTGGTAGATGCTGCGGCCTGTTTACCGAAGAAGCACTGGTCATGGACTGTAAAGGAGGCAGTTAGCACACTATACGCAATCAAGGATCGTTGCGGAGAAGTAATGGAGAGCCTATGGTACCAGAACCTTAGTGATACGGATGGGCCGCACGAGAAGGCCAGAATCCTTCATCTAACTCATAACGCTAGAGCTTATGTGTTAGTAATCCAACTTACCTTCTTTATCTGCCGTCTGGAAGGCAAGCTCATGGCTGAGTTCGAAGCTGATGTTGAAGGCAATACTTCGGCTCTCGGCGTACCGCCCAATTTCAATATCTTCGATGAGTTAGAGCAGCTAGAACTACGCATCGAGACGAATCGTGGCGAGTGTTTAGAAGCTTTCGAAGACTGCGCTCCGATGGAATGGTGCGGGGAACCGATCCCAGTCGAAAAGGCATCAGCTCCAATAGAAGGCCTCACTGATGCCGACTGCGCCGTGTGTCAGGACGCGCTTACACCGCCAGGCGTAGTCACAGCATGTCAACACAGCTATTGTCGCACTCATTTGGAGCAATGGATCCATGCTGCAAGGGAAAATAGCCACCTATGCTGCATCTGTCGTACGGAACTTTTCCCAAAGCCCAGCTATCGGATTAAAGATCCGGAAGATGGTCGCAACTACCAACATGAGATGGATTGGTGGGATAAGGCGCTGACGAACGTGTGCATCGTGAAGCATTGGGCATTATGGCTAGAGAAAGAGCGACAGCTTCAACTCACGTACGAAAGAGAGACGGTATGAGTGTACTCTGTCTTCGGAGCGACATTGGGAAGCCGTAGGAAGGGCCTCTGCGTATGATCCGGCGCCGGAAGCCCAGGTTTTGTCTTTATGGCTCGACCGAGGATAACCTGAAGTACAACAGACTTTTCAGAGGAGCATCTGTCAAGGCCGAAATAGTTCATGTAGTGGAGTCGGTATGCTTGATGACATGCGTAATGAAGCTGAATAGTTGGGAATGGGTCTGTGCCTACGGTCTTGCAAGAAGGACCGAACATGATTTGCTGTTCGTCGACTAGAAGTTTCCACGTCTCGGCGGTACTTCCATGGGAACCCGAATGATTGCAGAGCAGCGAATGTGCAGGAAGTTCCTACGGGTGTTGGTTTGGCAGCTGTACACCTGCATTCTTTGACGCGTCAGGCTCGCGTTCGTGTGACGTCATCGACAGCGATACTCCGCCGGTCACACGGCATCCCTGAGCAAGGTATCCCTACGTGAAACGCCAACGGTGCTAGAAATCGGAGAGATCATGTGAAATGACAGCTAGGCAAGAGGCTCGTCTGTCAAAGCAAGGAGGAATGCAGAGTGTTGATGAGATTGTTCTCCATACATCCATAGATGGGTGCACTGCAGGGATTCTGGTAGCGCCAGGGGCTAATCGATAACCGTCACCTCGGGAACGCGACACTTATTTCTTTACGGTACCTGCTTCACATGAGGGCGGTCCCACATTCACAACTGGTTCAGCGTGCGCCCGTGCAGGATATTTCTGACGTAACGACTTCATTCCCGCTCTCCACCCCAGCCCCGAAAACTCGACCAAAGTTGTAAATCTCCTGCAAAGCGACGTCGAAAAGCACCCTTTCAACGATAAAGTCATGTTTTCGTCAACGTCTTCTATATTCAATAGAGCGGATGTCAGCGGCCGCACGAAGAGAACAGAGACGAAATACCCAGTGACCGTTTACGAAATTGGAGCCGAGCCTATAGAGTAAGTTGCGTCTAGCACAGTATCATCACTTTAAGTCAACATAATTGACGGCAACCTAGCTTGAGCGAGGAGTTCTGCAATGTTGGTCTACCGAATGTGCTTTTCTTTTTGCAGGTTGTTAACAGTGACAGGAGCTTTGCTCGGATGCATCGCTCGATTCTACAGGCCGATTTCACGATCGTAAAGCTGTCATCGAGAAGTTGCAGCGAATGAGACCAGACTTTGATTCCACGTCTACGATTTTGGCCGTGTTGAAGTATGTGCCTAAAATTGGTCTAGGTGGTGATCCGGCTAACACATGAGTAGTATCGAGAAGATAAATATTGAGAGACGCTCAAAGCCGTGCGCACAGCCACCGTTAGCCGCGCAAAACGATGAGCAGATTTCAGGCTTAGTTACTCCACCAGCGGATGGTAGCTCTAATACAGCCTCATCAGGCTCATCGTCAAATGACTCGGAACATACCGAATCAGATTTCGTCTCTGCTCAAGGGGATGACGAAGCAACGGTAGCGCAAAGCCTCCCTACTCAGTCCAACCAGGGGAGCGATGTTCGCGCAGCAACACTAAGTGTCATAAAATAGTCTGTTAGCTCGTAGGCGACGCTAAAAAAAGTGTAGCTTTAGCACATTTAGAGTTACTTAAAGTACTTACGCAAAGCTACTTATTTATATATATAAAAAGTTTATATAAATAATATAGCTCTATTATATAGAATAATAGCTATAGCAAAGTACTAATTATATAACGTAATCTCTCTACTACTATAAGTAGGCAGGCTACTTATCTAAAGTAAGTAACTATTGTTAGGTCCTAGCCCTAAAGAGCCCGGGCTAACTTAGCACTAGCTATAAATACTTTACAATCGCTATCGTAGCTTAGTAGCGATTCGTCTCTAGCCTTTTTAGAATAATATACCTAATTACAGTCTAATGTTGTGCATCTAGTATTTAACTAACTCTATTATTTAACAACTATAAGAGAGCTTCTACGTTTAAATCTTCTCTATTATACGCTCTTTTTGTATATTAATCTATATTATTATTATTACTTTCTTTTTTTTTACTAAAGTTTATATATTCTAATAAGCCTTTACTAAGGTATAGTTATTATGTAATATCTATAAGCTTATAGCTAATAAGCGTTAAAGTTCTTATAACTAATTAGCGTAACTACTTTTTAGACACCTAAAGCTATATATATAACTAAATTCTAATATTAAATGTAGCTAAAGCTATAATTAACATCTCGAGACAAGGAACCGCAGACTATCTTCTCATCAGACAAGGCATCGAAGGCGCCTTTGTCGCTGATTTTCACATCGACTCTTCCGTCAGGTGGGGCGTCCGGTATTTCACAGGCTTGGGAAGATTTCAAAGCATCACCCGCTGCAAAGCAGCCTCTCAAGTTCTCTGATTTCGGTTCGTCTACAGCGAAAACAGGAATGTCATCGACAGAGGATCCAAAGCCGGAAGCTTCCGTAATCCAACCCCTAACGCAAAATGCAGCGTTGAAGCCATCACCGCCTGCCAGTCTTCCAGCAGCATCGTCACCAACTCGACCTGCAGACACATCCGCTGCCTTAAACCCGTCGATCCCGTCCAAAGCCGCGCAAGACCAGCTTCCAGTGCAGGAGCCGCTGGTGTCAGAGACAGATGGCGCCACCTATAGAAACGTCGCGCAGGCTACCATTGCTAGAAAAAGGATACTAGATGACGAAGATTACACGTCGAGCAGCAACGGCTCAAGCAGTCTTGCGTCAACAAGTACTTCTGGACCAGCCGAAGTTAACAGTCAACCCCCGGTGACACCCGATCCAGATGAAGAGTTGCATAAGTGGATCAAGGATAAGTACATCGAGATAGGATTTGATGAGAATACATCCAACTTCATCGGCTGGCCCAAACTTCTTGGAAAGCTCTTAGCACATGAGCCAGATGGAGCAAAGCATGCGCGAATCAACCGAGCGGTGTCGCGGTGAGTATCATCTGACCCTTTTGGCGGTCGACTTGCTGATCTGTTGCAGACTCCGTGTATTGAAAAGTCTCCCTTCTACAACTGTGGTCCAACAAGACAAGTCCAAAGCCCGTCGTGAACGATTAAGGAGAGCTCAGGGTCCGAGCCTACAACACACTGCAACTTCACTAGCCAAAACAACAGTAGCAACGACCACAGCATCCCAAAACACTGCACCACAAGCAATGACGCAGTCGGCAGCCCCATCGACCTCTATACCACACACATCAACAGATTCCCCAACAATACAAGCGCCGGCATCGCAACCTTCGGCAATGGTCTTGGAACCATCGGAGCCGCCATCTTCATCTCCGTCACAGGCCCCCCACAAGACGGCGCCGCCAGCCGCAAACAATGGTATTGCAGGTAAACCCCCGACGTACGTCATTCAGAAAGACCAACATGGGAATCCTGTTGAGCTGTCCGACACGATCACATTCCTACGCTCATATTCGCAATACTCGTTCGAGGAACTGCGTGTGGCCGAATACAGCCGCGAAGATGTTCATCCAATCTCTGGATCCAGCCAGGGTGCTCGCAAAGCTGAGGCACCCCCCTCGTTACCGATAGCCGCGGAAAGTGATCGACAGGATTTTGAATTGGATCTCAGTCTTATGGACAGTCTCGTTCCGAACAAGTTCCAATCCGATAACGCTGATGCGACTATGGAAGGTGTTATGAGAGATATCAAGCACGCGCCGTTGCTATCGGCCCCTGTGGTCGCTCAGCACGTGAAAGACTTGGTCCCGCAATTCGGCTTCATCGGTAATCACTGGGACGAAGCGGGGCATGCCGTTAAGCTGTTCTACAACATCAATGTGCCTTTGTCCGCATTCATATGCGGTGTTCAAGGAAGTGGTAAAAGTCACACTACAGCTTGCTTGCTCGAAAATGCTTTGGTCCCATCCAAGAACCTTGGCCGCTTGGAAGCGCCTGCTTCTGCTCTAGTCTTCAGCTATGGAAGTTGGAGCACCGGTGGTGCAGGCTTCAGCGTCAGCGAAGCTGTCCATCTGTCTCGTGCGCGGCCCGATTATCCTGGGCAAAACGTGCAAAGAATCACTGTGTTGGTCTCCGCGCACAATGGAGCGATCAGAAGCTGTTACGAGGATCCCTCTCGCAATATCCGCGTGATTCCGTTCAGACTCAACGCCCGGGCTCTCGACATCACCGGTTTGCGTGCACTGATGGGTATTGGAGATAAGAGCCCCCCACTCTACATGGGCCAGGTCGAAATGGTGCTCATGAAGATGTCATCCACGAGCAAAGATGGACGACTCGATTACAAGTTGTTCACCAAGGAAGTTAAGCGGATAGATTTAAACGATGCACAATCGCAAGCCCTGAAACAACGTTTAGCGATGCTTGAGTCCTTCCTCGATCTGGACGGCAAGGCGGCGGAGCCAGAGTTTCTTCCGGGCGAGATGATTATCATGGATCTGTCCGATTCTTTCATGTCATCGAGCACAGCCTGTGTTCTCTTCAAGCTGGGCTTGGACCGCTTTCTGGAATCTCCCGTCAAGAGTAAGATGGTAGTGTTGGACGAAGCGCACAAGGTATAGTATTTTGGTCCTCGGTCAACAAGCTTTTGCTAACACAATGCTAGTACATGTCCGATAGTCCAGGATCCAAATTTCTCGCAGACAGTCTCGACCACACGATCCGTCTTCAGCGGCACTTGGGTACCCGTATGATCATTTCTACTCAAGAACCGACCACGTCCACAGATCTTATTGCGCTTTGCAACATGACCGTCATTCATCGCTTTACGAGCCCTACCTGGTATGCCGCACTCAGAAGACATATCAGCGCCCTTGACAACAACGACGACAAGGCTCTCATGCAGCGGATCGAGGGATTGGAAACCGGAGAAGCGCTTGTGTACTGTCCGAGCACTGTACTCGCGAAGAATGACGACGGAAGCTTAGCAAAAGCTACGGGCCAACTGCTTAAGATCAACATCCGGAAAAGGATAACGGAAGACGGTGGCGAGTCGATCATGGCCGTGTGATTAGTTGCGTATTTTCTATAGTTGTACTAGCGTAGTTCAGACATGGCTTCCTGCCGTTTTGAGCGTTTTGTGTAATTGTGGGCATGTGTCACAGAAATCACGGTCAAAATAGAGTGTGGAGGTTTTGAACGGCATGCTAGTTGTACCTCTGTTACCTTTTAATGGCGAGCCGTTCTACAACACTTGTACTCCCCGTGCGCGATTCAACGGCCCATGATCCACCGGTACTGTTACGTTTGGAATCGTGACTTGAGATCTCATCGTCTTGATGAACAGTAGTCTTAACCACGATACGCCCGGCATTCTTCGCAAGTTCCTCCTGGCTGCTATGCGCATCACCCCAAAATAGATCTCGATTATCGCCTTGCGGTCGTATCGATGAGCTGACTATACCCTTCATTCTTATGTTGTCGGACGCTTGTTTGACATAACCTTGCGCGTTATAGGACGGCTTCGACGCGTTCGAGCGTTTGCGAACCAGTATCGCGAAGGCGGGTGAACATCCGATGATGACAGCTAGGGATATTGTTAGTACAGATTACATTTTTCAGGCCTCCAAACAGAGCATACCCATAGCACACTCTACAACAGTCCAAAGCAACAACCACTTAGGCTCAGGTGTAGTCGCTCTGCCACGACCGTCGACTCCGAGTTGTACAACACGAAGCGTGGCGAAAGCGACACATACGAAGCCGCTGCCGAACAGCACGAAGACACCAATCTTCTGTTTGCGTGGTAGTTGGAGATTCCAAGTCAGTCGGATTGGTAGAAACATTACTGTCGCTGATCAGTATCGCTTAGTGTATTGCTAGAGGCTTATTCAACATACTCGCGAAGTCGGTAGCGACGTCTACCGAGTAGGCAAAATAAAGACTGAAAATGATTCTGTCGTTCTCGTTTGGGGTGCCAACGCATCTGCCTTGCGCATATTTGGTCTTCAGATTATCGCATGTAAAAATGCTGCTGAAAACACTACCAATCCATGACTTTCGGAAGTAAGCCTTTGCATCTTGGACACGAGACCAATATGAGAAAGATGACTTACGATCATACAAAACGAGACTATAGCCCACCATATCTTCTTGTACACACCAGGAAGACCGGTCAGCAATTTACGGTAGAGTGTCAACAAAGACATCTTAACCGAAAAAAGAAGTGTGTAGAAGCACATCTGGCCTGCTACAATGAATCGTATCATAGCCGCAGTATCTTCTATGATTGTCGCGTAGGGTTCGGCCAGGCCTCCCAGGACTGCGAACACCCGGAACATAGGCCAAACCGCCATCAGATAGCATGTCCACATTGAGACGAATAAAGCGAAAGCAAAGTAGATGAAGAAGTCCGAGAGGTCGAATGATCGACGTTTCAAAATTTGGAGTGTGATGCGAGAGAACACAATCGTTGATGTCAGGACGAGCATGGCGGCGTTTACACGCACCAGCTCGTCCCTCGTGATAGGTGTCTTTGGGGGTGCGGACATTTGAGTTGATGAGAAATCGATAGCCTAACGGATTTACAGGTCCTGGAAAGCATCGTTCGAGTCGAAATACAAATGTCGGGGGTTCTTGGAAGACTTGGAAGGCTCTGCGGCGTGGTTCCCGGGTCCCTGGGACAGCCAGCATGAGGTTTCAATGGTACCTGATGATGTAGGTTGACCAAAACTAACAAGTGGACTCCTTCCTCAAGGATGCTGAGTATCACGGACAAACCCTGTCCATGTTTGGGCTTGCCGTCCCAAGCATCCTACGTCGTATGTAACCGAGAATGCGATGCGATCTAGAACGCAGGATCTCAGGCTCATAAACAAAAGTTTCCTTAGGCTAACACCGGGAGGATGGGCCGAAATAGGCTGGTAGAAGAGATTGCTGCGGCTTGCTGCATTGTCCCCGTGTGGGCCCTAGGAGCGACCGTATTGAGCGTATGTGATGAGGATTGTACCGCGTATCTGTGTAGGGCTTCCGACCGGTGGTGGCCTTCCATTTTGCGCTCAACGCATGAAGGAAGCGAGAAAAACTTCCCCCAGAAAGGTAACATGTCCTGGCGGATGGGATGATACTTGCGATGGCGTATCTGGGTACTCATTAACCAGATTGCTGGATCTCTATTGCGGATTCTATTGGCTACCTGACGTCCAAAATCACATACTGCAGATGTAGAGTGCGGGCCCACTACCACCTGGGCATGAATCCATTGAAGCGGGAACCTAAGGACCTCAGGATCGTTGCGAGGAAAGAGAAGCAGCTAAGTGATGCCGTTCATCAGTTGCTATCCCGACAGCTGACCAGTTGACGCATAGTTAACAATGCCTTCAGATAGATGGTGACGCGACACAGGCGTGGAATCGTGGTGCCGACAACGTCGTCCATCCTCGGACGGCAGGCTGCCGCCTCGCCGGCCAAGCGCAGCTTGGCGTTCAGGGTCCCACAAGTGCACCTACCTGCGCCAAATGCCGCACCCGTGCACCAGCCGACCGACTGCCCGCGTGAGTCCGCCCGCATCACCCGCCATATCGCTACCAGATCTCACCGAAGAGGTTGGTTCGTCGATTAGTGGACACCGTTCTCTCTTGTCACGGTATGTAGTAGGACGGACGCCAGCGCAATGACACAGGCAGATGCGGCAGAAGCAGTCGGGTCTGCCGCCGCAATATAATTTATGCAAGCGAGCCGTAGGTACAGTAAGGGCTCCCTTCCCGCAGGAAGGTTTACTCCGCCGCGACCCAAGCTCGAACTTTGCCACCGCCGCACGTATGCTAAGCTTCGCATGCGACAGCCCTAGTATTGAGCCATTCACAGCCAGCAACGCAGTCATGGAACCCCAAGCGAGATGAATCGCTCGTGCACCTGGTAGTGGTCCGCGGAAGATCTTCCAGTACAGAATGATAAATTGAACTAATACTACACCGCATTCTGGTATCTCGAGCACGCCCAGCATCGTTCGTTCTTTACGCACAACGTCCAAGATGAAGACCTTCTTTTCGCTTAGCACCATCGTGGCAGCCGTTTCAGCCCAGAATGGAATCTTTGAACCCGCAGACTTCAACATAACGGAAGCCTTGATATCCAACGGCGTCAATGTCTCAGCTATTCCTGAGCTCTCTGGTCTGGTGGAAAGAACTGCATCAAGCGGTTGCTCTATTGCTGTATGTTTTGAGCCGAACACTTCGCTCATAATCTAAAGTACTGACCGCTTCCCAGTGTTCCTCTCTGAAGCTGATCTATGGTGGCGACAAGCTCCTGTCTGAGGAGACGTCCGCGTATGACGCCTTTACTGGCAGTTATTGGAGCATTCAACAGGGAACTGTGAACCCAAGATGTGTCTTCAAGCCATCTAACACGATCGAAGTGTCTTCACTAGTTCTTCTCTCTCGCCTAACGCGGTGCCCTTTCGCCGTAAAAGGTGGTGGCCACGCTGCTTTTGCCGGAGCGTCGAGTATTGATGGCGGCATCACGGTCTCGATGGAGCGTTTCAACCAAGTCGCAGTGTCAAACGACAAGAAATATGCCAACGTTGGAGCCGGAACCCGCTGGGTCGATGTCTACAAGGGTGTCGAAAAATCTGGTGTCAGTGTTGTTGGAGGCAGAGTAGGTTACTTCAATTCATGTGTGGGAGACAAAGGCTAAAATGGTTTTAGATGGCTCCAGTCGGTGTTCCAGGACTCGTTCTTGGTGGCGGGATCTCGTTCTTCTCGAACAAGCTGGGGTGGGCATGCGACAACGTTGCTAGCTATGAGCTTGTGACTGCGTCTGGTCTTGTTGTCACCGCAAGCCTAACTCAGTTTGCCGATCTGTACTGGGCTCTTCGCGGTGGTGGTAACAACTTTGGTATAGTTACTAACTTCAAGCTCAACGCCTTTCCTCTTGGCAAGATGTGGGGTGGCCAGCGCATTTTCACAGAGAACAACTTCCCAGCCGTCCTCGACGCTATCTACAAATTCGCTACTGTCGGCTCTTCGAAGGATACCGACGCTGCCGAGATCGTATCATTTGGCAACTACCCAGGGATGGGCAAGATCGCCATCGTTCAGACTCATTACGCCCAGCCCATTGCCAATGCCTCTGTCTTTGATGATATCAACGCTCTCACGCCTGTCATGGATGACACGGGAATTGGCTACCTCAGCGAGCTTACTGTAAAGATGAATGGTGGCTCACCGAACGACACGCTTGGCTCCCTCCAAACCCAATGGGACGCCACATTCAAGGTCGATCGCGAGCTATTCAGCTTCCTTGTCAACACCTTCTACAGCCTCATCCCAGACGTACAAGATCTTCAAGGCGCATTCCCAACAATCTCCATTCAGGCTATCACTGAAGGTCAATTGAAGGGTATGCAGAAGAACGGTGGCAACGCCCTTGGTCTTACGCCCGCTAAAGGCCCTATCTTCATCATGAACATGAGTGCATCGTTCACCAACGCAGCACATGAAGCAACCATCTTGAAGTTCCTATCTACCATCATCAAGAAGGTCAAGGCAGAGGCAAAAGCCAAAGGCGTGGACAATGACTACATCTACATGAACTACGCGTCCCAGTTCATGGATCCGATCGCTAGTTACGGAGCAGCGAATGTTGAGAGACTGATCGGTGTGAGCAAGAAATACGATCCCGCTCAGGTATTCCAGAACTTGCATCCGGGCCATTTCAAATTGAGCAAGGGAGCTCCGAATCCAAACATGCCATGAAAGCTTTAGCATTGCGAAGCTCGGTATTAAAAGCAACATGTAAATTTTAATACATCACGATACATCATATTCGGCTCGTTGCACTACATTACCACCAACTTGGACACGTTCATGACAACGTTGGATTACTTTATCAGCGGTGGATGAAAAGATGACCACCTTCATATATCGGAGCGACGAGCTCTTGGTCAACATTTGCTAATTAACCGATCATGTATGTGAAAATATGCCGCCCGTATTTGGAAAATGCATTCGACAGGACATCGCCTCTGTGGATGCGATATGGAAGAAGTTTACAGCATGGGACTTGAACAAGTCGCGGAGTCCCCATGCATGTTTCAGGTTCACTGACTGCTGAACTAACGAAAGCAATCAGCTATTGAACCAGTCAACGCCCCTAATCATCTTATCACATATGTAGCCAGTGACAAGCGCATATGTCCCCTTATGCAAAATGTCAATGACCTGCTCGTTGATCGGCCAAGTCCACGGAACCATGGAAACATTCGCCGTAGTCTCAACCAACTGATCCAGCATGATGCGAATACCGGTATGCATGAAGACAGCCACCGGCCCGATGACGCCGTAGTACGACATGACCGCTCTGAAAGGTCCAGCAAGCATGCCCATACCAAAGTGATGAGCATGATTCAACAGGAAGGTGTGGCGCTTGTAGAATTCTGGCGAGACACCCATGTGGTTACCCATCGTTCGTGCGGGTACGTAAGAGTCTGGACGGCCTGTGAAGAACTGTTCGACTTTGTTCGATCCTGACATGCTGGAGAAGGTCAGGCATTCGCAGATAAAAGATCAGGTGGCGACTGTCTTACACTAAGGCTCCTACGAAGCCGGCTCCGATACCGATAGCGACCGCGCGACCGAACCCGACCTGCGGAAACTTGGGGAAGCTCGATTTCGCATCTGGATACGAGACCGTGCCGGTCGCGGTGTGGTATTGAGGCATGGCGATTAGACTTTGGATGGAGATGAAGTGGTATGGAATTGGAAAACGGAGGGTGCGGACCGTTGTTGCTGTGTTTTGTTTGCACCTCGCATTTTCGTTGTGACATAACGTGGTCATGAACGAATGACCAATGACTTCGTTCACTTTGACGTCACACATCGTCGGTTTGCCAAATCGTCGGATCGCGCGAGACTGCACGAAGCACAACACCTCGCAGGATTTGCTACACACAAAGAGGCATGCATGATAATCGAAAGAGGAAGCTTCCAAGGTTCGTCGCCATTGGAAATAGGCTTGTTGATCTTACATAGCACCGCGTCAGCGTCGCTAGGCGGTAAGATGCTATTGTCGAACTCAAGTATTGCGACATTATAGACTTGACTACATGAGTTCTCCTGGCTCATTTGGATCGTCCAATGATCTTGAAATTATCCATGCCCATGCCATTTGTGACAAAATCTCCGATGGTGAGCATCCCAGGTCCATATCCATTGCCAACTTCAGCTCTAGTCGCTTGATCTCATCGATATTATCGCGCACAATTTTCATGTGTTTCGCTTTGGCTTCCTCAGTGGGAATGGCGCTTTTGTATTTAGACATCGGTTCCCGCGCTCCGTTGCTTATGACCAGTGCTCCAAAAAGTCTCTTGTGGAGGTCCTTCTTCTTGTCTGCGATCGACTCTTCACGTCTCTTGACCCTGCCTATGGAGAACGTATCTTTGATAGTGTCTACCACTTTGTCGGTCGGGCTCAGGACTGTGACTTCACAGTGTTTATCGACGTCCTTTTTTAAGTCGACAAGGATTTTGCGGAGGGTTTCCTAAATTTTTTCCGCTTCGTCAAAAAGCTTTTTTGGCTCCGAATCATTGGCTGTCGAGGCAAGTTCATTCATGATGGATATTGGAGGGCTTGTGGTGGTATTGTCCGTCTTTATGCGGAAACGTGTGTAGGCTCGGAGCGGATTAAATGTATCGTAGGAAAAGGTTTGTATAACTGTTAGCTTTGTTTTCTGTAAGTAATGCTTGATGGCTGTTGCAGACCTATAGCTCATCTAGAGATTTTATATATGTTCTGAGTAATAATAGGACTTACAGTCACGGCCGTGCTGATGCTACCGGTGGTGACATTCTCTGACTCTAGCCTTCCTTGTGGTCGACCCAAAAGTAACATGAAGTCGACTGGGTCATTTATGACCTCCAACTATGATACAGTATACGCTAAGAACGGAGAATTAGTCAACGCTGTATTGGAAGGTACTCACTGAGGAGTTATTTGAGAGCAGCACAGTAGAGGGCATTGTGCCAGGAGAACAGTACTTCGCGTCCTGATGTTAAACTTGGTCTAAGACTCCGTGCGCTGGTATCTGAGTCTGGTGCCTGCCCTGTACGACACGTTCTCTCCAATGAGGTCCGGCATGGCTCCAGCGTCGTGCGACCAACAGCGCTCAAGGAGTCAGACAAGGTATGTGCTCTATCTATGAGCCATTCAAGTAGCTATGGTGCGTAATAGCGGCTCTGAAGTTTCCACTGACCCTGCGATTGGCGCTGATGTCATCGCATGTGAAGGTGACACAAGCGCGCCTTCTGCACTAGTAGGCGTTGTTTATATCCAGGCAACTTCCTCACCCACCAAGCACCAAGCACCAAGCACCAACAAACAACAGCTTGCAAGCCACCACAAGCACTCCAATCGCGTCTGCCACAGCGAAGTGCAAGATGTCGTCGTTTCTTGACCTGCCCGCGGAATTGCGCAACCAAGTATACGGCTACATTGCTATACCCCACACAGCACCTCTCTCCTCCTACATCGGGCTCTACCTATCCTGTCACCAGATTCGATCTGAAATGGACGGCGAGTGCTCCAAAATATTCCGAAACTACCTCGAGATCTTCCAGGATCAGCTCCAAGACGCCCGCATCGACATACCTGAGACTTTCGCGGAAATGCAGCACGTCCGCCTGCACTGCAAACCGACTGCAGACTTCAGCATCATTCAATGGTTCGATGAAGTCACGGATATCTGCCTACTCCATCTCGCAAGCCTTTCCATTATCTATGGCTTTCCGGAAGACTCGTCTCTCTCGCATAATGTGGACCATTATCTGCTTTGGCTTGCCGATGCAATGCCGGACCAGCTCAAGACAAGGGTGGTCAACTCTCAGCGGGTTGAAATGGTGTCCTTCTGGGCCTCAGAAGAAGAAGCGAAGGATTTCGTCGATGAATATCCACACCATGAGTTCGTCACCGCAAATTGGACCTTCCTATGGGATTTGGAACTTGACGGTACTCTGCATAGCGTGTGGAAGAAGCCGGATGGCAAGGGACGTAGCGAAGTGCTAGCGAATGATACCATGGCTTAGCGTTCGAGCTTGAGATTGGAACTGATGGCGAATGAGGTTGCATGTTTCGTCATGCATGCTATCCGTACAGAACACACTGATCAGAGCGAGAGGCCGTGGTATTTGCCCGGTCACGAAAGCGTCCGAGCAGTGAGAAAGTGAGCGGCTGGAGCTATACACGCTGATGAAGATGTCTTCATATGCGCAAGACACGTATTCGTAATCTTAGTTCTATACAGATTGCGTTTCATCTCAGATTCCACGATTCTTTCCCTGTTGCAATGCGTGCTTCTCCGCATCTAGACACCCCAGAGCTCAATGTTCATGACCATGATGCTCATGCCCGGCACCCTTCTCAGCGAAGTCGATCTTCCACCCTTTGGTAATAAACACCCGCGGGTCCCTCACCACCGCATACGCAGCCTTTTTACCCTCGGCAGCATGGAACTCAAGCGGCACAGGCTTCTTCCTCTGTGTCTCCTTCTCACCTTCCTGCATCACGACGACCTCAGACTTGTCCTTCCAAGCCTTAGGTGCGCCGACAATGACGATCTTCTCGACGCGCACCTTCTCCATCGTCTTGAGATACTTCTCGCACTTGACAGTACGTTTGCTAGAGTCGAGATTGGAGGAAGTGAGAATCTGGCGGGTGCCGTCGAAGGAGAAGCGGCGGTGGATGAAGGCACCCATTTCATAGTCGAAGGTCTCGCCGTCGTCAACGTACAGAGTACCGGCAGCGTTACCGTCTTTGTCGAGAGCGATGACCAGAGTGAAGGGATCGTACTTCATGAGGCCAGAGGAACGACGAGGGCGGTCGCGGCGTGGGATGACGTGGCCACCCTGCATAAGAAGAGGAATCTTTTCGAGAGGAGCTGGTACAGTGTGGTGCCCAGCGCCGCTGTAAGTGGTGAAGTCAAAGTAGTCGTAGTAGGGCTGGTCGTCCGCGAGGTAGATAGAGACACTATCAGCACCTTCCTTTGTGACTGGCTTGGCGAGAAGACCAGTGGAACCAATGTAGAGTTGGTCGTCGACTTCGAAACCACGCTCGTCGGCAGGGTGGACCCAGAAGTTGGGTCGGATGATAGGCGCACCAGTTGTGTGAGCTTCATGGAAAGCAGTGTACCAGGCAGGCAGAAGCTGGTAACGAAGACGAAGGGCTTGAGTGATGATCTCCGTGTACGGAGAGCCAGCAACGTATGGCTCGCGGCGACGAGTGTCGATATGAGCGTGGCCACGGAAGAACGGGTAGTAGATACCAGCCTGGTACCAGCGAGTCAAGAGTTCTTTGCTTGGGTTACCGAAGAAACCTCCAACATCCGCACCACCGAAGGGGAAGCCAGAGATACCCTGGTTTAGGACCATGGGTATGGAAGCCTCAAGATGACTCCACTCAGCCTGGTTGTCGCCAGTCCACATGGCAGCAGTGCGCTGACTACCGGAGTAGAAAGCTCGGGTCAGCACGAAGGGACGGCGAATCTCGCCCTTCTTGCGTTCGGTGATGGCTTGGTATGTTGCATTGTGGAAAGTCATGCCGTTGATGTTGTGAACATCGCGGTGCTCCCAGTTACCGTGATGCAAGTTGTCCTTGGGCATGGTTGTCTCAGGGCCGTTGAACACCGAGGGCTCGTTCATGTCGTTCCAAATGAAGGTGTTGTGGGCAGTGCCCTTGAACTTGTCGTAGTTGAACAAGCCCTTCCACCAGTCGATGGCAGCCGGGTTGAAGCAGTCAATCCACATGGATGAGCCAGGCCAGCACCAGCCCTCGTACTGCTTGCCTTCCTTGTTCTTGACAGCGAGGTCCTTCTTCCTCAACTCGTCGATGATCGGGTAATCGTTCGTATTCTTGATATGAGGGTCGATGATCGCAACAAGCTTCCTGTCACGCTTGTCGAGCTGCTGCTGCATGCCTTCGGGGTTGGGGAAGGTCAGAGGATCCCAGGTGAAGTACTTCTTCTCCTGTGTGTATTCAATGTCAAGCCAGATGACATCGTACGGGATGTTGAATTTGTCAAACCTGCGGTCGACGTCCTTGACATCCTCATCGGTGACGTAGTTCCATCGACACTGGTGGTAGGCGATAGCGAAGGACTGGGGCATGGCCGTGTAACCAGTCAGCTCACCATACTGGCGAGTGAGGTCCTGAGGGGTCGGTCCGAGGAAGACAAAGACGTCCAGCAGACCACTCTCAGACATCCAGTGCGTCTCAGTATCGGTATGACCCTCAACACCAAGAGCGAGCGGGTTCGCGGTGTTCCTCTTCTTTGTCACGTCGATCCAGGTCTCGGCACCGTTGAGCCAAAAGACACCGACGGTGGAACCCTTGCGATGGGCTTGCATGAACGGGATGGCGCCGTAGAGAGTCATGGGGCTGTCCATCTCGTACTCGAAGACGTCGGCGTTGTATAGTCGGTATGGCTCGGTGTAGGCATTATCGCCGCCCCTAGAGATTGTCAGCTAAGTAGATGTATTCGTGTGGATACCGCGCACCTGGTGGTCTTGAGAGATAGCCTTGTCGCGTGCTCTGGGATACCAAAGACGTGCGCGTATCCAGGGAACGTAATGTCTAGCGCAACAGCCTCAGGGCCTCTCGGCTTGCTGTCCGTGTTGCCACCAAAGCTCTCGTCCCACCATGTGCTTTCGTCCTCTACAGGCTCTTCGGTCTTCTTCACTTCCTCCTTGACTTCTTCCTCGCCCCCCTTCTTCTCCTCTTGGGGCTTCTCGACCTTGGGCCGCCAGTGTTCGACGTTCATGTAGCCGCGCTCATTGAACTTGACTTGGGTCTCGCCATCGCGTTGGAACTCGATGCCGAAGGGCGCGTGGCGGATGACGGCTTGGTGCTTGCTGCCCTTACCGTAGACAACCTTGGTGTAGCCATCTTCCGTCTCGGGGTTGAAAGCAGCGCCCTTGGACGGGTCTAGCCCTCCAACAAGAGTCCATTGCGCCGCCTCGTTGTATCGCTCCTTCCGCGCTTGACTGTCGTGTCGCAGTTGGATGTCGCCCTTGGCCCTCTTCTCTTCGTCAAGAGTGACGCGTGCCACGCCCGATTCGAGGAACGTGACGGTGAGCGGCAAGCGAGCTTTCTCTTCGCCTTCCTTCAGTGTCTTGAGCACGACGGCATCTAATTGGCCATTTTTGAACGTGATTGAGGCAGGGTCGAGAACGTAGGGCGAGGTCCAGGAGCTCGAAGCGGAGACGTCATCGGCGAACTGGCGGTTGCGCTTGCAGAAGCCCGATTGACTGCATGTTTTGAAATTCTCGTGCTTGACCGATACTGATAACTCTTAGTAACCTCCCCGTAGCTTCGAATATATGCGAAAAGAATGCCATCGTGGGTTGGAGATATCGGGGGTGAGCTTAGCTACATACCAGCTGGCACGAACAGGCAAGCCAACAGCGCCAACACCAAAAACACAGCCGTCCACCGGGGAGGCTGCTTCCGTAAAGTAATCATGACAGGCAGCTCTCTAATACACAGAAGCTAGCCTGGAATATCACCAGTCTATCAATCAATCGGCCAGTCCTCGACGCTCGAGATGCCATGTGGACTTTGAAGCAGCGCCAAGGTCAGGGTCCAGCTCTCTTGCACAAATCAGGCATAATTTTATGCAAGCTACCCCACTAGACAACAACGAGGGCGTCCATACCCCACCCCCTTCATAAAATTCCAGCTACAGGTCCGCCTCTCCTTCTCGTTTCCTCCCATCAAGTCGTAAAGACAAATCACTTTTACACAAAAACTCAAACGTCAATTCATCGCCAAAATGACTACCGAGCAGACGTACGTTCGGCATCCTGATCCCACGACGAGGGGCAGCTGAAGGGCGGTGAACGGTATACTGACAGATGAATAGCTTCATCGCTATCAAGCCTGACGGTGTTCAGGTATGTTTCTCTCTCAGTTCTCGAACTTTGTACTCTTCAACCTGTCGACAGTGAATCAATTGTTGCAATGATTCTGCTGTTACAACTGGGACAGCGGGGTTCTCAACAAAAGATAAAAAGCACATATACTAACAATTGCCCAACAGCGTGGCCTCATCGGTCCCATCATCACCCGCTTCGAGAACCGCGGCTTCAAGCTCGCCGCCATCAAGCTCGTCACTCCCTCCAAGGAGCACCTCGAGAAGCACTACGCCGACTTGAGCGACAAGCCCTTCTTCCCCGGTCTAATTGCCTGTACGTTGGCCATGCCGAACGATATATACCCAGTTTCACCACTGACACCATCTAGACATGGGCTCCGGCCCCGTCTGCGCCATGGTCTGGGAGGGCCGTGACGCCGTCAAGACCGGCCGCTCCATCCTCGGTGCCACCAACCCCCTCGCCTCCGCCCCCGGCACCATCCGTGGTGACTTCGCCCTCGACGTTGGCCGCAACGTCTGCCACGGCTCCGACAGCGTCGAGAACGGCAAGAAGGAGATCGCTCTCTGGTTCAAGGAGGGTGAGGTCCAGAGCTGGAAGTCCGCCCAGCACGACTGGGTTTACGAGAAATAGACGCCTCATACAATTAGACTACGAGAGAATGGAGTGAGCTTAGTAGCTACGAGCTCCTGCGACGGAAAGCTGGCCCACGGACTGGCCTAGTAGTCATAGACGCTCTGGGCGAAAAGCTGGCTCTAGACTTCAGGGTTTAGGTGTGGGCTATGAAGATACGATCGCATGAAAAGGAATATGGTAGAAACCAATGAGACACATGAATGATCTCTCAATACTTTATTGACTCGCAAAGTGATGCAGTGCTGCTCATGCTAATGTGGTCCACCAGAGCACGAACGTAATGCACCCAGTGTATCCTATACATGCGCCGATAACATAACCATACCACACTCGGGACGTTCCTCAACGCCGAGCAAAAGCCCACAACACTCATGCATCTTCACCTGCGGGCTCTTTTCCCTTGTCTTTACTCCTCGTTCGAACCCTCGCCTCCTCTTTCTCTGCCAGCTCAGTACCTATCTTCGTGGTATACCAACCCCTCAACTTCTCCACTTCGCGCCATTCCCCTGCACCCTTCTCAACAGCCGGTCCTTTGATCTCCTCTCTTGCCCTCAATTCACCAAACGCACCTCTCTTCGCTCCCCAGACAGGTTTGCCCCAGTGCCATACACACCACGCACTCTCGTCTGCGCTTATCAACATAGGATGCCGGTTCAACGACTTCACAGCGAATGCGCGGAGTAAGACCACATCGCCAACCTGCGCCTCTGGAAGTGCATTTTGATAAGCGCGGAAGATTTGTACTGTTGTCGTCTCGGGCCAGGAGCTAGCATCCGTTATCTGCAGACTAGTAAACCAGTGTTTTGGACCCTTCTTGGCCTTTTCACTTGGCGTAGTAGGAGAGGTGACTAAGGCAAGTATGTCGGGTTTGGTAGCCGAGTGGAAATCGGAGGAGCGGTTGAGGAAGTAGACGAGGTCCTTTAGAGGAGTATAGTAAGCTAGCGGAGTGGAAAGGCCGACAGAGGGTGGCTCAGGCGTCTCAGTGTTGGCGTCGTCGGACGATGGGTCAATCAATGCTGGAGATGCGGGGATAGTTGCTGCGTCGACCGATCTTTGTTTGCGGCGCGGTGTTGTTTTGGGCTCTGGTGATGCGGTCAAGACTTCCATGTCGACCTCGGCCTCGGCTTGGACGGAGCGCAGACCTGCAGATGTTGTTTGCGTGAGCTGAGGCGTCAAAAGGGTGTTTTGTTCATGTTGGGCGTTGATGCTGGGCTGCGACTCCATGGCAATCTGCTGGCTTGCAACAGGGGTGATGGGCCTTTTGCTCTGTTGTCTCGTCCGTTGGTCGATCCCAGGTGAAACGGGTGGTGAGCTGCGCATGAGCGCGTCAATATCACCGACGTCTTGGCTACCTCCACCTGGAAGATCGTATACTTTTCTCCTCGTTCTTCGTACGTTACGTGGGCTGGGAGTTATCGTGTCCTTTGATCGCGCTACATGTCGTTGCGTACCTGGACTGCTGACCAATGGCTGTGTAACGTACGGAGATTCGGGTTGAGCAGGACTACTACTCCTCATCTCCACGCTTTGCTGCGCGTTCTTCTTCCCTCTGACCTTCTGCTTTGAAGGCCCTAACTCTGGCGCAGTTGCTGGCGGCGGTTTCAAGCCTTCATCATTCTCATCATCAAAAGCATTGGCACGGTCGACAGGGTCGCTGTGATGCATATACTCCATATCTGAGGGATGCACAGTAGATATCGAACACTCAGAGCGTGCGCTCTCTTCTTCAGAGTCTTTGATGAAAGCGGCATCGGAATATCTGCCTTGTGAGGCACCCAGCTCCTGCGACGGCTGGAAGCTGGAAACAATTCGGTCATACTCCTGCGTTTGGGATACTTCAATATCGGGTATAGAGTCTACACTTCTTTGCGAAGCATGTCTACGCGAGCCTCTCTGACGAGCGATGCTAGCACCGGTTGACAAGCTTTCCATTGGCGACAATCTCGACTGTGAACGAAGACTATAAGGAGAAGTCTGTGTGGATTCCTGCGAAGGAGAGAGGACAGAATGAGTGCGTGTTCTGGGTGGTGAAACGGCGCAACGGGCACGAGAAGTCACAAATCTTTTGGATCGTTTGTTGGCTTCAGGGACAGCAGCATCTTCTTTCTCCAGGGGCGCTGATGCCTTTGCTTTTGACCTGGTATTTTTTGCAGGCGGCTCAAGCACAACACCCATGCTTTCGATCTTGTGGGCATCCTCAGGTCCGATGTCAGAATGCTGGCTCACAGGCTCATTAGCTGTCTGGGCGGTATCGACAGGCGCTAATTGGTCATTCAATTCGTCTGCCTGGGATACGGCGGCCTCTTCTATTGTTTCCATGTGGACATCCGATTGACGGTCATCTTCAAAGGCAGCTATCTGCTCATGTTCCTGCCCGAATGATGCGTGTTCCATCGGAAATGCGTCTTGCAAGTAATCGTCAGTAGCCTCAAAGCTCGATTCTGGCAGATCACCGACAGGTAAAAACGGTTCCTCCGTGGGGTGTGGTACAACGTCAGGCTCCGGTTCCTGAGATTTAGTGTGAGTAATTGTTCGCTCCTCTGATGTATCAAGAGCAGGTGCGTCCGCGGTCGCAAAATCCAGGTTTACAAACTCACTATGATTACCAAGATCCATGGCAGAGGGCTGGTCCTGAGAAGGAGATTGTCTTCGGCTAGAGCTAGGCTGCTGCTCTTCATGCCTGCTGTCAATCTCGCTGTTATCGTCTGAAGGGGAGCCTAAGTCGACGATAGCTGACGTAGCTGTGGCATGTTGTGTGCCTGTATCCAGTGCTTGGCCACGGGTGTCCTCTAGGCTTCCGGTCACAGATTGCATGTCATCCGAGACATTGGAGTTTTCTTCAGGCTGCTGAGCAGTGTTGGGCTGCATCATAGATTCGACTGCCATAAAATCCGGCTCGATCTCACTCAAGGCTTCTTCTTCGTCCTCCGAGGAGAGTTCTACGACTTCTGGCTCGGCCGTTTCGTCTTCAACCATTTCTGGATTTGCAGTAGTCAAATCTTCAACGGCCTCATCTGTATCATCGCTCTGTGGAGTGCTCAGGCATGACTGAGATATATCTTCTGCTTCCAAATCGCCATCCTCGTGTTCGCGAGGGGCGGGCGATGTTGAAACGTCGATGTTCTCAGCTTTCTCCTCGATTGGTTGAGCTTCTGGCGGAGGCGACGATAGCTCCATGGGGCGAGAATAGCCAGCACCGTCCATGCCGAATGTGAATCGTACAGGTGTGAAGGCCGACTCGTGGTTCGGGTGGAACACCGAAGCTCTCGATGAGCCTATTGAGCTGAAGAAGGACGTCTCGCCGATGTAGCTCGCTTCACTTGGTGGATCTTCTTCCTTGTCTCCCGTAGTATCGGCTTCGACCGACTGTTCGATAGTAGTAGCAACGCCAAAGTAAGACGCAGCATCAGCATCATGCTCTCCTGGAAACGGTGACGGCAATGGAAGATTGGAGGCGTCTTGTGGCGCAAGTGTTGGACTTTCAGGCTCTCGACCGATGGGCGTTAACAAGCCTGCAGCGACCGATGGGAAGGCGGGAGGAGGCATAGCAATCGTAAGCTCGTTGTTGGCGTGGTTGTCAGCCCCAGCGGCGGGCACAGGTTCGGTTTCCACATGTGATTTTACGACTTCTGAGGAGCTTGTTTCATGAGTCAAAGTCATCTTATCCTTTCCTGTGACTGCCTCTATGTCAACCACTGGTTCTTGGACGCGCTCAAGTGGTCTGTCTTCTTGTTCTTCGACATCCGCCTCGGTGGTGCTAGTGCTGGTAGCATTAAGCTCATCGCGCGTGTTGCCTTCTTCCTCGGTATTAACTTCAGTGTCAATCTCGGTATCGCCTCCAAAAGCATATTGTGCATCTGATGATGGGTGTTCGTCGGGCCCAGTGTGGAGATCGTGGGAATCGGCGTCCTTTGGTGGCCCCGTAGAAGACTCGCCAACGACCTCTGCATCTTCCTCTGTTGGAGTATTCGGCTCCGTCTCTTCGTCTTCCTGAACATGCAAGGACCCGGCTGGTCGTTGAGGCGAAACGGGGGTGCGCGGAAGCTGCCCTGCACGACTAGGCGACGCTTCAACAGACTCGAGTTCTTCTTCCATGTTCACATCCTCTTTCTCCGGCGATGGTGTCCTCGCGCTGTATGTCCACGCCTTCCAGTCCCCGTATGACTTCCGATGTCGCTTTCGGTCATGGCCGTCTTCCGTCTCGTCGGCCAAGGGATCGTAGGGTGCTGGGAAGGAGGGACCGTCGGATAAGCGCGCCCGCTTGAAGAAAGCAGGGGAGGAGAATTCGCGCGCAGGTATCGGGGCTGCTGGGCGGAGAGGCGATCCGATCGCAGGCGTGGGCGCGGCATCGACGAGTTCGAGATTTGCTGTTTCGCTGCCATTTCGATAGACCTGGATCACTACTGTCTGTGTGTATGATAGCTCCCACTCAATGCTCTTGCCTGGTGTGCTGACGGCGCCTTCCTTAACAAATTCGGCACCTCGCAGGCTCAGAACCACCTCATCGCCAATGCCCACGCCTGCTGTCGCAATGGCCTTCGCGCTGGCGCCAGAGAAGCGCGCTCTGACTTGTCCATTCTTGCGCCGTAGTCGCAGTTCGGGCTCAGCGAGCAGCAGGGCAAATTGTCGCGTCGATGATGAATACGGCCATATTAACGTGACGGTCGCTCGGAACTGCTTCGATTCGATCGCGGCCAGCTCTGGACTGAGCTCTGCGATATGTGTGTAATCCATGATGCGCGGCGAGAGCGCAGATGCGTGTTATGAAAGCGACATCGTGAGAAGGGCGATTTGTCTAGGGGGGAAAGTGGGTATTGCGCCCGTGGGTGGTGTGGTGTTGACGTGTGAGCAGCACCTTCCGCGCAACATCCCTGCACGCTTCCATCCGCTTGCGGCCACCTCGGTTGTTCCTGCATCACAGCTTCCATCAAGCGCGTTTGATGTCGTCACTTTTGCTATCAATATAGCGCTTTCCATTAGGACAAATAAAAGCCGTCACTGGGATATCCATGAGACTGGCAGTATAGGTGTGTGTGTTGTACAGGAGCGCGCTATGTTCAGAGTTACAGGCCTATTACTACGGCAGATCCAAAACATCCTTCAAGACTTTCAACGTCCCGAACAAGTCATTATCGTGATACCTTCTTGCATTCACTTGCAAGTTGATCGGCGCTCCTTCGAAGTCTGAGCTCTCCCACAGCTCTTTGGTGTGTCTGCACTCATCGCTCAATGGCTTGTACCCTGCGGCATATGCTTCCTTGCCCTCTGCTTTGATGGGTGTCGGCACAACCACCCCGGGGTAGTCAACAAAGTTATACAGACTCGTATATGTCCAATAGAAGGCAGTGTCATGCGCAGAGGCCGGGCCGACGAACGCAGGCCCAATGACGATGTCGACTTCCTGTTCATTCCAGCTGTCGGCAAATTCATACCGGTATTTGTCGCGAGTAGCACGAAGCTCATTAACCTCTTCAGCATGAAGCATACCGAGAGACTCAACATCTTTCCAGTTCCAGTCGCTCAGTGGTAACACTGGCTCGCCTGTGGACATGACATCTTCCTTCGCTAGTTTGCCACCGCCTGGCCAGTACATACGGCGGATCAGCTTCCAAGCTTCCTGTGCCTTGTAAGGTGTGAACGGCTTTACCTGAACAAGCTCAGAGTACCTTGAGTCTGAGAGGCGCTCACGTGCCCAGGCTATAGCGCGCTTAACTGGTGGCTGAGGGTCGATGAACCCGTCGTTCTCGATGATACCGACCCTCAGAGGCTTCTTAGTCTTGGTATTGAAGCCTGTCCAAGGAAGCGGAACGACCTTAGGGTCCAGCAGGTACGGTTTTTGGTCCAGAATGGTCGTCATGAAAAGATCCATGTCGCGCAAACTCCGACAGAATGGACCAGTGCTACACAGAACGTTGAGCTCTGCCGAAAATGAATGAGCGAGGAAGTCCTTCATCGGTAGCATGTATGAAGTCGACTTGTATCCATAGACACCGCAAAATGCGGCAGGGCCTCTTATACTGCCGCCGATATCTGTGCCTACGCCGAGCACTGATCCCTTCATGGCCACTAGGGCAGCTTCGCCACCAGATGAGCCACCTGCACTAAGGTTGATGTTGAAGGGGTTCAGCGTGCGGCCATAGTGAGATGTCGACTCCAAGTGCATGATCGTTTGAGGCTGATTGGTTTTGCAGTAGAATATCGCACCCATATTTCTCAACATCGACACCAGCAGGCAATCCTCCTCATTGAAGACAACGCTCGCTAACGAGCCTTGTGATGAATAGGTTCCGGCAATGGGCATGTGCTCTTTGATGCTAATGGGAACACCGTGGAGCGGGCCAATCGTCTTGCCGTTCTTTAACATGTAGTCGTCCAGCTCTTGCGCCCTTTTGACAGCCTCGTCCATGAACCATTGGGTCAGACAGCATGTCAATTGATGTGAAACGATAGCGCGTTTCGAGAATGCAGTGGCTACTTCGACCGCTGATAGCTTGCGTGCAGCGATGGCTTCAGCAAGGCCTACTGCATCGTACTTTTCTGTGATGTCGATCTCAGCGGATGTGAGTATACCACAGATGACTGGTATTTTCGAAACATCTTTCGGTGGACTGGCAAATATTTCTGGCGACAAGCGTAGTTCCGGAGGCACCTTCTGCGCGAAGGCTTCAAGGATTGAGGCTCGCTTCTTCTCGTAATCTGCTGTACCTTGAGGCACAGGTTTGGGCTGAACTATAGCGAGCTCAAAAGGGTGATTGGCCATTCTGGTTCAGTTTAGATGATTGAAAGATGTGAGTAGTCTGTGTGCTCAAGCGTTTGTCAATCGTGTGAACCAGCATCGCGGTCTTATCTCCACCTGTATCGTCATTGTCGAGGCTAGGCCCAAGACAAGATACCCTGGCATTCGTGGCGCTGAGATACATCCCGTACGTGAGCGTGGTCATCGGAAAAGTTCCGTGCTGGTATACGACGGCCGATTATCGTATGGCGATAAAGCCGATAAGGCGTGTGGTTGGTGTTGAGGAGCGGAATAGAGGCCGACGAACGGCCCTTAGCGCGTCATCCCACATCGTCCCGCATCAGCTAGCGAGCGACTCCTTACTACATCCAGCTCCAACGACTCCAACTTCCCGGTTATCTTCCAATGAACGCAGCGCCTCCACTGCCTATCAAGCGAATGTTTCCCCGCTTTGCGTCCCGTATCTCGACTCTTCGTCCCGTCGCATGGACCTGCTGAGTTGCGGAAGCCGGAAGACACACACGAAGATGGGCAGCCTAGGAGAGACATTTGCGTGGCTATCTCCATGGCTTGCTATCATATCCCCTGAGGGCAAGAATTTGGAGCAGAGGGAATGTGATAACGAACATGCAGGCTCCACGACGAGCTCCAAACTGGAATGACGCAGCCCTGGAGGTTACCCATGTTCTTGGGGTTCCACCTGCACACCACCCCACTCTTGTTGTCTACTTTTGGTACAACCAGTTCCAGAAGCTCAGCAGTCAAAATATAAGTGCATCAGCAGTTGAAGTCTACAGCTATCTAGTTGGTAGACGACTATGACGATGACCGTTGGCGCAGACTCCGCCGACACGGCCCCCGTGCCAGGTACTGTGCATCTAGTGGATTTGAACCATAGCATTCAAGCTCGACATGCAGGCAATGGGGACATCATCCTCAACCCAGCGCCATCGAGTGATCCTGATGATCCGCTCAATTGGTCTCCACGCCGCAAGCTCACATCAACGATATGTACCAACCTGTACGTGGAACTATCACGCACCACATATGAGACTAATCAGCCATGAAGTTATACCTGGATGACGGGTATCGCCGTGTCGACAGTTTACTCCGTCTTAGTACCACTATCGGAAGCCTCGGGCGTTTCTGTGTCAACGCTGAACGAGGGCACTGGATACATGTTCCTGTTCCTCGGTTGGGGTCTTCTCTTTTGGCAACCTTTCGCACTGCGATACGGCAAACGTCTTACTTTCCTCATATCGGTCGTCGGTGCCATTGGATGCAGTATCTGGAGGTGAGTGTGGATAGATCTACAGTGACATAATTTCATACTGACCTTCAAAGTGCGTACGTCAAAAGCAATGGCGAATGGATAGCTCGATGTATCGTCATGGGCTTCTTTGTCGCACCAGTGGAAGCTCTACCTGAAATCTCCGTAACTGATGTCTACTTCACCCATCAGCGTGGGAAATACATGGGGTTCTACGCATTCTCATTGGCCGGTAGCAACTACTTTGCTCCCATCATCTCTGGCTTCATTGCTGAAGGTCAAGGGTGGCAGTGGGTCTTTTATTGGCCGGCAATCTTCTTGACCGTCTCGCTGATCTTCATGTTCCTATTCATGGAGGAGACTAACTATACAAGAAAGATTGAGGGAGTCGCCGTTACAGCTGAGCCTCCGCAGAGAAACTCATCCAAGGTCGTTGATCAAGAGAAAGCCGACAGGACGACTTCGCAATCCACTGCGAGCGATGATATGCGAGTATCAACAAAGACTTTCACGCAAAAGCTATCAATCTGGCAACCGTCCCCGGGATCAAACGTCTTCGAGCGCGCAAAACGTAGTCTCATGTACCTGAGCTGGCCCGTCATCTTTTACGCAGGGTTCAGCTACGGTTCTTACCTCATTTGGTTCAATGTCTTGAACGCCACTGCCTCAATCATCCTCGGCGGCCCAGGGTACAACTTCAAGCCTTCCATGGTCGGTCTCAGTTACGTGTCTTGCTGCATTGGAGTGATTGCCGGAGCACTGTTCTCAGGACGATTCAGCGACTGGTTGACCATCAAACTAGCACGCCGGAACAACGGCGTCATGGAGGCTGAACATCGGTTATGGCCATTTGCAGTATGCTTGGTGATGGTCCCGGCATTCTTGATACTCTGGGGTGTTGGTGCTGCACATGGCGTACACTGGTTCGGACTCGTCTTTGCCATGGGTTGTGTCGCTTTTACTTCATCAGTCGGCGTCACCATCAGCGTAAACTACATGATCGATAGCTACCACGACATAAGTGGCGATGCGATCGTGACGGTTATCTTGATTCGCAACACCATGTCGTTTGCAATCAGCTACGGGTGAGTTCCTCAAAGCTTTTACAGAATGACTTGCTAACGAAACGTAGCATTACGCCGTGGCTGACCGACTTGGGCTACCAGAACTGTTTCATATCCGCAGCCTTCGTCGGAATGGCTGCATCGGCAGTGTTTCTCGTAATGATCAAGTACGGCAAGGGCATGCGCGTTAAAAGCAGTAGCAAGTACTACAGTATCGTGGACACTGATAAGGCGATGAACTAGAGCAGTGCATATAGAACTCGAAGCATAATTGTATGCGTGGCTGTGATGCTTTTTGATCACCAGTCTTACGTTTAGAAATGATTTCGGCTTCCAGATCGAGTTCGTAACATCGTAACATTCGTTCAAGATACATAGTGAACTACAATACGAGCACCGCGAAAAGAGCTACACCGCTAAGCAAACCAGCCGTCCCATACGGTACGCTGATCTCGCCAGCTGCACCCGTAAAAGGCTGTGGTGTTCCCGTGGGGGTAGCAGCAGCGCCCGACGCTACTGTCGCTGATCCAGTCCCACTAGCCGTTGCACTTATCCTTCCGTCAACACGGAAGAAGTTTGCCGCGAGCGGCGCACTCACACCGTTCTGCGACATGAACGATTGGATGTCAAAGCCTATCCTATCTTGTACGCCAGCAAATGCTGATGCCTGAATGTTCAGACTGGCAGGTTGCGGGAAGAGCAGTTCGACGTATCGATGCGCGACTGTGTCGGTCGCTGGAGGGCCTGGAGGGATGTATGGGGCGGGACCCTTTTCCGATGATGCGAGCAGAGTGGCGGCGCCCATGAGTTGTTGTTTTGTTGCTTTGAATCCCGTGTTCATGCAGTGTAGTAGTGTGCGGCGTTCTGTGCTGCCGTCCGCTGGTGGAACATCGAGATCGAGCATCACAAACATGTATGTTTGGCTTGCGTCTATCATGGCGCTGGACAATGCAAGTTGTGGTTGTGTCGCGGCAGCTAGACAGGTCAGGATTGCAATTTGAGTTGGAATATCTGGAGACTTACAGGCTTTTGCTAATTGCTGCCCGGCTGTGTTGACCATGGTCGAATTGAAGATAACTTCAAGCTTGGTGGTAGCCTGAGGCGTAAAACCTGAGGGTACTTGCGCCTGCGCAAGACCCACTAATCCAGCGACCAATACTGAAGGTATGAAATGCATCATAAAGTAAATATGTTTATAAACAATTGCGTGGAGAACTTTGCACACAGGATGGAATAAAAGTGGTTTTTTGGAGGCGGCCCGAAATGAGGCTACCAGCCTACATATACCGTCATTATCGAAGTACGCGGCCCCAAGGAATATTCGCTGAAGCCGTGGCATAGTCTGTCGCAGTGCATCTAGCGCCGATAGTAGGTGACGTGCTTACGTAGAGTGTTGCATATGACTATGAAACCGCATCTGCGTGAAGACCCAGCTGTCACATCTTGGCAATCGTCACGCCCACAATGCCTAAAGCAAATCCGGGATCATACCTTTCGACAATTCGCTCATGTGTCGCAAGAAGTCGTAGGAGGCATTGATAATGCTGAGAAAATGTCTGCTGTGTGGTCAGTCCTTCGTCATTCAACTACGTGACAGTGTTCAGGCGATATCTCGCTGCCTGGTTCTCCGAAGCGCCCCCGAACAGAGCGCCTACTTAAGTAAAGACAATGCGCAGATATCTGGGGTCGAAATCGAGACTGCAGGTCGTGAGAGCCGTTTGAAGTAGCGGATTTCGCAACGGTTCACGGTCTGCATCCCCGCCGTAATGACGCAGTGGGGAATGTCTGCAGACCTGTCAGGGTTTCGCCAAGGTGTCAACCTCCGAAACTGGAGCAAAGAGACGAGTATAGGCGTCTTTCAGATTCCGACAACTGTTCCAGACGAAAGCCTGACGTAGCATTGATGGGACCAACCGGGAGTAGCCATGGACTGCTGGGCAAGAGCGTCTGGCAAAACACGCTAGGGGCGCCACACGTGAGCGCGCGCTGAAGACAGTCTGTGCTTGTCTTAGCGCCGATCGCCACGTTGCGTGCATGTCGCGCGATCAAGGATACCTCCTAGGTATCTCCTATGCTATCCATCATTACTCGCCGGCGACTTGGGTCTGGACGATATCTCTATTGGAAGGGCATAATATCAATGGCAAATTCCAGCCACGCCGTCGTGGCTTCGAAAGACCCCGCCAAACCACCGAAATCACATTGGCCACTCGCATACTGCATACAACCACAGAAGCCTAAAGCCTCGTCACTCCAGTCCTATGGTTTCTCATCTACTCAAGCCGCACCAAAACAATGGTGGAGTCATCGCCTCTACCGAGGTCCGGAAGGCAAGGAAGTCGAAGTTTTGTACAGCAAGAACAAAGCGCAATCCGAGATATACGCGAAGCAGTTCCTTGAAGAGCCTGTCATTGGATTTGACATGGAGTGGCCGTGGAACGATTGGAAAAGAGACGATTTGCAGAACAAGATTGGACTGATCCAACTCGCTTCTGAAGACAAGATTGCATTGTTTCACATCGGACTGCATCCAGGAAAGACGAGCGAAGACATAATCGCGCCAACACTGAAACGCATTCTTGAGGATCCCAAGATTGGCAAAGTAGGTGTCAATGTGCTGAAGGCGGACTTTTCGAGATTGAGTCGCTTCTTCGGGCTCAAGCCCAAAGGTGCCGTCGAATCCAGCCATCTCTACCGCCTCGTAAAGTTCGGCTCTGCAAAGCCGGAGTTGGTGTCGGTCAAGCTGGTCAGTTTGGCACATCAGGTGGAGGAGCAGCTCGGTCTGCCCCTTTACAAGGGCGACGTGAGGACAAGCAACTGGAGCAAGCCCCTGTCGAAAGACCAGATCAACTACGCGGCTGGAGATGCGTACGCGGGTTTCATGCTTTACAAATGTATGAATGCGAAGAGACTTGCCATGGGGCCTACCCCACCATTACCGATTCACGCCGAAAAGTACCCAAGCGGCAAGGCATCGAGAGATGACCCGATACTGTTGGACGTCGGAGACGGTACGACCATCACTACAGAAGCCTTCTTTGGTGTCAAACCTGCAAAGAGTGGAACAACAAGAACAAGCTCTAAAATACCGAAGAAGACTGCACCTGCGAACACTAGTGGGTCAACGTTGGATCATATTTCACAAGCATTGTTCGAAGAGTTAGCTGTTCGGCGAGCATCCCTTGCAGAGACTGGGAAGATACAGCCTTCTCGCGTCATATCCGACACTCTGCTAGAAGCCATCGCGCGCGCACAGCCTTGCGATACTGAGGGCTTGCTTGCTGTAAAAGGTATTGGAAAGATCCAGCAAACAAAGTACGGTAACGAGTGGCTCGAGGTTATCTCACTTTTTCTTGCCACGAACGGCATCAAGCAACCAGCTGGGACTGTGAAGCCATCCGAACCAGAAATCCAGTTGCCGCATACACCTCGCCGCCCAAAGATGCAACGCAAGGTTGCAGATGATAGCTCTGGAGACTCGTCTCCCGCTTTCGAAACAGCGCCCCCACGGACACCTCAACTACACACCGGCCTATCTTTTACTATGGCAGAGACAAAACTTGGTGTGGGTCATGGCAATGAATCTCATGGCAGTACATCCCCTTACGACTCTGACGATACCCTCCCATCACTAGACTTTGGCAGTCCCAGCCGTCGGCGAACAAGCGCCGGCACCAAGCGCAAACGCGCTGAGAGTCCGGTGAAGACCGACGCAGAAAAAGGCGCTCAGCCTGCGGGAGAATCGTTACAAAATCCGACGATAACCACACCTCGCACCATACTAGCTGGCAAGGTATCGGAAGGAGGACCACTAGATACAACGACACCTTCTAAATCGAAAGCAAAGTTTACGCAGCAACCGTCCCTGAGCCATGCCCTCGACGTCGTGAGCAAAGGCCCTTCTTCAGCCTCAGCGCCAGACCCAGCACAAAACCCACCGCTACCACCTGCATCGCGCATCGCTCGGTCAAAGCTTCTAGCCTTCAGTAAACTGGTAACGCGAAAATTGCCCGCTCGATCCGCAACGGCTCCACCCATTATAACAGACCACACGTTGGACCTGATCTTAAGAGTAAGACCGCAGACGCAAGATGAGCTGGAACGCATTCCGGGGATAGACAGCTTGCTATTAGCTTGTGAGAAGACGGGCACAGATTTACTGAGGAACGTAGTCAAGTTTGTACCACCGCAGCCATGATACAAGAGGGTTGAGAGTTATGGTATGAATTCATGACTTGAGGAAGCTATACGACAATGGGAGTTCTTTGGTTGAACATCTACTTCGTGATGGGCTCTATTGTCTATGATATTGACACTGTAAAACAGGCCTATACGTTGATGCATTTAAGCCCACATAGCCTTGAACTTGGTGTCAAAGTCTTCTTTCAGAGCCTTGAACGCCTTCAGCACATTCAACAAGCCCTCGCCTTCCTCCCAAGCGGGCGGTTCCTTCTTCTCATCATCGTCATCGGCATCCCAGCTCTCTTCGACTTCCGATTCGCTGGAAGAGCTCCCCATCTCATCCTCCCATGATTCTTCGACCTTCTTCTTGGCCTTCTTCTTGGGTTGGAACGCCAGTTCCTGCTTGGGTGGGACTTTGCTCGTGGAAGCAGTGGTGGCTGAACTGGCCTCTGTCGCAGTGTCGCTCGGTAGCATTTTGTCTTCCCGGTTCTCTTCCTCGTCGTCACCACCACCTCGGACGTCGATGAAGTCGAGATCGGACTCTGTTGCAAGACCCAAGAAGTTCGACAAACTTGTAGTAATCGTGGCGAGCGTCATACTGAGGTCGTTCAGTACGAACCATACATCTCCACGACGAATCTTGTTGGCCGTGATCAGAGCGTTGACGTCACCGTGCATGAAGAAGTCATAAAGGTAAGCGTTCAGCGGGAGATCGGAATCCTCAGGGTAGAGGCCAACGTGAGGTACGACAGCCTCTTCAAGGAAAACGCCGGAACGGCTAGTGCTGCACAGATCGTGGATGGACTCGAACTTGTCATCGTATCCCGAAAGAGCAACAAAAGTGGAGCGTGCCTTCACGTTCTGGCTCTCTGATTTCGGAGAGGCTTCGGCACCGACGGTGACATCTGTCAATGGGAGCGTGTTGTCCGGCTCCTGAACATGTTGGTCGACGAAACTGCGCACGTAAGCTGTGAAAATGTCGAGCGTAGTCTTGTTGTGGCGACGCAACACATTCGCAGCGTGCTCTGGCATTGAAGGCAGGAACACCAGCGATGGGCTCTTCTTCACGATCTCTCGTACGTATTCTTCGTCCGCCTGTCGACAGTGACGTCGGCCAAACAAATGCGACATAGTGAGCATAAGTTCGCGTAATACCACCTCTTTGTTTGTGTCGATCTTGGCGCAAAGCTCGTGGAAGTATCCATCCTTCAGCAGAGCGTGGAAGGCAAAGGATGAGTTCTCGGTGAAGTACAGATGCGATACAGCACCTGCAAAGTTCAAAGGTACACCTTGCGCATCCAGAAGATGCTGTCTCCGCAGGTACTCAATTGAGAAACGCAGATGATGGAGGACTGTCATCTTCGCATCCTCGCCACCAAGGTAGAGTCGTGGCTGTGAGAGCAGGGAGTTGACGCATCGGACAGCGAACGGCGCATTCTCGGATGAGTTCAACAACGTGAACAAACGGAGCACCAGTGTTGTCGTGATGGGGAAATGTCCGTTGAGATCAGGTAACCGGGAGCTGATGAGTTTGTGGATCTTGCTGAGAGACACTCCGTGGAAAACGACATTTCCAAGCATATCGAAACCTCGACGACCTGCACGACCGGCGGCTTGACGGAAGTTGAGCGCCGTCAAAAAGACAGAGTCGCCTGAGAAGACGACAGTCTTACAGGGCATGTTGATACCGAGAGCAAGTGTACCTGTTGCGATCACAACGCGAAGGTAACCCTTTCGGAACAACATCTCAACGCAGTACCTGTACTTTCGGTTCATACCAGCGTGATGGACACCGATACCGCGCATGAGGCCGTCGATAAGCCATTCATCGACCCCACGATAACGTAGCTCCTTCGCGTGTACAGCAAATTCTTCTTGTGACAACTTCTTGTGATCCGCGAAGTGGAATCCATCGAGAGGCTTGTTCGGATCAAACGAAGCAAAGGTGCTGACCTCGACGTTGGCGGCTTCTTTCATCTGGTCCTGTTTAGTCATGCCCTTCGAGGCATCTCCGCGAAGGCCTTGCTTCTCTCGTCTCGCAACCTAGAAAAGAGTTAGTTTTACACGTGCAGTTATTGATCAAAGAGATAAACGTACCTCCTTCTTCCAGTCCTCCCACTGCTGCAGCTTGATCTTCCATTTCGGGCTAGTCTCCTTCCAGGCGACTTCGGCATCGACAAGTTGCTTCATGAGCGTTTGGCACATCTTCTCGCAAATCGCACGATCGTAGTTGAATATGATACCCGGAAGCGCGTCTTGTTGCTGCAGATCAGCGAGCAAAGGTAGTATGCTAGAGATGTCGTGGCTGATTTCCATGCCCAACTCATCGAGTTGTCCCTTGTTGTCTACAGCGTCGTTTCCAGCGTCCTCGCTGACTTGATGCTCTTGCAAGCCAGAAATGGGGCTGCTGAGATCCTTCCGAACTTCAGCAAAAGGCGACTTGTCATCGGCCATCCATGCAGTAAGAAGCTTCTTGAGGCCAGCCTGCCAGTTGATTATGTCTGCCTTCTTGATGACTGTCGGGAGTATTGAAGATGGATCCAGAGACTTGTCTACCGGGTACTCGGCCGTCTGATGCTTGGTCATACTCTGCCATAAGGTAAGGCAGTCTCGGGCTTCAAGGGACAAGTCGCTGGGCAGTCCGCGCGTGCGATTGATCAAGCTGGCTACAGGATGCAGGAAAGCGAAGTCTGTATGTTCGTCCAATCCCAGCTGCGCAAATGAGCGGTTGCTCGGGAGCGGCAGATAGCTAGCTGCGTTGCGTTTGGCGGGCGGCGTGTATACAAACTTTCGGAGGTCAGAATATCTGTGTGGGTGTTGTACCATGACCAATTCATTGCCAGCGGCTTTCTGACTAGCGGATAGCCAGTCATTGAAAGATTCTGCATTGCCAATGGTTGCCGAGAGCGCGATGATGGGGCAGGGAGCCATGAGTAACAGCTGTTCCCAGACGACACCGTCTTCGGCTTGGCCGATACAGTGGACTTCATCGAAGATAATCCACTTCACTCGTTCGGACCAGCTCTTCGCGTTGCTAGGGGCCAACAGCATTATCTGGAGAATGTGGGGAACTGTTACAAGAATCTGACATCCTGTGGGGTTGTTGATCCGGTAGTCTCGTGTGTGAATACCCCAAACAGACTGGCTGTACTTGTAGTTCTTCGAGAATCGTGCCTGGATTTCAGCGGCGATTTGGTTGACCAAAGCTTTGGTGGGAGCAACATATACAAGAACATCATCGTTGTTCGCCTCGAGAACCTGCTTCATGGCGTAAAACGAGATGAATGTCTTACCCGCTGAAGTTGGGGCAATAACGAGCAGACTGCGGCGAGCATCAATTTCGTCCAGCACGCGTCGCTGCCACGCATCTGGCTCGAACGGTACACGGGAATCCGGCGCCGAATCGATCGTACGGTCAAAGTACGGTCCGCAGTGGAGAAGCTGAAACTCCTCTGGAGAGAGGGTCAAGGCTAGATCCGATACAACAGTCTCTTCCAGAACCTATGATTCTGTTAGCGGTTGCGGGTTGTGAAGCTATTAGACGACTTACAAACTTGAACGGCAGCTTCCGATCGCCTTGTTCTGTGGGCACTTGCAGCGTGGGCAGCTTCAGGCGCTCAATCGTTAGAGCCAGACACTTTGCAATCGTCTTGGTAACAGTCTCATAGTTGCTAATAGTCCGAGCAGTATCGAAAAGAAGCGCAGCGACATAAAGACCCTTCTCTTTGGCGCCGTCGCGGCAAAATCGCACCCACATCTCCAGGAGAACGTTCAGCATGTACATCCGCACATCGGGACCAATGACCTGGCGCTGAGCCTCATTGCGGTCGGCTAGGTATTGCCTGGCTTTGTTGTATCTGGAAGCCAAGTCGACCTGCTTCTCAAGGCCCGCACATGAGACGGTCCAGGCTTGGTACCATTGTTTCGCGTTCTCCTCATCTTTGCGCTTCGAGCCTGCGGCGATGTTGGCAAGCATGGCCTCCTTTGATGCATTAATGTTCTTAGTGCTCTGTCTAGACGATTGCTTCGGTCGCTTGTTCTCGATCGTCTGAGTCGGTGTCATAGATTTTGCTTGGCCTGCTTTCGACTTGTCGCCGAGAGTGATGGTCTCTGGATCTAGTACCTTGCCAACGGCGTTTGTTAGACTGGCGGCGTACGAAGTCATCTCGGCCATGAAGAACTGGTTTCGGCGGAGAGCCTTCTTCGCTATCTTCGGATCTTTCTCGACAACGACCTTTGTTTTCTGATTCAACGATCTCTGGTTATGCCAATGCGTAACTTCGCGGAAGATGTTAGCAGTAGTCGGGTCTGCCTTGCCTCCTGACTTTGACACATCTAGTTTGATAGGCGCCAGATGAGGATCGAAAACGTCGTTCGAGAAGGGCAAAACTTTGTACGTAGTTGTCTCTTCATCGCTGTTCTGGGCCGCAGCAGTGTCCGTGCTTGTTGTGGAAATGGACTTTGGCTGAGCTGGGAGATCGTGGACGTCCAGAGCTGCTGTGGCCTTGAGCAGGGTTTGGAGATGCTCGCTGGGCTCTGTGGCGGGATTACGCGCGCACTGTGCGAGAAGTCTTCCGTCGATAAGATCCGCCAAATCGCAGTCCGGATGGCCTTTGAAGGCTTCAGCCCATGCAGGACTACCAATAAACTTGCGCGCCTCGTGGCAGAAGTCCAAAATGAAAGATTTGACGTCATCCGGAATATCGCGCTGCTTGATGATACGATCAGATAGTGGAAGCTCCGAGAGCAACGCTGCATGCTGCAATAAGACAGCCGACAGATCGGCATGCGAAGCTGCGAGCTTTGAAGCTACCAGTACTGTCAAGTATTCGCGCTCAGTTAGGAGTTGATCGCAAGAAGTCCTGATCGTCTGCAGAAAGCCGCGCATGTGCGACAGATCAACGACATCGGTCAATCTCTTGTTTGTATGGGGCTCCTGAACAAAGTTGTTAGCAGACGAAGCTATCAAAGGGGAAACTGTTCAGGAAAAAAAAAGCTAGATGCAAGATTTATAGGGGAAAAGGCTGTAGTAGTAACGTACTGCTGATGAAACATCAAGCGTCATAGAGCGTGCGTGCTCCAGAACAGTTGTGACGACTTTGGTATCGGCCCACTCCAGTCCGTTCACAAGCGCCGCACTATAGCCTCGCTGCATCATACTGTATATGAATGTGCGGAAAGATGTCTTGTACTCTTGTTGGCGCTCCTGTACATCCTTGTTTTCACCCTGTGGGGTATCAAGGTCCTTCTGTAGGACCAACTTCTTGCGGATGTCAGTGAAGGAAGCTCCGTCATGACACAAGACGAAGTAAATGTCTGTAGCACGCAGATACTCCGTGAAGCCATCGGATGATACTGATGAGAAGGTGTTGATCTCAATCTCTGGGACAGCATCTGGCAGGTTGACCTTGAGATGGCGGATGATAGCTGCTCGTGCAAGCAGGTACTTCTCGCTTATGGCTGGCGACGCATCCTGGGGTACGCAAAGATCTTGATGTTCGTCGAAGAAGGCAATGTGGAAGTTGCAGCCTCGAGAGACGAGACCCTGTAGGAATTTCTCGACGGCGTACGATGCGTGCAGCAATTGATATCCAGGGTCGAAATCGATGTGTGGGTCGCCGAAGCACTGAAGCAAAAGTGATTCGCCGTGTACGAGAAAGCGCTCACTGCCTGCAAAGTCGCCTACCAGGTCGACCCGGCGGCTGTAGAGGTTGGAGTACCATTGGAGGATCTGCTCCTCGGTACCTTGCTTGTCGGCAGCCATGCTGGGTGGTCTGCACGAGAAGGAAGGAGGGGCGGCGGTCAGAAGCTGTGGTCAGCAGCAGGGTGGTGAGAGAGTGTTTGTCCCCTCAGCCGTTTAGTGGCAGGTGTTGTTAGGTGGGTAGCCGCTGGTGGCGGATAGTGGGACTGTCGATCCCGCGCCAAGTCTTACAGGAGCGTTGCAGTCAAGCTCAGTGCCCAGTACGTCTTGTGCCTCGGCTGGATTCCTGCCTAGCCAGGTGAAGGGAGCCGTATTTTGAGTTAATTTTCGACTGTTGACGTACGTGGATGTGATGTACGTATACGTACTGTCAGCTGAAGTCGAGTGGAGCCGCAGGCCTGGATTCTGCGAATCTGGAAAAGCCGAAAACCCTGACGCGACTAGTGCGCGCTAGCGGGTCAAGCGAGCTGGAAGGTACCACCATCAGCAATCATGGGGCATCGCTATCGGGATCTGAGATGGTACAGATCTAGATTCAGTAGAGCTAGATCAAGTTCTCAGTGCTTATGGTAAATGCTTGCAATACCTACTGGTCGTTAGGCGGAGTTGAAGGTTCTTTTAACATTCTGGCAAGTTGTACAGCACAATTGATCGGGGAACAACAACGATGGCATCGAGGAAGTGAAGCTTTTCAATTTAAAAGGAAACGTCTCGCACGGAGTGTGATGACGACGGCAACTCAGCTCTGAGAGCTTCGCGCTTAGCGACTGACAAGAACATACAAACGCCACCATGACCACTGTTTGACCTATTAACATACATTCGAAAGAAAGTCCAGCGCTCGTCGCATGGGAAGAGCGATACTTGGCAGGATACAAGGGCATGCAAGGCCAGACCACTAAGGGAGGATCAAACAATAACATGCCGATGCCGCGGTCGAATGTAACCTGGTGGCTGCTTTAGGAAGAAAAGCAATTTTACTTCTACTCAGTAAAGTCAGACTTGGTAAAGGTCTGTGGGAGCGTTTCGTACTCACCGAGACAACTCGTCTCCTCATATTTCAGATCTCTAGTGGTGCAAGAAGGTCAAGCTTGGCGTGGGGTTAGCTACATCATACGATGCGATACACAGTAGAACTTACCGGGACAATACGGTTCCAGTGTGCTGGGCTGGGCGGGGGCTGGGGTGGAGGTGACGGTGGGTCATCTCTTGAGCGGTCCTGCGGCGGCGTAGACATTGATAAGCTCAATCGAGCATGAACCGAGCGTGCGTTGACCAGATCAGAGGCGTTGTCCACTGAAGATCTCGTAGTGATGCCCATGCTGTTCGTGTGGTAGTTACAAATCGATCGTAGAGCAGTAATATTGATGGGTCAGACGCGGGATTGGAAGTTGATAGTCAAAGAGCTGTATGTGTGAAAGAGTGGAAGACTGTTCTGGAGGACAAAACACTAACGTAGTCTCGATATTAAATAGTCTGAGGCAAGGTTTTCCTACACTCCCAATGAACACCATAAGAGGTCACCTAGTGGCGTACAGGGGCGTATGTCTAGTTGGCAGACCCAAAAAGCCAGGCAAAGGCAATCAGAATCGCAGCGGCCCGTCCGCGCGGATAGACGGGTGGCGTCAGGAAGGACTAAGTCTAAAGTGTTATGCTGGAATGGGATGCTGGTTTGGCAGACCGGGTGTACAAGCGGCGAATAAGAGTCTTCCCCGGGCGGAAGAAAGCTTGATCTGGGGTGTAGAAGATGCCATCTTCAACGGCGGTAAACAACGTGTCGACGGGTGAGAGCACGGCGAGCGACAGTCGACCGATTGTGTGACTACCAGGGTTGAGTACTGCTTGCAACTAAGTAGGCGGCGGGGAAGATGCTCCGCAGCCGCACATCCCCTTGTGCAAGGTGCCTGGGAAGATTGCTTTGCCTCCAAATGTAGGATTCTGAAATGGCGGTCTACGAAGCCATGATGTCAAGATGGATACACGAATACTTCTATTCGTTCGTGGGCATGACTAGACGCCTCGCACCCAGCTGCTAAAGTCCTTGATTGGCTTGCCGAGCTGCACGCATTCCCGTGCTAGGACTTGGGACGATCAGTAGGTGATGAGGAGACGATGTTTGTCTATACTCAAGTGAAGCAAACGGCTGACCAGTCAACCGAGCCTCACTTTTCAGTCATGATATAGAGTTGTTGAAATGGATAGACGCAGCTTTGGCGAGGATGTCAATCGGTGTGAAAGCCTGCGAAGTTCGGACAGGTAAGTGGTGAGGGTCAGACGAGTCACAGACAACAAGGCCGGCGCGCTCGGACGTGACAGCGCGCCAAGGCCAACGCGAGCCCTGGAGCATCGCGACTTCCTTTCAGGCAGACTCACTCTACGCCAATCCCCCCCAGCCTCGCACTCCCGCCAGTCGCCTAGAATCGCCTATTCAAGACGCGCTCCCAATCCAGAAGCGACCGTCTCGGCTGCTCCACGGCGCTGTCCACTACCGTCGCATGCGCCCGTCCGACATGTGCTTCACTGGGTCGTAGGGCTAGCAATCACATCGTCCGTCCCTGCGTCACCCGGCTGGTGATACCCTCTCCGTCCGCCCATCGGCTGTCTTCACTCCTTCCGCTTCATTAGACGCAGCGCGCCCGCACCCGACAGCCCCACCAGTTCCACCCCAGCCCTCACACATCGCACTGCGCCCCGCCAACATGTCTTCGGTCTGGAACCCCGACAATGTACGCGACGTGGCCGAATCGGTGGGCATCGCCTCACTTGCCGACAATGTGGTCGAAGAGCTGGCACGCGACGTCGACTTCCGCTTGGCACAGGTGCTAGAGGAGGCCCTCAAGTTCATGCGACACGGGAAGCGGACTACGCTGAGCACACAGGATATATCCAATGCCCTCAAGGTGTTGAATGTGGAGCCCCTCTACGGCTACGAGTCTACCCGACCGCTGCGCTTCGGTGAGGCTTCGCTGGGGCCCGGCCAGCCCTTGTACTATGTCGAAGACGAAGAGGTCGATTTCGAGAAGCTCATCAACGCCCCACTGCCCAAGGTGCCACGGGAAATCACCTTCACGGCACACTGGCTCGCTGTCGAAGGGGTCCAGCCTTCGATACCTCAGAACCCCAACACCAACACCGGCGATCTCTTGCCCAAGGGACCCAACGCGAATCCTCACTTGGCCGCGGCTAACGGCCTGGACAACGTCAACGTCAAACCGCTCGTCAAACATGTGCTATCCAAAGAATCGCAAGAGCTTTTCAACAAGCTGTCGGGCGCCCTCATCGACGAGACGAACATCGAATGGCAGAACGCGGCACTTGCTGCGATCTCGACGGAGCCGGGCATTCACCAGCTGACGACCTACCTCCTTAGCTTCATAGCCGAGAAGGTTACACACAATATGAAGAACCTGTTCATCTTGACACAGATGATGCGTGCCGCAGAGGCGCTGTTGAAGAACCAGGCCATCTACCTCGATCCCTACGTGGCATACATGGTACCGCCCATCCTGACGTGCTGCACAGGCGGCAAGGTAGGACCAGCAAACCCTGCGCCATCCAACGCCTCTTCAGAGACGCTGAACGGAACCATGCCCGACCACAACCGCGCTACCCAAGATGCATTCTACCTGCGAACGCTTGCAGCCCACCTCCTCAAAGACATTTGCCGGAAGCACGCGTCGTCGAATCAAGGCCTCAAGGCACGAATCGCACGCACCTGCCTGAAGCAGTTTATGGATCCCGACAAATCAGTCGGAACACACTTTGGCGCTCTACAAGCGTTGCTCCTCGTCCTAGGCGCCGGTGACGCACTGAGAGGACTCATCCTACCGAACATTAAGATGTACAACGATGACTTCCTCTCTAAAAAGCTCGCCGACGAGAGCACGAGGCACGACACTGAGATACTGCTTGCAGTACTCGTGGGCTCCTTCCCCGCCCTGGTACCCAAAAGCATGAGAGAGCGGAAACAGAGGGAACAACATGAGGGAACATACACAGCACCAGACCTTGACGACGTCCGAGAGCAACTCGTCAGCAAGGTCGGCAATCTCGTGGCCGCCCACTTGATTGAGAAGAAGATGGATCTCGAAGTGCAAGAGATCCTTAGGAAGGACTTTGACATTTGAGCTATTTATGAGAGGGCATACGAGGCATTACTATTGGCGTTCCAGGAGAGGGGCCTGCTTGGATGATACCATTTGCTCCGAGACACCGCGCTCGCACGGCTGTAATTCAAATTCGTCCTTTACATGACTCACCGTTCAGCTGCTCGAGTACCGACATCGTGCATTTCAATTAACCAGTGCATGTTCACCCCAACCTACTAATCAAGCAAGTACAAACTGCCTAGTCAAGAAGAATCGAGAAGTCTACATCGCCTTCGGATTTTGTTTTCTTTCATTCATATAACAACCAGACTGCAGCGCACTCGTTCACTTCCCTCGCGCAACGGGCAACAACAACGCGTCATCCCCACCGTCATCATCCGTCCACCTCGCTATCGTCGCAGCAACGCCATCAACAACACCATCCATCATCCCGATACCCTCGTCAATAAAACTCTTGCTCCTCCGGACCAATCTGCTGCCTCTGTTGCCAGGAGTCGAAGACCCAGAATGTGCTGTACCAGCTTCCAAAGCCTCCATATCGGAGAGATTGAGTTCAAAGGTCTCGTTACCGTTCTCTGCGGTATAGCTTAGCGCAGGAGACACTGATCCAGACGCTGGAACAGATGTCGGCGTTGTGGGAGCGAAGAAGGCGGCTCGTTCGGCTTGCCATTCCAGCGAACTCCGCTTCACCAGTGTGGCGCTTACGTCGGGACTAAGGAGACCGTTGGGAGGAGGATCGAGAAAAGGGTTTATCGGCGAAGTGCTGCCGGATGTAGATGGAGTTGGTGAAGGAGGAACCGAGAGTGTTGGTGTGATTGTAAGACCGAATCGTGGGCCTGCTGAATGCGAAGACGAAAAACGGCGGTGTGTTGTGTATGTGCGATCTTGGAATTCGGACCGTATTGCTCGACTTCTTGGGCGGTTGTAACTGGACGTTGTGTGCTTTGGTCTGTACTTCATCTCGATACTCTCAACGACCTGCCCGTTGTCTCCTAGGTAAGAGAACGGAATCTGGGCCGCTGATGTGATAGCGCTGTCACTGTCCATGGCGGAATCCAGCCCTCTGTCTATCGAGATGCCACTTTGGCTTCCATGTCGATGTGCGTACTTGCTCACTTTGTCAATCGGCCTCCTCTCCTCCTTCCTGTTTCCGACATTTTTCTTCCCTTTCCATTCTGCGCTCCCTGCTTTCGACCTTGTCCTCATACTGATGGCGCAAGTTACCACCGTCCACATAACACCGAGTGCGAGAATTGCTGTTGTACCGACAAACAGTATCTTGTACCCCGGAGCCAGGTACGCCAGTTCGTAGTCCATGCGGCCCATAATGCTCGGATGATAGGGAAGTTCGTTGTGTGTGATGGCGTTTGGGTCTTGTAGCGGATTCGAGTACTGTGTCGCACTATGCGGTACGATAGCGTCTGGGTAGAGGATACCAGGAGGTGAGGCGCGGGGGTATGATGAGCGGTGCGGTGATGGCCGCGTATCTGCAATCGGCTTTGTCGGTGTTGTTGTTGAGCCCTTTGACGATTCCAGTCGCGCTACGTCATACGAAGGTCTGGATGAATGTGGGAGTGACCGTGCAGCGAAATCAGCCTGCAGTGTGCGCCGCATACCAGGTATGATTCCCTGAATCTGCGGGATCGGAAAGCGAAGCCCGGCCTTTAAACTAGGTGTCGCAGACGGCCAGTTGAACGTCGAGGCGCTATTGTAGTCGTCCTGCGTGTCTTTTGCATTAGTGGTGGGCTGTTCAGCATCTTTTGCAGTGGTAGTGATAGTGCGCGATGTCTCGCGGTATTGCGCCGCTGGTGCCATAACAAGATAGTGCGATGCTGCACCAAGAAAAAGGAATGTCGATATAGTTACACAGCAAGCTGCAAGACTGTAAAAAGACAAAGGTAATTAGCGAAGGGCATGAAAGAGTTTAGAAGAGAAGCGGCGACCGCGGAACAATGCGAGACAATTTTTCAAAGAGACTACTGGAAGGAGCAGTCGTGAAGCTATAATATGAGACAGGCGCGCACAAAAGATTCAACAAAGACGATTGATTCATGATGTGGCACCACAGCACCATGACTTCACGCAGCATTGATGTTTTGAACGATAATTGTACAGTGATGATTTGATGAGACTAGGATTATGTATATGTGAAGAGGCTATGCGAGCTCAGTGCTGTCAGTGAAACGAACGCCGCCCAATGGGATATCCAAACTGCAAGTCTAGAGAGTACTTTTGAACGAGACGATGCGATGTCGCAGGAAACGCACAGTACATTGAAATGCGGAATGACGTCTATGCAGCCGTAGCTGCGGCGGGATTATGTACGACAGTTCCCACGCAGAACGGGCCCTCCACACAAAAGTGCGGATCGTATAGCACAGACTGAAAGATGGGTCGCGGTGTACCCGTATCGTGGTACTCACTGAGTGGTGACATTTGTCGATCCACCAGCTGGCCGCTTATCTGCGGTTGAAGTTGAGGTACTTCGCGGCGACGAAAAGAATTACCAAGTTGCTGGCAATGAACGCAGCGAAGATACCCAAGTCTCTCCATCTGTTGCTGAACTCGTATCCAAGAGGTCGATAGAACTCGTCCCCGACCTTGTAGGCGCAGTAATTGCAGACATCGGTGGCGTTATCGAGGAGGTATCCGGGCGCGCCACTGGAGAAGAAGTCGCTCATGTACGTTCCACATTCCTGACCTTGTGGGGCGTTGAACTGGTTGTACTCGCCAGATGTACATTCGACTTTGAGGTCATGAAGTTCTGTAACAATCATGCCGCCGATGAGGCGTGTGAAAGGGTTCAGCTCATAGAGCCATACACGCCAAAATTTGGGGATTGAGGGCTTGGGGATGGTGACACCGCAGAAGAGAGCGAAGATGATCTGAAAACAAAATTAGCTCATGCTTCAAGAGGGCATTGGTGTTGACTTACGATGATGAAAGGGTTGACATAGGACGCGATGAAGGGGGTTGGTGTCAACGCAGCAATCGCCTGAGCCAAGGTGACGGAGAAGACCTCAGTGATGAGTACAATCAGGAACTGATATCCGGCGCGCGAGCTATCGGAGTTCAAGCCCGGGATATAGTAAAGAGGAAGGAAGAAGAAAACGGCGCAAAGCACACTGTAGGGCATCTCCGCAAGAACCATAGACAACGCGAATGGGAATGTCTTGTATGCCTTGGACATCTGCTCACGGAAAGAGATCATACGCTGGACAGCGTACTTGGGTTCAACTTGAGCGAGAATGAGGGCTGGCAGAACCGTGACCTGGAAGATAATGAACACGCGGTATTGCAGAGATGCTCGGGAGTCGTCCAGCTGAAGGTACATGAGACCTGTGAGCAAAGCGATGATGACGTGGTTGAAGAGGCGAGTGAAGCCGTAGTTGGGAGTGCGCCAGAAAGACAAGTTTTGGCGTCTGACAACTTGCTTAATCTGGTAAGACATCGGTGTAGCGAACTCCTTTTGCTCGACTGGCTCGGCAGAACCAACAGCAGCCATGCGCTCTTCCTTGACCTGACCAATGTGGCGCTTGACCTCAGCGAATTCCTCAGAATCTCTCCATACATCAGCCCAATCGCGGTCACCAATGCGAGGAGCGGAACCAGCACCGACGGCATCGAGCATCCACTCGGCAGGGTTGGCATCCGAAGGGCAGTCAGCACCGTGGCGATGGAAGTAGTCAAGGAGAACATGGGCGTCTTTGCCGATGTCACCGAAGTAAACACATTGGCCACCCCTTTGGAGAAGGAGCAATCGGTCGAAGTTTTCGAAAAGAGCAGAGTTGGGCTGATGGATAGTGCACAGGATGGCTTGGCCAGCGGCAGCAAGTTTGCGAAGGAAACGAACGATGTTGAAAGCACTCTGAGAATCGAGACCAGAAGTAGGCTCGTCCAAGAACAGGAGGAGCTCAGGCTTGGCAGCGAGTTCGACACCTATGGTAACACGCTTGCGTTGTTCGACGGCTAGACCACTCTCGGGGTCTCCAATGATGGCGTCTGCGATGTCTTCCATTTCCAACAAGGCGATGACCTCCTCAACGTAGGCATACTTCTCGGCTTGGGGTGTCTCATACGGCTGTCGCAGATCGGCGGAGAAGCGGAGTGCCTCACGGACGGTTGTAGCAGGTTCGTGGACATCGAGTTGTTCGGCGTAGGCAGTTCCACGCTGGAAAGCGATACCAGGAACCTTGCCATCGACTAGCTTGTCACCACTAATAACACCAATGTTCTTGCGGTTGGCCAGCACATCGAGAAGTGTGGTCTTTCCAGCACCTGACGCACCCATGAGCGCTGTCAGCTGTCCGGGCTTGACGTATCCGTAGATGTTGTTGAGCAGGCGGAGCTCTCCGCTGGGGACAGGTACGTCGTAGCAAAGGTCTTCCCATGTGAGGACAGCTTTAGAAGCAATGTTAAGATCAGAGTTCTGGTCGCTGCTGTCTTCCTTGCGGTTACGCTTATCACGCTTCTCTTGCAACTTGGCGTTTAGCTCCTTGAGTTCCTTGTTCTCTTTCACGAAGAAGGTGACTGTACGGCCACCAGCACCCCACTTGACGAATTCTCCGAGGAAGGCGTTGGCGAGAAGGAATCCGACAATGAGAGCAACCATGATACCGTAGTGCATCCAGAGGTCTGAAGGATCCCATTGGAAGTTGGTCTTGATGTAGTTGGTGCCAGAAACGATGGGGTTACCGGCCTCACTGCCAGGTAGAGTACAGACCTGGGCGTTGAGGTCATCATATCCAGGCCCAGCAGGAATCAAAGAGCTGCCGGCACAGGTCAAGTCCAGACGACTGAACTCGTTCATCATCAGCGCGGAGAAGCCCAGTCCCAGGGCATTGATGTAGAAGATCCATCGGAGCCAGACTTGTTCGGACTGCCACTGAATGAGATAACCAGAGGTGAGTACGAACAATGTTATAATCGTAGCAGCCAGACGAATCGCGACGTCGAAATCGGGGCAGAGACATCCCACTGTTCGGAAGAACAGTGTCATGGCAAGGTAACCGGTAATGATAACCAAGGCGAATGTGAAGAACGCTCCAGCGTCTCGCACCAGGTTCGTCATGAAGTACACGATGATGGAGAAGACCAGAATTTGTACAGATGCAAACAAGAGATCGACTCCGATCTGGGCTATCCAAAGGGCCGACGGTCGATGGAATGTGAAAGCGCGATGTTTGTTGATGATCGGTCTACCTAACATAGTGGAAGCCAATTCGGAGAAAGCCTGGAAAGCGTTGAAGAGGAGAGCAATGAAGAGAACACCGCCACGAGTGAAGGCGCCTTCCGATGTATCAGGGAGGTTGAGCCAGACGGTACCAGTAATGATAGCGATAGAAATAGAGGTGATCCAAGAAACAACAAGGGCGAACTTGTCCTGCCATTTGAGCAAGAACTGACGCTTCGCCAGAGCCCAAACCTGGAGGTAGAACGGAATGGAGTAGACAGACTTCTGGGGGGCATGGCGTTTGGACTCCTTGACAGCCAACTGGAAGTCATCGTAGACGTGCTTCTCCTGCTCCATCTGAGCCTTGTATGCTACCATCTCAGCATCGAGCCTAGCCGCAGACTCGGACTGATTGAAGGCTTGAGCGAGTCCTTCAGGTGTAGAGGGAACGTCCTTCTCACTCATACCGGGCTTGAACTCGCGCTCAAACGGATCGGTGCAACCAGTGAGATAGTCCGGGGTGGTTTGACGGGGCTTCTCCTTGAACCCGAGGCCCTCGAAGTAGGCACGGGCTTCCTGGGCAGGTCCAAAGTAGACTTGTCGACCGCTGTCGATGACCATGACCTTGTCGAAGCACTTGTAGATGTTCTCGGAGGCCTGGTAAAGAGACACAAAGGTTGTCGTCTTGTAGATGTTCGTTAGCACCCTAAGCGAACGGGCATAATCGACAGCAGTCGAAGCATCTAATCCTCTTGTCGAGTTGTCCCAGCTCATCAGGGAAGCACCAGTAATCATGGTTTCGGCGATGGAGACTCGCTTCCTCTCTCCTCCACTGACACCTCGGA